>Ga0136642_1000055_pt1 | contig 74813 bp, 73 predicted proteins | sample LowCatLa1302831Y_FD_115313 | JGI IMG/M metagenome (GOLD analysis project Ga0136642, IMG submission 115313) | Freshwater microbial communities from Lower Cathedral Lake, Yosemite National Park, California, USA - 13028-31Y | ecosystem: Environmental > Aquatic > Freshwater > Lake ... | reverse complement strand
GATTTGCAAGTGAAAAGGGTAAATGAGACTCCTTGCGCTGTCCACTCAGAATTCGGGAACCACCTCGGGGGATATTCAGGAAAGTCTAGGTCAACTCTAAGTAGTGGCTGAGCGTGTGAAAAAATTTTTATGCGGGAAAGAGCGTCACACTTGTGACTAATCACATCAACTAATGAGGAGTTTTAATGAAAAAGATCGTAATCATTGCAGGCGTAGCACTCGCGCTATCACTGCCAGCTGCTACCGCAATGGCTGCAACACCAAAACCACATATCGCTAAGCCAGGCGCAAATTCGGCGACTAAAGAAGGCACTGCTGCGCACGAGGGTGGCGAAAGTGGAGCAACGCAGACTGGTGAAGGTAAGAGCGCTAAGAAGGTGGCTGCTTCTATGAGCGCTGCGAAGACTAAGAAGGTCAAGAAAGTTGTGAAGAAGAAATAAGTTCACAAAATATTTAGTAAGTGACAAGGTCGCTCTCGGTACCGGGGGCGGCCTTTTCGTATAGAGTCAAGCGCACAAGCGCGGAAATGGAGAGCTGCATTGAGCGAAGACGAAGGTATGGAAGAACTCGTAACTGAAGAAATGTTGTGGGATCGAATTCCTGAGGTCGAAGGCGCTGAACGTGCAAGCACTTACTACGAACTTAGTGCGCGAATTTATGCGCGAGGACAATATGACGAAGCACTCGCACTAGCTGAAACTGCATGCGATATTTATGATCAACTCGGAGGCGCTGCACCTAGTGAAGGCGTCGCACAAGCGTATTCAGCAATTGGTTACAACCTCAACCAGTTAGAGCGCATGGATGAAGCGGCAGCTGCGATGAGTAAAGCCGTAAAGATTTTGCGCGAAAATAAATCTCCCGTTGCGCTAGAACTTGCATGCACCTTAGGGGAGTGGTGGTACACCTCAAATAAGTATGACGATGTTATTTCAACAATGAATGAGTGCGCGCAAGAGCATCTGGTTGATGGAAATGAAATTGGCGGCGCTAATGATCTTCACCTTATTGGATGCGCGCAACGTGAATTGAAAAAATATGACCAAGCAGTTGAATCATTTTTTGAAGCTCGGCGCTTATTCAAAAAGAATAAAGAAGTGATTCACGTGGCCCGCTGTGATCAAAAGATAGCATCTTGCTTGATAGAACTTGGTGAAGGCGAGAAAGCGCTAGAGCGCGCTCGCAAAGCGGTAGATGTATTTGAAACCGCGCACGATCACCGTCGCGAAACTTTTGCACTTTTTGAATATGGGAAAGCACAAATTCTCCTAGAACAATATGAAGAAGGTCTCAATACTCTTGATCAAGTTCTTATGGTGGCAACTGAAGACGAGCCAAAAGATTTTGAATTTCTTGTCGATATTGAATCACGCATGGCGAAAGTGATGCGTATTCAAGGACGTGAAGCAGAAGCCTTGGAAGTAGAACGTCGATTGCAATCTGTTACTGAAGCGATGGAAGAGGATAAGGAAAACTAGTTCCAATTATCGGGGTAGATGTTGCAGCGCCCAGTGATACATAGCAATTGCTCCAGCCGCCGAGGCATTCATGGAGCGCGTTGAACCGTATTGGTTGATCTCGTAGAGGACGTCACAGACCGCTAACGCCTCCTCGCTCATCCCAGAACCTTCTTGACCAAATAGAAGTACGCAATTCTCTGGGAGTTTTGCACTCTCTAATTGCAAAGAGCCCGGCATGTTGTCGATACCGATGATAGGAAGTTTGTTCTCCGAACACCACGCTGCGAAATCTTCAACGGTTGGATGATGTGTGACGCTGAGATAGCGGTCGGTAACCATTGCGCCACGTTTATTCCAATCTCGTTTTCCAATAATGTGTACGCCAGAAACATTAAATGCGTTAGCAGTTCGGACAATCGAACCAATATTCAAATCATGTTGCCAATTTTCAATTGCAATTTGTAACATATGACGTTTGGTGTTGAGATCGGCAACAATTGCTTCGACACTCCAATAGCGATATCTGTCAAGCACATTGCGGCGATCGCCATTCAGCAATAACTCAGAATCAAAGTGAGGATCTGTGGGATGAGGCAATGGGTGAGGCCCAACTCCTACGACCGGAAAAAATTCACCAGGGCCTATTGTTGCGGGAGTAGTAGGTGAATCCATGGTTGCACTCTAAACTGCCAGCATGCAAATTCTCAATACGATCGTGCTCACCATCCATATTCTTTGTGTAATCGCTATTTTGACTCTCTTGCTACTTCAGTGGAATAAGAACCCCCGCAAATTACATCCTGGAATTCTGCATAGTGGCTTAACTGCGTTGTTGGCTGGATTAATCATGATTGGCCTTCGCCATTCCCTCCATGCCTCAGACCCATCAAAATATCCAGTATTAGATAACACAAAATATTCAATCAAACTTGTAGTTCTCATTGTTATTTTGTTGCTCGGGTATCGCAATGTGAAGAAACCAGTTCTATCGAAGAATATTTGGTTGACGATGGTTCTCTTAACAATTGTAAATATTGGTATTGCCTCAGCGTGGAAGTAGCTCGATGCTAAAAGGCTTGCGTTTTATTTCCGTGCTCATGTGTCTTCCATTGATCTTGAGCACAACCAACGCGCAGGCTTATTCGCACGTACCCCCTCAATCCATCCCAGCGTTCCTTGAAAAAATAATGGCATCACCAGCCTTGGCCGACCCATCAATGATTTTGATTGACGAATCAACTGGAGAAGTGGTTTTTGAGAGAAATGCAGATTCGTTGAGAAAGCCTGCATCGGTTTTAAAAATTGTTTCAGCAAGTTCAGCGCTAAAGTATTTAGACCCAAATTTGCAGTATAGAACCTCGATAAATCTAGGAAAAACCAAAAACACAATCGTTATTAATGGCCAGTATGACCCTTGGATTAGTTACAGCTATTTAGCAGCAAAAAAACAACATCGAACTTCTCTTCCATTTCTCACTACAAAATCTCTACAAATGTTGCAAAAGATTAATCACAAATCAGCCAGACACCTAACAATTAAATACTCTGGACTGTATTCCCGAGATATTGCTAACTTTCGCGCGTTCTATGCCATGCGTGGTGTTTCAACAACAATGAAACAAGTAACAGCAGAGCAGGCGTTAGCTGCATCAGGTGAAGAATTAGCATCAGGAAATTCACCAACGGTGGCCACCATGTTGGAATGGACACTTACGTGGAGCGATAATTTGCTAGCAGAAAGATTTGCACGCCTTGCATCGAGAGCTGCTGGTAATAAATTCGATGATGCTGGGGTAGCAAAGACCTTTACTCAAATGTTCAATGAACTCGGAATAAGCGATCCAAAAATTCAAATTTCTGATGCAAGTGGTCTTTCAAAAAATAATCGTGTCAGCGCCAGAACAATTGCAGAACTTTTAGCAAAGATAAGAAATGTAAGTACCTATGCAACAGTCTTCAAAGGTTTACCAGTTAGTGGAATAACAGGCACGCTAGAAAATAGGTATATAACTACGGCTCCACAAGCAGTTGGTTTAATCCATGCCAAAACAGGAACACTCAATGGGACTATGAGTTTGGCAGGCTACGTCGAATCAGGCGACAGAGAGTATATTTTTGTGACATTTGCAGATCGAATTCCAAAAAGCACACGTGCTGAAAACTTAGCGCGAATAACATTAGATAAAGCAATTGCGAAGCTAGCAAGCCCCTTAATTAATCTTCCTAAATTTCAAGCAACGATGATTGAAACATCAACGGCAAATTAGTCGTCTTCCCCGCTCTCGTGTTCACCGTGACCAGTAGGTGCCTGAATTCCAGGTGCTTGAGGCGCTAAGGAAACTGTTGGAGATGTTGTAACCACAGCGGCGCTCATAACTCTTTGAACAGATTTGATAGCTGCGGGAGCATCCTCTGTTGATATTGCCACTGCCGAAGTGCTTGGGATTTGAGTTGATGAATTATTTGACGATTCGATTGCAGAAGCTGGAGCTTCGTTTTGTGATTGTGCGAAAACAGCTCCGGCACCAATGATGAGAAGCGCAGAACCAAGCGCGATTACGGGTAGCGCCTTTGAGACTTTGCGAGTTGATGTTGCGTTGTCGTTATCAGCGATCTCAAACCATTCTGGTTTCTTTGGAGGTGTCATGTGAAAAATATAGAGTTGGAGTCTGAGAAGGAACTGGGAGCGACGATGTAGTTCTCTGAGTAATCTTTGACAGGTGAGCACAACTACGCGTGGCTATATAGATTTAATGAAACTACGGGTGGTTGAACTTCTTCTAGTGTCAACTTTGCCCGCCATGGTCTTGGCCAAAAAAGGTTTGCCTCCACTGGGGCTCACGCTCCTTACAATTCTTGGCGGGACTCTTGCAGCAGGCAGTGCAAATGCTTTCAATATGGTTATCGAAAGTGAAAGCGATGCTCTCATGGCACGCACTGCAAAACGCCCATTAGTTACAGGCGTTATTACGAAAAGGCAAGCAACTATTTTTGCAACATTTATTGGGCTTTTGTCACTGGCAATATTTTGGTTCTTTGTCACACCCATGGCTACTTTATTAACTTTAATTGCAATTTTATTTTATGTATTGGTTTACACAATGGGTCTAAAACGTAGAACTAATCAGAATATTGTTTGGGGTGGCGCAGCAGGTTGCATGCCTGTATTTATTGGTTGGGCGGCAGTAACGAATTCATTGTCTTGGGCGGCAGTTGCATTCTTTATGGTGATTTTCTTTTGGACTCCACCACATTTCTGGGCCTTGGCAATTAAATATAAAGATGAATACACGGCGGCTGGTATTCCCATGTTGCCTTCCGTTGCAACGCGCGGTCGAGTTCAAAGGGAAATGTGGTTTCACACAATTGCCATGATGCTTTCATCGATGTGGTTAGTTTTTGCTGCCGGACTTCCGCTTTGGGTCATGTTAACCACGATTGGATTAGGTTTGGTATTTGCACATGAACTAATTGCATTGAAAGAAAGTTCACCCAACTACAACAAAGTTGCTGGAAAAATTTTCCAGTGGTCGATTACTTATTTGAGTTTATTGTCAGGACTTTTAGTTGTTGCTCAACTTCTCAACTAAAGGCTTGCGTAAGATCCTTGATCAAATCAGTTGAGTGCTCTAATCCAACTGAAAGCCGAAGAACACTCGGAGTTATTCCCATCTCCGCTTGTACCTCAGGTGCTAAACGGCGATGTGTGGTTGTTGCAGGGTGAGTAATTAGTGATTTGCTATCACCCAAATTATTGGAAATATCAATGACTTTGAGCGCATCCATAAATTTGAATGCATCCTTTTGAGTGCCTGCAAATTCAATTCCAATAGTTGTACCGCCACCGCTCATCTGCTTTTTCACAATGGCGTGCTCGGGATGTGATTGCAAACCCGGATAACGAACAGCCTTAACTTCTTTACGGCCTTCAAGGAATTCAGCGACTGCTTGAGCATTGCTCACCATTCGTTCCACACGCATTTCAAGTGTTTCAAGTGATTTCAATAGCACCCACGCATTGAATGGACTTAGTGATGGGCCTGTGTGACGACTAAATGGAATGAGTTTTTCTTGGATGTATTCAAAAGATCCAAGGACTGCGCCCGCAAGAACTCGACCCTGGCCATCGATATGTTTTGTCGCTGAATACATCACTACATCGGCACCTAGCTTTAATGGTTTTTGCAAAATAGGAGATGCCATAACGTTATCAACGATGACGGTTGCGCCAACTTTGTGTGCAAGTTCGCTGACCATTGCGATATCGACAATATCCATCATCGGATTACTTGGCGTCTCAATGAATACAACTTTTGTTGGCTTACTCAATGCTGCAGCCCAAGCCGCAGGGTCATTTCCTTTTACAAGTTCAGTAGTTATTCCCCATTTTGGTAGGAATTCAGTAAGCACAACATGGCAAGAACTAAACATTGATGCTGAAGCAACAACGCGGTCACCGGCACTGACCATGCAGGCAATTGATGCAAACATTGCTGACATTCCTGAACCAGTTGCCACACAAAATTCTGCACCTTCAATTGCAGCTAAGCGCTGTTCAAACATTGCAACAGTAGGATTGTGAAAACGGCTATAAAGAAAATGATCAGTCTCATCTGAAAAGGAATCGAGCGCTTCTTGAGCACTTGAATAAGTAAAACCACTATTGAGAAAGAGTGCTTCTGAAGTTTCACCAAAGCCAGAACGTGCAAGTCCAGCACGTACTGCATGTGTTTGCGGATGAAGTTCCCAGGTAGGTCCATCCTGATTCTCAGGTGGCTGGTAGCCCCAAATCTTCTTGCTCATGGGATAAGTGTGACAGAATGAGCCATATGTCTAATACTGCAATTTCTGTCTCTGATCTAAGTAAAAAATATGGTGAGCGCAATGCGCTTTCGCATGCAACATTTGAAGTCCCACTGGGCACCGTTTGCGGCTTTGTTGGCCCAAATGGCTCTGGGAAAACGACCACTATGCGAATGCTGTTAGGACTTATATCCCCGACAGGTGGGACTGGCGAAATTTTAGGTCATTCAATAAAGCACCCAGAGAAGTATTTGCCGCGTGTAGGAGCGATGATTGAAGGACCTGCATTTTATCCAGCGCTGAGTGGGCGTGAGAATCTAAATTACCTTGCAACCCTCGGTGGTTTTTCAACGGATAAAGTTCAAGGACTTTTAGAACAAGTAGGTCTAGGCGAGCGCGCGAAATCCAAGTACAAAACATATTCACTCGGAATGAAACAACGATTAGGTATCGCAGCAGCGCTGCTGCCGAATCCACAACTATTGATGTTGGATGAACCAACAAATGGATTAGACCCTGAAGGAATTCAGGAAGTTCGTGATTTGCTGCGAACCCTTGCTAATAACGGTACCTCGGTTTTTGTTTCGTCGCATTTGCTTTCAGAGCTTGAAATTATTAGTGACTATCTGGTGATGCTTCGCAAGGGAGAAGTTGTTTTTACTGGAAAGATTCAAGATCTTTTGCACGCACAACAGCCGCTCATTATTGCAAAAAGCGAAAATGAAAATGATTTAACAAAAATTGTTGAGATAGCTAGAAGTGCTGGCCACCATGCCGTTATTCGAGATGGTGCAGCTCATATTGAAGGACCAAAAGATTGGGCTGTAACTTTGAATAAAGCTGCCTTTGATGCCGGAATAACACTTTCACAATTGAGTCCGCAATTACCAAATCTGGAAGAAACTTTCTTTGAAATGACAGGTGACAAATAATGTGGCGCGTAGCATTTGCAGAACTTCGTAAGTTACGTCGCCCAACGTTGCTCCTAGGAACAATGGGGGCAGTTATTTTCTTTAGCTCCCTATTTTCATCGCTTCTTTTTATTCTTATAGATTCACCGCAAGGAAACTCGGAACGTGGACGAATGGTTGGTCGTCAAGTTTTGAGCATGTCATCTGGCGCAGTGCAAGGATTTAGCAGCGTCGGTGGATTCTTAGGAATTATTGCCCTTTGTGTATTTGCTGCACAAACCGCGCAAGAATATACATATGGCACCCTAAGAAATTTATTAGTTCGCCAGTCAGGACGATTACGGATATTGTTTGGAAAATTTGTAGCAATGAAACTGTTCGCTTTAGCGATGATTGTTGTTTCAGCAATAGTCAGTATCAGCGCTTCAGTAATTTTGGCTCCAGGCGCAAAAGTCCCAACTAATTTGTGGTTTGGGGCTGATGGACGTCATGCGATCTTTACCACCTTTATTAACGTTGTGATCTCTGTAATCGGATTTGGAACTATTGGAATGGTGCTTGGTTTGCTTCTGCGCTCACCAATTAGTGCCATTTCACTTGGAGTCTTGTGGTTGCTCATTGTTGAAAATTTATTAGTGGCAGTAAAAAGTTCTTTGGAAAGTTGGTTGCCGGGGGCTCAACTAAGAATTATTGCTTCTGGTGGAGCACGGACCGGATTAGTTCCTGGAATTACCTATTCCCATGCACTTGTTGTCGGTGGAATCTATGTGAGTGTAGGTGCGGCAATTGCATCTTTCCTATTTGTTCGAAGAGATGTAGCAAATTAGAGACACTCTCCAACAACTGCCATATTTCTAAGTTAGCTGTCTTATTCTTAAGCCCTATTACTTCCCTGGGGGTTTACATTGAAACTGTATAAAGCGTGTTCTATTGCGCTTGCCCTTGGACTCACATTGACGACAACTCCTGCTATTGCAAAAAGCCCTAAACCAACTCTTGCTGAGATTGACGCAGCAAGAAAAATCGAGGCAGCAAAAAAGAAGGCTGCCGACGACGCAACCAAAAAATTGAATACTGCAAATCAAACTCTTAGAACTCTGAGTGCAAAAGCAAATGCAGCGCAAGCTTTATATTCAAAAGCTCAGAGCGAATTAACGATTGCCACAAAAGCTGCTACTGCTGCAGCGGCTCATGCAGCAGCTACCGCTCAGTCGGTAACCCAAGCGCATCAGGTAATAGGCAAGATGGCCGCTAACGCCTACATCATGGGTGGGAGTATGAGCGATATACAACCTTTACTCAGTGCTAACGGACCACAAGATTTAGTTGATCAACTCTCCACACTGAGCACTTTGGGTTCGCAAAACTCTGTGGCACTTAAAAGATTCAAAGCAGCAGAAGTTATTGCCCGCGCTGCCAAACAAGCAGCCGATGATGCCAAAGTTGCTCAACAAAAAGCAACAGATAAAGTTGCAGCTGCAAAGAAAATTGCTGACGACGCAAGAGCTGAACAAGCAAAGGAAGTTGCAAAACTTCAAGTTGTACAAAATGCAATTATGAAAGAATTAGCGAGTGCTAAGAAGGTTCGAACAACACTTGAACAACAAAGACAGCTGGCATTATTAGAAGAGAATCAAGCAAATACTGCTGCAACAACCCCAGGACAGAAAAAAGTATGGCCAGATTTAGGATTCAAAGGTCGTTCAACAATTAGAACTTCAGAAGCACAACGACTCAAAGCGGTTGAGTATGCCAAGAAACAAGTTCTTGCACGCAAGCCTTATGTGTGGGGTAGCCAAGGTCCAAATTCTTTTGACTGCTCAGGTTTAGTGTTTGCGGCCTATCTTTATGCAGGACTTGATTGGCCAAATTGGGATCGACTTAACGCAGCTCTTTATGCGGGATATACAAAGCATGTTTCGCTCAATGATTTGCAACCCGGGGACCTGCTTTTCTATTCCTACAAAGGCACAATCTCGACGATTCATCACATCACTATTTATGCGGGCAATGGAATGATGTGGGAAGCCAATTCGAAAAAGGTTGGACTCATTTTTTCAAATATTTATAGCGTTAATGGTCTTATGCCATTTGGCGGCCGGGTCTAGTCTTAGCGCATGATCTTTACACCGAATACGGTGGCAATTCGAAGTGTGGTGCGCTCATTTCTGGCGCAGCATGAAGCTGGAGATTGCATTCTTGTTGCAGTCTCAGGTGGTGCCGATTCCCTAGCGCTTGCTTATGCAATTTCGAAGGAAGCACCATTGCTTTCACTTAAAGTTATTGGTGTCACGATTGATCATCAATTACAAAGTGGATCAGATGAACAGGCAAAAAAAGTAATTGCTGAACTTGATAAAATGGGTATTACTGAAAATAAAATCGCAAAAGTAAAAGTAGAAATTACCGAAGGCCTAGAAGCTTCGGCCCGTAGTGCACGGTACGAAGCTCTAGAAAAAATTGCACAAAAGTTCAATGCAGTTGCTATTTACTTAGGCCACACTCGTGATGACCAATCTGAGTCCGTTTTATTGGGACTAGCCAGAGGTTCTGGTACTCGTTCGTTATCTGCGATGGCATCGATTAATGGAAAATATATTCGACCACTTCTTTCAATTACCCGAATTGAAACCTTAGGTTTATGTGCAGAATCCGGTATTTCACCTTGGATGGACCCCCATAACTTTGATCTTCAATTCACGCGAGTGAGAGTTCGAACTGATGTGCTTCCAAATTTAGAAAAAAATTTAGGTCCAGGAATTTCTGAAGCACTTGCTCGCAGTGCTCACCTTTTACGCGATGATGCTGATGCCCTGGATGCATGGGCTGAGAATGAGATTGCATCGATGGATTTATCAAATTTGGAGTGCGAAGTACTGGCAGCCCTGCCTCGAGCAATTAGAACCAGAATCATCCGACGAGCGATTTATAGCGCTGGTGCCCCTTCAGGCTCACTCAGCGCCGATCATGTGAGCGCAGTTGAGGCATTGGTCACCTCGTGGAGCGGGCAAGGGGCTGCTCATCTGCCGGGCGGTGTGAAGGTTTCACGTTTATCGGGCAGACTTTCGCTCTTGCAGGACTGATTTCGACTCAAGGGAGCACCGTGGACTTATCGAAGGTTGAAAGCGATATTGAACGCGTCATTGTTGACGAGAAGCAACTTCAAGAAAAAATTAAAGAACTTGCAGCTCGCGTTGATAAAGATTACGAAAATAAAGACTTGCTACTTATTGGCGTTCTCAAAGGCGCGGTTATGGCTGTTGCTGATTTATCTCGCGCACTTCAACGACATGTTGATATGGATTGGATGGCGGTTTCATCATACGGTTCAGGTACAAAATCAAGTGGCGTTGTACGTATCCTAAAAGATTTAGATCGCGATATCACCGGCCGCAACGTTTTAATTGTTGAAGACATTGTCGATTCTGGTTTAACTCTTTCCTGGCTCAAATCAAATCTTGAATCCCGTGGCGCCGGTTCGGTTGAAATCTTGGCGATTCTACGCAAGCCAGAATCTGCAAAAGTTGAAGTAAATGTTAAATATGTGGGCTTTGATATTCCAACAGACTTTGTTGTTGGTTATGGGCTGGACTTTGACGAGAAGTATCGCAATTTGCCATTTATTGGTGTTCTTGCAAAGCATATGTATTCCTAAAGATCCCCTGACTACGAGACGAGATATCCAGAAATATGACAGACGAAAAGAAGACACCTAAGAAGAGTTTTCCAATCAAGAAACTTTCGAAAGATGTTAAGAAAAAAGAGGCTTCGAAGAAGCCAACGACTCGCATGGGTCGCCTATTTCGTGGACCTCTTTTCTGGATTATTGTTGCAATATTTGCAGTATCAATTTTTGGTCAAATCACAGGCGCGGGAAATAGATATACAAAAGTACAAACATCTCAAGCACTTGCAGCAATTTCTACCTCCGAAGTCGAATCGGCTGTTGTTGTAGATAAAAGCCAAAAAATTCGATTGATTCTCAAAGCTGGAAATACAATTAACGGCTCGAGCAAAGTTGAAGCCTTTTATGTAATTCGAGAAGAACCAACAATCATTGATGCTCTTACTGGGAATCCACCATCAAAGGGTTGGACTGTTGATGTTCCATCTCAATCCCTTCTAGTTTCCTTCCTGTTTTCGATTGCGCCCATTCTTCTCATTGGTCTGCTCTTCTTCTTCATGATGAGCCAGGCCCAGGGTGGAGGAAATCGGGTATTCCAGTTTGGTCGCTCTCGTGCAAAATTGCAAAGTAATGATGTACCAAAGACAACCTTTAAAGACGTTGCTGGTGCCGAAGAAGCTATTGCCGAACTTGAAGAGATTAAAGATTTTCTTGCCAACCCAGATAAGTATGGAGTTCTTGGTGCGAAGATTCCAAAAGGTGTTTTGTTATACGGTCCTCCGGGAACGGGTAAGACTCTTTTGGCTCGTGCAGTTGCTGGTGAAGCAGGAGTTCCTTTCTATTCAATCTCAGGTTCTGATTTTGTTGAAATGTTTGTTGGAGTTGGCGCGGCTCGTGTTCGCGATTTATTCAATCAAGCAAAAGAAAATTCACCCTCGATAGTTTTCGTTGATGAAATTGATGCAGTAGGACGTCAACGTGGAGCTGGAATGGGTGGCGGACATGATGAACGCGAACAAACACTCAACCAACTTCTAGTCGAGATGGATGGGTTTGAAGAGAACACAAAAGTTATTTTGATAGCTGCTACTAATCGTCCTGACGTATTAGACCCTGCATTGTTGCGCCCAGGTAGATTCGATCGCCAAATTGCAGTCGATCGCCCTGACCTCAAAGGCAGAGAAGAAATTCTCAAAGTTCATGCCAAAAACAAACCACTTGATAAAGATGTTGATCTCATTAATTACGCACGACGCACGCCTGGATTCACTGGTGCTGACTTAGCAAATGTGCTCAACGAAGCCGCACTTCTAACCGCACGCGAAGAAAAAAAGCTCATTACAAATGTTGAATTAGATGAGGCCATAGATCGAGTTATGGCTGGCCCTCAACGCAAATCACGCATCATGAGTGATGATGAACGACGCGTGACGGCCTACCACGAAGGCGGTCATGCATTAGTTGCATTTGCGCTTCCACATACAGATCCTGTACATAAAATCACAATCATGCCTCGTGGTCGTGCATTAGGTTACACAATGGTTTTGCCAGATGAAGATAAATATTCGACAACTAGAAATCAATTGCTTGATCAGCTTGCATATTCCCTAGGTGGTCGTGCTGCAGAAGAACTTATTTTCCATGATCCTTCAACTGGGGCTTCAAATGATATTGAAAAGGCAACAGCACTTGCTCGTGCGATGGTCACTCAATATGGAATGACTGAAGCAATTGGCGCAATTAAATTGGGTGGCGGAGATTCAGAACCATTCTTAGGTCGCGACTATGGGCATCAGCGCGATTATTCAGAAAATGTAGCTGGAATTGTTGATCGTGAAATTCGCAATTTGATTGAAACTGCACATCAGGAAGCTTTTGATATCTTGGTTGCGAACCGTTCAATATTAGATGAAATGGTTTTGCAATTACTAGATAAAGAAACTCTGAATAAAGATGAAATTTCAGAGATTTTTGCAAAGGTAAAAGCATGGCCACGTCGCCCAGCTTGGACAGGCTCGGCAACTCGTATACCTTCTGAAAAACCACCGGTAGCTGTTCCAACAAAAGTTATTCTAGAAGAGGCTCCAGTAAAGAAAGTTACAAAGAGAAAGCCAAAGAGTGAGTGAGATAAATCCAATCTCAGTTGGTGATGGCAAAGCTATGCAGCCATACGATCAGGAACGAGTAGAACGTGCGATTCGAGAGCTACTGAGCGCACTCGGTGAAGATCCAGATCGTGAAGGATTGAAAGAGACTCCAGCCCGTGTAGCAAGAGCTATGAAGGAGAATTTTGAAGGCTTATGGCAGTCACCAGAAGATGTGCTTACGACAACTTTTGATATTGGTCATGAAGAATTAGTAATCATTAGAGATATTGAAGTCTTTTCACATTGTGAACATCACCTAACACCTTTTCATGGTGTTGCACATGTTGGATACATTCCTCGAGGAAAAATAACTGGATTATCAAAGATTGCACGTTTAGTTGATTTGTACTCGAGGCGTCCTCAAGTACAAGAGCGCCTCACAACTCAAATTGCCGATGCAATGGTTAAAATTCTCGATCCACTCGGCGTTATTGTGATTATTGACTGCGAACATTTGTGTATGTCAATGCGAGGAGTAAAGAAATCTCACGCACGCACTACAACAAGCGCAGTGCGTGGAGCGCTTACAAATCCCACCACACGCGCTGAAGCAATTAGTCTGATAACTAGTAAGTAAATTTCATGTTAGTCATGGGAATTCTCAACGTTACTCCCGATTCTTTCGCTGATGGTGGAAAGTTTGATAATTTAGAAAGTGCCATTGTTCGGGCCAAAGAAATGATTGCGGAGGGCGTGGATATCATCGATGTGGGAGGAGAATCAACTCGTCCTGGTTCTGATCGGATCAGCATTGAAACTGAATTAGATCGCGTGATTCCTGTAATCAAAGAAATAGCGAAATTAGGAACTCGGATAAGTATCGATACCATGCGTAGCCAAGTTGCTGAGAAGGCGGTAAAGGCTGGTGCAACAATAATTAATGATGTGAGCGGAGGCCTTGCTGATTTAGAAATGCTTGCAACGGCTGCCACATTGAATGTCCCATATATTGCTATGCATTGGCGTGGACATTCAAAAAATATGAATGATCGTGCTCATTATGGCGATGTTGTAAAAGAAGTAATCGCCGAACTGCAACTGCGCATTGATGCAGCCTTAGATGCAGGCATATCTGCGCGACACTTGATTGTTGATCCTGGACTCGGTTTCGCAAAAGATAAAGAACATAATTGGGCAATCATTGATTCCATCTCAAGTTTTGTAGATTTGGGATACCCAGTACTTGTAGGTGCTTCTCGCAAGCGCTTTCTAGGGGGAGATTCACCTGATGAAAGAGAAGCAGCGACTATAGAACTTACTCGACGACTTTCCACAACAGGGGTTTGGGGAGTTAGAGTTCATAGCGTGAAGGAACATAAGAATGTGATGAGTGTATGAGCGATCAAATAATCCTCACAGGCATTCGTGGTTACGGATATCACGGACTTTTCGATTTTGAAGCAGAAGAAGGCCAAATCTTCTTGGTTGATTTAACGATTTCGATTGATTTAACGAAAGCATCATTGAGCGACCAAATTGCTGACACAGTTGATTATGGCGCTGTTGCCGAGTTGGTGCTAGAAGAGATTGAAGGTGAACGAGTAATTCTTATCGAGAGACTTGCTGGACGAATCGGTGATCGCGTGTTAGCGCTAGATTCTCGGATAAGCAGTGTGGAAATTATTGTTCATAAACCACAAGCACCAGTTAAAGCTGACCTGACAGATATTGCCGTAAAGATCACACGTAAAAGATGAAAGCTGTTGTGGCACTTGGAGCAAATTTAGAAAATCCAGCTGATGCAATTCAAATGGCAATAGCCTTATTGAGGGAATCCACTGATGTAAAACTAATTTCATCCTTGTATGAAACCGAACCAGTGGGAGGGCCGGAACAACCTAATTACATAAATGCTGTTTGTATCCTAGAAAGTGATTTGCCTGCTCTTGATTTACTTACACTTTTGCACGGAATTGAAAAAAGTATGGGGCGCGTTCGCATCGAAAAATGGGGACCACGGGTAATCGATCTTGATTTAATACAGTATGGAAATATTTTGAGTAGTAGCGATGAATTGAAAATACCCCACCCGCGTGCCTTTGAAAGGAAATTTGTTTTAGAACCATGGTATGAAATCGAGCCTGATGCAGTACTGCTAACACATGGACCTATTTCTCAGCTTTTGAAAGAATTGAAGTAAAGGCGTAAACTTTTATTTATTAAGCCCGGTACCTGAAAGGACTGGAGCCATACGATGACCGTTTTAGTGCCAACGATGGGTTCTCTGCATAGAGGACATCAAGCGTTGATTAAGCATGCTCGAACATTGAGTAAAGAGGTCATCGTTAGTATTTTTGTGAACCCACTGCAATTTGAAAATAAAGTGGACTTAGAAAAGTATCCCCGTTCCCCACAACTAGATATCGAGTTAGCGACGCTAGCGGGTGCAACCGAAGTGTGGTTTCCAGAATATGAAGATATTTACCCAGGAAAGATTGAAACGCTAAGTGCAGGACCAGTTGGTTCGTTGTATGAAGGTGCAAGTAGACCTGAACATTTTGAGGGTGTCCTAACTGTTGTCAATCGCTTATTTGAAATGGTAAAACCTACGCATGCAGTATTTGGTGAGAAAGATTTTCAACAATTATTCCTTATCAAGACAATTGCCAAGAAAGTTGAAATAGTTTCAGTTCCAACAATTCGAAGCGGAAGTGGTTTAGCGCTCTCTTCACGCAATACTCACCTTAGCGAATTGGAGCGTGAATGCGCAGAAATCATTTCTCGTGCTCTTACAGCAGCAACACAAGAAAATAATCTTCTCCAAGCGCAGCAAAAATTAGAAGAGATCTTGGCTAGCGAAGCAAGCTTTAAAAAGGATTACGCAGTCATCATTGATGAGAAAGATTTTTCAATTGCCAAAGAATCAAGCCAAAAGAAGCGTGCGCTTGTTGCTGGCTGGATTAATGGCATACGTTTGATTGACAATATGCCAATGAGTAAAGAAATTCGGCTATGAAGTTATTGGCGCCAGCTCCGGGCTGGACTTCGCAGGCCGATGTCATAGTTGTGGGCTCTGGCGTTGCTGGACTAACTACTGCACTCCAAGTTCGAACTTTTGGTTTATCGGTACTCCTTGTTACAAAAGCAAAAGTAGATGAAGGTTCCACGAAATGGGCGCAAGGTGGAATCGCTGCTGCACTCGGTCCCGGAGATACACCGGATCAACATGAAAAAGACACACTTGTTGCAGGCGCAGGTTTATGTGATGTAGCAGCTGTGAAAGTACTAGTTACTGAAGGTCCAGAAGCAGTGCGCAAACTTATTGCTCGGGGTGCAAAATTTGATACAGAAGCAAGTGGTGAAATATCACTTACTCGAGAAGGTGGTCACTTAAGAAATCGCATTTTGCATGCTGGTGGCGATGCAACTGGTGCAGAAGTATCACGTGCATTATTAGCTGCAGTCAAAGATGATCCAGAAATTGAAGTTGTAGAAGATGCTTTGGTACTAGATGCCCTCAAAGATAAGAACGGTGCTGTCTGCGGTGTTACATTGCACGTGATAGGTGCAGGCACGCGCGATGGTGTTGGACAAGCTATGGCTCGGGCAGTCGTGCTTGCAACTGGTGGGCTTGGACAAGTATTTGCACAAACAACTAATCCTTCGGTCTCAACTGGAGATGGTGTTGCACTTGCATTACGCGCAGGTGCAAAAGTGGCAGATGTGGAATTCATACAATTTCATCCCACAGTTTTGTGGTTAGGCGAAAATTCACAGGGTCAGCAACCACTTATAAGTGAAGCGGTGCGCGGTGAAGGTGCATATCTTGTAGACGATAGCGGTGTGCGATTTATGAAAGACCAGCACCCATTAGCTGAACTAGCTCCGCGAGATGTCGTTGCAATTGCAATTATGCGTTCAATGGTTGCAAATAAAACAAATCACGTATGGCTCGATGTGCGCCACCTCAAAGGTTTCACGGAAAGATTCCCAACAATTTACGCCTCATGTATTGCACACGGGATTGATCCACTCACAGATTTAATTCCTGTCGCGCCGGCGTCGCACTACGCCTCGGGCGGTGTACGAGTTGACCTCAATGGTTGCACCAGTGTGGCTGGCTTATATGCATGCGGAGAAACTGCATGTTCTGGAGTACATGGCGCTAATAGGTTGGCATCTAATTCGCTACTGGAAGGTCTAGTTTTTAGTGCTCGTATCGCAGCAGATATTGCTGCAACGATTCCGCCTCAAGGAATTGCAGTGGCAGATCAATCAGAATCAATTCTTATTGATCCAAGTGCTCGCAAGGAACTTCAATGGAGTATGAGTAAAGGTGCAGGAGTACTGCGTTCTTCGGATTCACTTGTTTCCACCAGTGATGATCTCGCACGTATTCAGGTACGTAAAAGCAATAATCCTTGCGTCGAGGCATGGGAGACAACGAACCTTTATCAACTAGCGCAAGCAATTGTTAAAGCTTCTTTGATACGTCAAGAAACACGCGGCTCTCACTGGCGTGAGGATTTTCCAGATACAAGTAATTTATGGCTCAAACGAATAGTGCAACGACTTAGCCCAACAGGAATCTGGAACACTGATTATCAGGAAGTTGGTCATCCATGATTGATCGGGAAATAATCAAACGCGCTATCGCCGAAGATTTAGCTGGTGGCGAAGATATAACCACAGTTGCGACAATCGCTGGAACCTCTCAAAGCACAGCAGATTTTGTTGCAAGAAAAGATGGAGTAATCGCTGGAATAGAAATGGCACAAGGAGTACTAGAAGAAGTTGGTCTCACCAACATTGCTCTCTATGTCAGTGATGGAGATCGTGTATCTACAGGAAAAGTCTTACTAACCGTGCGTGGCGATACTCGCGCTATCTTGCTAGCTGAACGTACTGCACTAAATTTCTTAGGGCACCTCAGTGGTATCGCAACATTAACACGGGCGTGGGTAGATGCAATCGAAGGAACAGATGCGAAAATTAGAGATACCAGAAAGACCACACCAGGAATGCGAATGCTTGAAAAAGCTGCAGTTGTTGCCGGTGGCGGAACTAATCACCGGCTAAGTTTGAGTGATGCCTCGCTCATAAAAGATAATCACATTGCGGCCGCAGGAAGTGCTACGGCAGCATTTACAAAAGTCCGAGATAAATACCCAACTACTCCGATTGAAATTGAAGTTGACACTTTGGAGCAATTGCGTGAAATCTTGCCGCTCAAACCCGATCTCATCTTGCTCGACAATATGAGTGTTGAAGAATGTGAGCAGGCTGTATCTATTACTAATGGCACAGCAAAATTAGAGGCATCAGGTGGATTGAGTATTGAGAGCGCAAAGGCATATGCAATGACAGGAGTGGATTTTCTTGCAGTAGGTGCACTGACACATTCAGCACCAAATTTTGATATCGGTTTAGATTTTAGAGCGGAGTAAAATATGTTGCTAGCAATAGATGTTGGTAATACCAACACAGTCCTGGGTATTTTCGATAAGGAAATACTTATTCACTCTTGGCGAGTAAAAACTGATCCACGTTCAACCGCCGATGAACTTTGGCTGCAGTACAGAGCACTCGTTGCAGATTTTCCAATAACTGATCTTGCAGTCTGTTCTACAGTCCCAGCAACACTGCGAGAACTTCGCCAGATGATTGATAATTATTTTTCTGAAATCCGAATAACTATTGTTGAACCAGGAATCAAAACCGGAGTTCCATTACTTGTGGATAATCCGAAAGAGATTGGTGCCGATCGCATCGTCAACACGTTAGCTGCGCACACTCTTTATGGAGGTCCAGCAATCGTCGTAGATTTTGGAACTTCAACAAATCTCGATGTTGTATCTTCTAAAGGTGAATTTCTAGGAGGAGCACTCGCGCCAGGAATCGAAATATCCGTTGATGCACTTGCTGCCCGTGCAGCCCAACTTCGAAAAGTCGAATTAGTAAAGCCAAAGAATGTAATCGGTAAGAACACAGTAGAAGCACTTCAATCGGGAACAATTTTTGGTTTTGCTGGCCAAGTTGATGGACTTGTAGATCGAATTACGGCAGAACTTCTAGAAACTTATTCAGAAAAACCCCACGTAATTGCGACAGGTGGATTAGCACCATTGATTTTCGGGGTTGCAGAAACAATTGACCACTATGAGCCGGATTTAACACTGATTGGCCTGCGCCTGATTCACGAACGAAATGCTTGAGTCGCTAGACTCACCACATTATGAGCGCAGATAACACACCTATTGAGGATGACCTTCCCGAGCAATTGAGAATTCGCCGTGAAAAACGTGCGGGTTTGATTGAGCGAGGAATCGAGCCATACCCAGTCTCTGTCGCTAGAACAAAAAGTTTGAAAGATATCCGTGCGAAATATGGCACATTAGATATAGATGTTGCAACGGGTGATGTTGAAAGTTTGACTGGCCGTATTATTTTTAAACGTGATACTGGCAAACTCTGTTTTGCAACTCTTCGTGAAGGCGATGGCACTGAAATTCAAGCTATGTTCTCGCTCGATAAAATTGGACAAGAGCAACTTGATTCGTGGAAATCTGATATCGATCTTGGTGATTTTGTTAGCGTGACAGGTGAAATTATTTCTTCAAAGCGCGGAGAACTTTCAGTCCTAGCGAATTCATGGTCACTTGCTGCAAAATCCTTACGACCTCTACCAAATGAACACAAACCGATGTCGGAAGAGACTCGAGTCAGAATGCGCTACGTAGATCTCATTGTTCGCCCTGAAGCGCGCACAAATGCCCGATTGCGTCCAACTGTGATGCGTTCACTTCGTGAAACATTTCACAACCGTGACTTCATCGAAGTTGAAACACCCATGCTTCAAGTAATGCATGGTGGGGCAGCAGCGCGCCCATTCAAATCATTTAGTAATGCCTATGACATGGACCTTTTCCTTCGAATCGCACCAGAACTTTTCTTGAAGAGATGCGTTGTTGGAGGAATCGAACGCGTATTTGAAATCAACCGAAATTTTAGAAATGAAGGTGCTGACTCTTCGCACTCCCCAGAATTTGCAATGATTGAGAGCTATCAGGCCTACGGTGATTGGCGCTCGATCGCAGAACTCACTCAAGCATTGATTCAAAATGCTGCAATGGCAATCTCGGGTTCACATGTTGTGACACATCACGATGGCCGCCAAGCAAATTTGGGTGGAACCTGGAAAGAGATTTCACTCTACGAGGCTATTTCGCAAGGCGTTGGGGAAACCGTTACAGCCCTTACTCCTATTGAAGAATTGAAGCAGCACGCAACAAAGGTAGGCATAAAGATTGATCCAAAATGGGTTACTGGAAAACTTGCCGAGGAAATTTTTGAGCATGTTGCAAAAGACCAATTGATTGAACCCACTTTTGTTATGGGCTTTCCAGTTGATACTTCACCACTTGTTCGGGCACATCGCGAGCTTCCTGGAGTTGCAGAAAAATGGGATCTCTATGTTGATGGATTTGAATTAGCAACGGGATACTCAGAACTTATTGATCCGGTTGTGCAAAGAGATCGTTTAGTCGAGCAATCCAAACTTGGTGCAAAGGGTGATTTAGAAGCAATGCAAGTAGACGAAGATTTCTTGCGTGCAATGGAATTTGCAATGCCGCCTACTGGTGGAATGGGAATGGGGCTCGATCGTTTACTCATGGCACTTACAGGTCTTGGTATTCGCGAAACAATTCTTTTCCCACTCGTCAAACCGGAAGAATAATAAATGGCGTTAGAGATTCGTTCTGCTAAAACATCAGATGTAAAAGGTATTCGAGCACTTATCGATTCCTATGCACCCGAAGGAAGATTGCTTTCAAAAGAGACTGTTACTTTGTATGAAAGTACTCAAGAATTTACTGTTGCCATTCTTGACGGTGTCGTAGTTGGTTGTGGCGCACTACATATACTTTGGGAAGATCTTGCTGAAGTTCGCACCGTTGCAGTTATTGAAAAATTGCAAGGCACAGGTATTGGCCACCAAATTATGGAAGTGATATCTGAGCGTGCTCGCAATGTTGGAGTAAAACGAATTTTCTGTCTTACATTTGAAACTGAATTCTTTGGTCGCCATGGTTTTGAAATAATTGATGGCACTCCAGTAGATCCAGATGTGTATGCCGAACTCTTGCGTTCCTATGATGCTGGTATCGCAGAATTTCTCGATCTTGAATCGGTAAAACCCAACACTTTGGGAAATACCCGTATGCTCAAAAAACTCTAGATTTAGCCAAAACTCGGGCATAAGTGCCCCACATCTGGGGTTATAGAAGAGAGAAGCAATCCACCTCGCGTGCCTATGCACGTGGGTATTAGGCTTAGAGCCACGAACCATGAATAAGGAGTACGCCGATGTTTGAGCGCTTTACAGACCGAGCCAGACGTGTAGTCGTGCTTGCCCAAGAAGAGGCACGCATGCTCAACCACAATTACATCGGCACAGAGCACATTCTTCTTGGACTCATTCATGAAGGCGAAGGCGTTGCCGCTAAAGCACTCGAAGGTATGGGCATCTCACTTGAAGGCGTTCGCGCGCAAGTTGAAGAGATTATTGGTCAAGGCCAACAAGCACCTAGTGGTCATATTCCATTTACACCTCGTGCAAAAAAAGTTTTGGAACTCTCTCTTCGTGAAGCACTACAACTTGGACACAATTACATTGGTACAGAACATATTTTGCTTGGGCTTATTCGTGAAGGCGAAGGCGTAGCGGCTCAGGTATTAGTAAAACTTGGTGCAGATCTCAACCGTGTTCGCCAGCAAGTAATTCAATTACTTTCGGGATATCAGGGTAAGGAAGCAGTTGCATCAAATGGTCCAGCAGAAGGAACACCATCAACATCATTAGTTCTTGATCAGTTTGGTCGCAACCTCACACAAGCTGCACGTGAAGGAAAGCTCGATCCGGTAATTGGCCGAGAGACAGAGATCGAACGTGTAATGCAAGTACTTTCACGTCGTACAAAAAATAATCCAGTTCTTATTGGTGAACCAGGTGTTGGTAAGACTGCAGTTGTTGAGGGACTTGCACAAGCAATTGTGAAGAATGATGTTCCTGAAACATTGAAAGATAAGCAGCTTTATTCACTCGACCTCGGTGCACTTGTTGCAGGCAGCCGCTACCGTGGAGATTTTGAAGAGCGCCTCAAGAAGGTTCTCAAAGAGATTAAAACTCGCGGAGATATCATTCTCTTTATTGATGAGATTCATACTCTTGTTGGTGCAGGCGCAGCAGAAGGCGCAATTGATGCTGCAAGTATCTTGAAACCAATGCTTGCTCGCGGTGAATTACAGACAATTGGTGCAACTACTCTTGATGAATATCGCAAGCACCTTGAGAAAGATGCTGCACTGGAGCGACGTTTCCAGCCAATTCAAGTTAAAGAACCATCAGTTGCACATACGATTGAAATTTTACGAGGACTTCGTGATCGCTACGAAACACATCACCGTGTATCGATTACAGATGGCGCTCTCTCAGCTGCTGCAAATATGGCCGATCGCTATATTTCAGATCGTTTCTTGCCCGATAAGGCAATCGACCTCATTGATGAAGCTGGATCACGTCTTCGCATTAAGCGCATGACTGCACCTGCTGAACTTCGCGAATTCAATGAAAAAATTGCTAGCGCTCGTAAAGAAAAAGAATCTGCAATCGATGGCCAAGATTTTGAATTAGCCGCCTCGCTTCGCGATAAAGAAAAGTCACTTATTACCGAGAAGCAAGTTGCTGAAAAGAATTGGAAAGCAACTGATCTCGATAAGGTAACTGAGGTTGATGAAGAACTCATCGCTCAAGTACTTTCAGCATCAACAGGAATTCCAGTGTTCAAGTTGACTGAAGAAGAGACTGCGCGACTTCTACGTATGGAAGATGAATTACATCGCCGTGTTATTGGCCAGGATCAGGCAATCAAGGCGCTTTCACAAGCAATTCGTCGCACACGCGCAGGTCTCAAAGATCCAAAGCGTCCAGGTGGTTCATTTATTTTTGCCGGCCCATCAGGTGTTGGTAAGACAGAACTCTCGCGCACACTCGCATCATTCTTATTCGGTGATCAAGATGCTTTGATTCAACTCGATATGTCTGAATATTCAGAGCGTCACACTGCATCACGACTCTTTGGTGCACCTCCAGGATATGTTGGATATGACGAAGGTGGACAGCTCACAGAGAAAGTACGTCGTCGTCCTTTCTCTGTCGTTCTCTTTGATGAGATTGAAAAAGCACACCCAGATATCTTCAACACACTTTTGCAAGTACTAGAAGATGGCCGTCTAACAGATGCTCAAGGTCGCACTGTTGATTTCAAGAATACGGTCATCATCATGACAACAAACCTTGGTACTCGAGATATTTCAAAGGGTCAAGGACTAGGTTTCGCAAATAGTGATGATGATCTAACAAATTATGAGCGCATGAAGGGCAAAGTAAGTGATGAACTCAAGACTCACTTCCGTCCAGAATTCCTCAACCGTATTGATGATGTCATCGTCTTCCATCAATTGACGAAGGATCAGATTATTCAGATTGTTGATCTCATGATTGCAAATCTTGATGAACGACTTCGCGCAAAAGACATGGGTATCGAACTGACCACAAGTGCAAAGGAACTTCTTGCTACTCGTGGCTACGACCCATTGATGGGTGCGCGTCCATTGCGTCGCACAATTCAGCGTGAAATTGAAGATTCACTCTCTGAGCGAATTCTCTTTGGAGAGCTCAAAGCTGGTGAAATTATTGTCGTTGATGTTGAAGGGGAAGGCGCCGAAGCAAAATTCACATTTGCCGGTGCTCCTAAAGCAACAATGCCAGATTCACCAGAGGATCTAGCTGAATCACCTACTGTCTAATTATTGAGGAAGTCTAAAATGAGAGCGAGATTGCTCTTCGATTAGTCGATCGGCAAGAAGTGTCTCAAGTGCTTTTTCAACTTGAGATACTTCTGGCCATAATTTCTTGATTGCACTCAGTGTCAGCGATTCACTTTCTCGTAACGCCTGAACAATTGTGCCGCGACATTTTCGATCAGTGCCGTGCCAATCTTGTGATTTTCGAATGAGTTCGGTTTTTGGATATCCATTCTTTCGCCACTTACATTCAGAAATAATTGGGCATTCGTTGCACATTGGACTCTTAGACGTGCAGACAAGTGCACCGAGTTCCATCACTGCCGCAGCCCAAATATCAGCATTTTTTCGGGGGAGTATTGCTAATCGTGATTCTCTTTCACGAACTGTCGGACTTGAAGTGGGATGCTCTTTTCCATCAATGACGCGAACTAGTACACGCCGAATATTTACATCCATCACCAACGTGTTAGCGCCAAAGGCGAATGCAGAGATTGCAGCTGCTGTGTAGTCACCAATCCCAGGAAGAGAGCGTAGAATTTCTTCACTTTCAGGAACTTGATTTCCAAAATCACGTGAAATAATTTTGGCGCTCTCATGTAATCGTAGAGCCCGACGTGGATAGCCAAGTCGACCCCATGCAGTAATTACTTGTGCCGGAGTGGCTTTTGCTAGCTCTGCTGGGTTTGGCCAGCGCAACATCCACTCACTCCATATGGGTAAAACTCTTAGGACGGGAGTTTGTTGCAACATAAATTCACTCACCACTACACCCCATGGCGTTGTATTTCGCCAAGGTAGGTCGCGTTTATTTTTTTCAAACCATCGTGTAACTGGTTTTTCTAGCGAACTCATTCGCCTGAAATTTTTACCCTCTGCAGAGCTTGATCAAGACGTGAAACTTCAACAATCTCCATTCCCGCAATTGTTACATCCGAGCCCGCTGGAACTAGGGCTCGTTTAAATCCAAGGCGAAAGGCTTCCTGCAAGCGTCGGTCTACTCCACTAATTTTTCTAATTTCACCCGCTAAACCAACTTCACCAATGGCAACAAGGTCTGCAGGTAGTGCTAAACCTTTTGCCGCAGATGCAACCGCGAGTGCGAGTGCGAGATCTGCAGCAGGCTCTGCCATTTTCATTCCACCAACAGTTGCTGCATAAACATCACGACCACCAATGCGAATAGCTGCACGAAGTTCTAGGACAGCTAATGTCATCGATGTCCGTGCAGAATCTAAGCCACTTACGACACGGCGCGCATTGCCAAAATCATTATCTCGGCCCTGACTTACAAGGGCTTGAATCTCAGCAAGTAATGGGCGACGACCTTCCAGAGTCACTGTTACACATGTACCAGGAACAGGTTCTGCATGGCGCGAAGTAAATAATCCGGTTGGATCCAAAACACTAGTAATTCCAGTGTCACTGAGTTCGAAACATCCGACTTCATCGCTGGCGCCGAATCGATTCTTTATTGCACGAATGAGACGTAGACGTGAATGACGCTCTCCTTCGAATTGAAGTACGACATCAACAATATGTTCGAGCAGTCGAGGTCCAGCAATGGATCCATCTTTTGTTACATGACCAACTAAAAGAAGAGTGATGTCGCGATCTTTACAGATACGAATGAGAGCGCCAGCAACTTCGCGAACTTGTGTAACCCCACCGGGCGCACCATCTGCTGCAGCACTTCCAATTGTCTGCACACTATCGATAATCAAAAGCTGAGGTTTTACGGAATCAATATGCGAAATAACTGCGCCAAGATCATTTTCAGAGGCGAGAAAAAGTTGTGGGTCAACAGCTTTGATTCGCTCTGCTCGCAAGCGAACTTGTGAAGCAGATTCTTCGCCGCTTACATATAAAACTGGAATCGAACGCGATGCGGTCTGTGCTGCAACTGCAAGTAACAAAGTTGATTTACCAACTCCTGGTTCACCCGCAACAAGGATTGCAGCACCAGGAACTAATCCACCACCAAGCACGCGATCAAGTTCTGAAACTCCTGTTGGTCGCGCACTTGCTGCAGAGAGATCGACATCGCCGATAGGTGTTGCTTTATGAGTTACCGCGCCTGGTACAAGAGATAATCTTTTTGGTGCAGCGATTTCTTCGACACTTCCCCATACCTGACATTCACCGCAGCGGCCGACCCATTTTTGCGAACTCCAACCACATTCCGTACAACGGAAGGGTTCCTTTTCGACTTTGGCCATGGGTAGAGCCTAGAGCGAAGCGCTTACTTCTGTGCGGCCAGAGTTGCGGGATGTTGGATAACAAATAGAGGCAAGGAACGCTTTTGCGCATCAAGTATTCCAGCAACGCGCGCATCACAATGCTTTGCCAAGATTGCATATGCATCATCACCCATCAGGGCCATGAGTTCAGTCTTATTAGAAATATAGACCGGCTCACTTCCAATGTGGGCTTCGGTGTTACTTGTGCAGTACCAATCGAAATCATCTCCGCCATCGCCCCAAGCAAGACGTTCGTATTCACCAATAACTGTAATTGAATATTCACGTTCACCAACTTCGCGAGTTTCAAAACTTCTACGAAGTGGTAATTGCCAGCAAACATCCGGTTTTGTATCTACAAAGTGAATATTCTTCTTTTGTGCAAGGTGGTGAAGTACGCACCCAAATGATCCGGTAAAACCTTCTGCTTCGTAACCTTTACGGTTCAAGAAGATACATGATCCATCAACGCGACGAGTTTTTCTCTCATTATCTTCATCTTTTTCACTAATGCGTAAATCGCCGCCAGCTTTCTTAGGGCGCGCTTCTTCATAATATTGCCACATTTCGGGAGTTAAGAATGCAGCAGCTTTTTGTACTCGAATTTCATCATCTTTATCGGAATACATTGCACCTTCTGTGCAACAACCAGAGTTTGGCTGACCTTTAAAAACTCCTTGGCAACCATCGCCATAGATGCAGGTCCAAAAAGATGTGAGCCATGTGAGGTCACATTTAAAAATTCCTTCAGGATCACTTGGGTCTGCAAATTCAACCCAATCACGTGCAAAGCCTGGCTTTATCTCGGACATAGTGTGAGAGCCTACGGGTTTACTCCTTAATACGCACATCCTGAGCAATCGCTTTCGGTACTCTTACCTTATGAAGGTTGGAGTAATTGGAGCTGGGGTAATGGGTGAGGCTCTTATCACCGCACTCATTTCTTACGGTGTTATCCCACAAGAAATTACAATCTCTGAGAAAAGACATGATCGCGCAAATGAACTTAAAGCTCGATATGGAATTAGCGTCGAAGAACTATCAGTCAATGTTGCATCGAGCGAGATCCTCCTACTGGTCGTAAAACCACAAGATATGACGGCCGTTCTCAGTGAAATACGCACAGAAATGAAACCAAGCACGACAGTGGTTTCATTTGCAGCAGGCAAGAAAATTGATTTCATATCAACAGGATTAGGTGGAAACTCACCTGTTATTCGCGTTATGCCAAATACGCCAACACTTGTAGGTGCAGGAATGGCAGCATTTTCGGTAGGTGCTGGTGTTTCGACTTCGCATAAGGAATTCGTTTCAGGATTTTTAGCGGCAACAGGTAAAGTCGTAGAAATTGCTGAGGAACTCCAAGATGCTGTAACTGCGACGAGTGGTTCAGGACCTGCGTATTTCTTCGCCTTTGTTGAAGCGATGATTGATGGTGCTGTAGCGCTAGGTCTTTCAAAGGAAGTTGCAACGCAACTTACTGTTCAAACTTTCATAGGATCTGCAAAGTTGCTCCAAGAATCTGGTAAAAGTGCCACGACATTGCGTGAAAACGTAACTAGCCCAAATGGCACGACGGCAGCTGCATTGGAAACATTGTCAGCGAAAGATTTATCGCATGTAGTTGCAAACGCGATGAAATCAGCACGAAATCGCTCTATTGAACTAGCGTAAAGATTTTGTTGTGAAGAAATTTCTTACTATATTAACAATTTTCGTATTATCACTCTCTCAGAGTGCTTATGCAGTTCAAAAGAAAATCACGGTACAGAGTCTCGCACTTATCTCCAGCATAGGAAACCGTGATGAAATTTCTGGGATGTTAACCAATGGAAAAGCTATTATTCTCTACGGTTCCAATGTAAAAGCGGTCGATATAAGTGGAACCGAGCTTTGGAATCTTCGTCTAGAACAGAAGGCAGAGGCCTTTGTTACCACAGCAGTTACAGATAATTTAGGAAATATATGGGCGGCGGGATCACTCTCGTCTGGAGTTTCGGCTAGCCCTTCTCCAACGCTGAGTATTTCCCCACTCAATCTGGATAGCGTTGTACTCACCACTCCTGATCTATTGCGTAATGATCTCAATTCAGTGGGAGTGTGGAAAATTTCAAACAAAGGTGAAATATTAACCAGATTTCATCTTGATTTAGATAAACCAGTTCTAGCCACAGATATTGCCATCGATGAAAGTGGCGTAAGTATTTCTGGAATTACTGACACTGGTCAAGGAACGATTGGTGTTCTCATTAATTGCGACAATGCAGGTATGTGTTCCAAACCCTTTTTTATTGGCTCATCTGATACAAATTTAGATGGGGTAGTTCGAAACATCAATGGGTCTAAAATCCTTTCAGGTGGAAGTTCTGAGACACTATTTGGAAAAAAAGTTGTAGGAAGCCGTGATGGAATTTTGATCACCGTAAGTAAGACGGGAAAAATTTCAAAAGTAGTGAGAAGTTCTGCAGCAAAGTCGAAACGGAATTGGAAAAGTATCACCAATAATTTTTTATTAGGTGGCGAAGTAACTTCGGGTAATAAATCAGAAAGTGCGATTACAAAATTTTCAGGGACGTTAGTGCCCACTTGGAATGTTCGATTTCCCTCAACCGGTAATACTTTGGTATCAAATGGCACCCCCACGAATTTCTTTACATTTTTTGCTTCAACATCGGCGATTAGTAATCTCTCGGGTTGGAATCCAAAAAGAGCAAGTGGCTTAGTTCTTCGACTAGATAATAAAGGTGCGATTATGGGTGGCTACAGCGCATCACCCATTACAGAGCCTTTAGCAATGGCATATTCGAAGGAACTGGGCCTTGTAGTGGCTGGCCTCACGGGCGATACCGTTTCGATTTTTCACCTCATTTCAAGGTAGCCTAACCACCTTGCACCTAAGGGGTGCATTAGAGATGAAGAGAGAGTGACATATGGGTTCCGTAATCAAGAAGCGACGTAAGCGCATGGCGAAGAAGAAGCATAAGAAACTTCTGAAGAAGACTCGCATTCAGCGCCGTAACGCTAAATAGTAATTACGGTTTTAGTAAAGAAAGTTTGCCGTTGACACTGGCAAGTAGATATTTTATTTTAGACACAGTAACCCAGGCCATTCGTAACTGGTCTGGGTTTTGTGCTGAAGAAACTAATTTAATTGCATTGACCCCATTCTTTGAATAATCCATCGCGCAGATACGTTCCTGACAACTAAATACAAGCTCTTTTCCATCAGATGCTAAAGAGGCATCTGGAGTGCCGTAAGAATCAGTTGCTGATTGGGAAATATAAGTTTGAGCATTCAGTAGTGCCCAACGGATGTGATCTGCATGTGGAAGTGTTGATACTGAGGATGTCATCCATGTTGCTTGAACTCCATTAGAAACTTTCGCAAGGGCTACGTCATAGCCTGCAACAGCAATTGCGCCATCGGTGAAATCTAATGATTTATAGCTCCATGTGTTTTCATCAAGACCGGATCTTGAAGCAACACGAACGGCCCCCGAAGTCGCTGCTTTTTTCTGATCTACAACTAGGACGGAGTCATACAAGACATATGTGATGCCGGCATCGTAAATTGCTCGTAGATGGAAAGCCACATCTCCTGTTGTTCTATCGTCTGTCTTACGATCTCCATCAACTAATTCATAATTCCAATCTTGCCCTACCTTCTTTACTGCACCTAAGAGAATGCCTTGAGATTCATCACGATAGAAAACTTGAACACCAGCAGAAGTGGCAACACAGGCATTAGAAACACTTACATCGCTATTTCCTTTTACCCGAATTGGATCCTGGTAATTGTTGAGTGTTGTTGCATTTCCGTCGACAACCTCGAAGGTGAATTTACTTCCATCGTATGTCGCATAGCGTAAATCCTTGTCAATTGAATCGCTATAAAAAATATGAAGTAATTGTTTTGTTCCAGTACCGTTTACACATAACGAAATTTGGCCAGTAATAGGATTTTTTGTGCGTCCACCACTTCCACCGGTACCATCAACTGTAAGTTTCTTCCAATTTTTTCCGTTATAGATTGCAAGCTTGAGCGCGCCACTCTTTGAATCGGTATATGCGATAGTCGGCGCTAAATCGAAGACGGTACTAGCTGAACTCTTACCATCAGCTGCACTATCCAAGATAGTTTTCTTCCAGGCAAGCTGTGGTGTTACAGGATCAGTCAGTGCGCTTTGAGATGGACCTATCGAATTGAGCGCATAGACAGCGAAATTATATGAAGTTCCATTCTTCAATCCTGAAATCACTACAGGACTAGTGAGTGATTTTTTCTCGGCTCCAGACTTCAAATTCTTCACTACATAAGTGCTTATTTGTGCAGTTCGAACATTTACTGGTGCATCAAATGTAATGATTGCGCTTGAATCTCCAACAAGTGCTTTCACATTTCTAGGCATTTGAGGAACAGCAGTTGCGATACCAACGGGTGGTTTATTTCTAATATCTTGCATCATCGCAAGAAGGATTGGACCGGGATTATGAAAAACTTCACCTGCGTCAAGATTCGGTGTCATAACAGAATCGGGACCTGATTTTGAGAAAGTAGATTCATCGAGGTGGCTAACGGAAGAGCCTGCTTCATATGGATTTGGTGTGTAAAGCTTTATTGGTCCACCATTTACTTTATTTCCTAGAGGGCCTCCCCATGTCATAGTGCTCGTCAGGGCAGTTCCCAATTCAAGGGAAGGTGAAGGTAAATCAGCCAAACGAGTTCCATCTGGTGTTTGAGCATAGGCATCATATGGAGTCGGTTGATCGATACTTCCATATCCAAAAAAAGTGTCAAATGAATTATTTGATAAGAAACCTAAACCATGTGCTAGTTCATGGAGCATCACGGATTCAAGATCGTATTCGCGGCTTGTGGGTTGTCCGTCTCCACGTTGATCCCATGTAGCTGTCGAATTTACTTGAATAATAATGTCTGACGAAATTTTGTCTAGATCTTTTCCGGCAAGAGCATTAGCAAGTGCGGATGGATACCAAAGAGATGCATCTGGCGCTCCAGCAAATCCGGAGTAATAATTTCCTGGGCGTGCGCTTCCCAAAATTCCAGATGACGATGAACGACCCCATGTCGCCTCGACTGCAATTGGAACCGAGGATTGAAAGTTTGCACTCCACACATCAATGGCAGCTTGGACATCAGACTTCGCCCAATCTGGAAAGTTGACATAGTTGACAACGAATTTAGATTTCGCATCGATATTCGCAGAGTGTGTTCTCGAAGAAGTTGTGGAATAGGCACCTTTGACGGGGGAAGTTCCCGCATATGTGTGACCCCACACTGTTGAGGGGGCCACTCGAACAAGTGCTTGCGCCGGTGCGCTGAGAAAAATTCCAGCAAAAAGGGCTGCAACCAGAGATGCAGCGCCCACCTTTTTACTCAATAGATTTCGCATATCGGCAAACGGTATCAGGATGAGATGATTTCCCAATGGCCACAACCCCTCAGGATGAGTTCTCTAAGGTAATTGACAGGATTCATAAGGAAGCAAGCCCCGTCATTGACTTCTCAGGTACTTCACCACGACGTGAAGCAACATTGGATGAAGCACGTCAAGAATTTGCACAATCCATAAGTGCGATTGCACATACATTATTTTCAAAGAAATATGGACCCCTTGTTGGAACCGTTACTGAAAGCACAGTTGTTGCCGTGCTCAAAGATGTAGAAAAGAATGTCTACCGTGCAAAAGGCGACATAACTTTGGTAACACAAGAGTTACTTGATCGAGCAATGGGAAGTCGTAAGAAGACGTGACTGTTATAACCGTTTACTCACGAACTGGTTGCCATCTTTGCGAAGACGCTATTGAAATTCTTGAAACTATGAAAGATGAACTTAGTTTTTCAATAGAAGTGAAATTTATTGATGGTAAACCAGAATTAGAAAAACTTTATGGGGAGCAAATACCTGTCACTCATATTGATGGTATTCACCATGATTTTTGGAAGATAGATCCTGAGCGCTTTAGATCTTCTCTTTCGAAATATCGTCAGCATCAATAATTGTGTAGGAATATCCTTGCTCGGCAAGAAAGCGTTGTCTATTTTGTGCAAAATCCTGGTCGATAGTATCGCGCGATACAAGTGAATAGAACGTGGCACTTCTGCCATCAGACTTAGGACGCAAAATACGACCTAATCTTTGTGCTTCTTCTTGTCGCGAACCAAATGCTCCAGATACTTGAATTGCAATGGTTGCATCGGGCAAGTCAATCGAAAAGTTAGCTACTTTTGAGACCACAAGAGTTGTGAGCTCGCTTGTTCGAAACATATTGAAAAGCCGTTCGCGTTCCTTCACTGGAGTATCGCCCTTAATCACTGGAACACCAAGAACTTCCGAAAGCTCATCAAGTTGCGTGATGTATTGGCCGATGACAAGAATTTGTTCTCCTGCATGTTTCTTTACGAGAGTTTCAACAACATTGCGCTTTGTACGAGTCGTTGCGCAATAGCGATAACGCTCTTCTGGCTCAGCAGTTGCGTAGAGCAATCTTTCTTCGTCAGTGAGATTGACTCGAACCTCTATACATTCAGCAGGGGCGATATATCCCTGTGATTCAATCTCTTTCCACGGTACGTCATATCTTTTAGGACCAATGAGCGAGAAAACCTCACCCTCCATTCCATCTTCGCGAACGAGTGTGGCTGTCAGACCTAATCGACGACGAGATTGAATGTCGGCTGTAAATCGAAATATTGGTGCGGGTAGCAGATGGACTTCATCATAAATAATGAGACCCCAGTCGTGAGTGTCAAAGAGATCAAGGTGTGCGTACACACCATTTTTCTTCTTCGTCATCACTTGATAGGTCGCAATCGTAACCGGACGAATTTCTTTTTTTGCACCCGAATATTCGCCTATCTCATCCTCTGTCAAAGTTGTGCGCTTAAGTAATTCTTCACGCCATTGACGGGCAGCAACAGTATTTGTAACAAGAATGAGAGTTGTTGCTTTTGCATGTGCCATCGCAGCTGCGCCGACAATTGTTTTACCGGCACCACATGGCAGAACAACTACACCACTTCCGCCATGCCAAAAACCTTCAGCTGCTAATTCTTGGTAGGGACGAATCTTCCAATCATTTTGGACTAATGAAATTTCATGTGCTTCACCATCGACGTAACCTGCAAAATCTTCAGCTGGCCAACCTAGGCGAAGAAGAGATTGTTTTATGGCTCCACGTTGGTTTGCAAAGACAACAATTGTTTCGGCATCGATACGCGGTCCAAGCAATGGCGCAATTTTCTTAGCGCGGATAACTTCTTCTAAAACTGCAGTATCTGTGGTTACAAGAATGAGTCCGTGCACAGGATCAGCTTCCAGACGCAAGCGTCCATAGCGAGACATGGTTTCAGCAACATCGACCAGAATGGAATGTGGAACTGCATATCGTGAGTATTTGATAAGGACATCAATAACTTGCTCGGCGTCGTGACCTGCTGCACGAGCATTCCATAAACCAAGATTTGTTAGACGGTACGTGTGAATATGCTCTGGTGATCTTTCGAGTTCAGCAAATGGTGCGATTGCGCGACGGCATTCAATGCTCAGTGGGTGATCTATATCGAGTAAAACAGTCTTGTCACTTTGAACGATTAGTGGCCCATCAGTCATTGAGTAAATCCTTTATGAGTGCGTGTAAGAGTGCACTTCTCTCTTCAAGTCGAGATGTATCAATCCATTCATTTGCAGCATGGGCGCCGCCACCAATTGCGCCAAGACCATCAAGCACTTGAGCGCCAGCCGCTGCTGCAAAATTTCCATCACTTGCGCCACCGACCGAAGCGTGACCGAGAGCTGGAATACCAATTTCTTGTGCAACTTTCTCTGCTCGTTCGTAAAGTTTTAGAGTCGAAGTGGTTTCAAGGGGCGGCCTATTGAAACCACCAGTGATAACAATGCGCGCCTCTGAATTTTCTGGTGTGAAAGCTTTGATAGCTTTTTCTACTCTTTCTAACTCTTTCATAGAGAAAGAGCGAATATCGACATCAAGAGTTGCCAAATCAGGAACTGTGTTCGTTGTATTTCCACTGCGCACCATTGTTGGAACAACAGTTGTACCGTTCGAGGAATTTTCAAGTTCTTTGAGAGCCAAAATAATTCGGGCAATTTCAACGGTCGAATTGATTCCTTTTTCCGGTTCTAGCCCTGCGTGAGACGCGCGACCATGAACATTGATTTGATACATAGCAGTACCTTTGCGACCAGTCTTTACTTTGCCGTCAAGACTTGCTTCTAGTACAAGAACTGCTGAAGCTTTTGCTGAAATTTCTTTGATAAATTCTTTTGAAGTCGCACTTCCTGTCTCTTCATCAGTTGTTGCAACTAATGCGACTGAACCATCAACGCCATTGAGTGCATAAAGAGCCTGTACAAATCCAGCTTTCATATCAAAGATGCCAGGGCCACGGGCAATATTTTTTTCAACCCTCCATAACGAAGAAAAAGAATTGTGTGGCCAAACAGTGTCTAAATGTGCGAGCAAAATTACTTTTGGTTGCTGAGCACCCCACCAAAAAACTGGACGACCATTTACTTCGCGAATTTCTGCTGGCATTCCGAGAACTCGCGTCGCGATATCACTTGCCAATTTCACAACAGCGCGACAAGCATCGAGATCTTCGGTAGGGGATTCCATTTTTACAAGTGCTTCAATCGCTGCGAGCATGGAGTCAATTCTGCCGTATTCGACGGGACTCTGGTGGCTCATAATGGCGCCACACCTGTAATGCGCGGAATTCTAAAGGTTTGTAGTTCACCAGTGGCGTGATCACGAGCGATAAGGGAACCCGCACTAACTTTAAGTGGATCAATAATTCGATGAGAAACAGAACCGTTGTTATCGGCATAGCCAATCGAGAGTGATTGAGCTTTTTCGATGTATTGCGTTAACAGTTCAAGAGTTTCATTTGCAGTTGTACGTGGAAGTGAACCGAGTGCTGCACTGGCAACGCTTCGAAGATGTGTCTGTCGATGACTAGATTTCTCTCCAGTGCGAAGTGCTCGGATTGCTGATATCAAATTTTCTTCTGTCGGAGATTCAATTTCTCCAATAATTCGTGGTGGACGAGGCTTTGTGACTGCGCGATTACTACGAGGCCCAGTCAACATAAGACCAGAAGAAGATTCACCCGCTGGAAGATAACCTGCCTCGCGCAATATGCGCATTGCATCCGTTGCATCATGGTCACAAATGAGGACTTCGGAAGCAATTCGACGTAACGATAAAACTTCTAAGCGTTTGTCATTGATGATTTGGGCGATCAGTGCGGAATCTTCACAACGAATAAACGAAGATGTATTTCCAACTCGTAGCTTTCCATGTTTCTTTGCAACATCTTCAATGAGATATTCCAAAGGTTGTGGCATTGGAGTTTTTGAAATTTTCTTTAGGAATGTACTTACCTCTTCACCAGTTTTACCATGGTCGAGTGCACGACGAATTGTTGCCTCACTAAATCGATAAACGGTCGCACCTCCACGACTTTCAATATCGGCCATAATTGCAAGTTGTCCTGAAATTTCATGTTCTAGCGGTCCTGGCGCAATTGCAGTGTTATCGCTTTGAATTAATATGTGATCAACTGTCTTTGGGAGATCCGCATCTATTAAGGCCAAATCTTCGGAGTTAATAAGTGCGGCGCCATATTTTGATAATGCGCCTTGTCCAGTAATTCCAAGCCATTCAGCTTCGCGCAAACTCCATTCGACAAGTTCGTCTTGTAGCGAAGAATTTCTACGAAGGGGTGCACGCCAAGAGAAAAGTTCTTGGAATGAATCTTTGTTTGGTGCAATCGAAGAATTCTCGTGCAGAAGTTGCAAAGTCAACGAGCGAACTCGGGCAGCATTTACTCGATCTAGTTCGGGACCAAGTGCTGCAATATTCTTAGATTCAGCACGCCCTACTAAGCCACTAACCCGAGAAGTTATGAGCCATTGGCTTGCAATTATTTGCCAGCGTTGTGCCGGAGTTTGCATCAACCAAATATCAAATTTATTACTTGGCATGATTTGGTCATCGGCATTGATTGCAATGAGTGATGAAAGGTAAGCAAGTTCAGCGATGAAAGCGGTACAACTTTCATCGACACCTAAATGATTGGCAGCAACTTTCAAATCGCGAACACCGAGACCCCCGGCTCGAAGGGAATCAGCTGGTTCTTGCGCCCAGAAATTCAATAACTCTTCGACCCACCGCAATAAGGTTGAAATATTAGCTATGGCTGCGAGGTTTCGATTCTTTTCATCACGTTTTGTGCCTTTGAGTATGGGGGGCTGTACAAACCGTTGTTTGTGAATCTTTCCTTCGCGTAAATAGATTGCAACTTCACGCGGCAGTATTACTGTTCGTTGATCTAAGGGCACAAGGAATTTTTCTTTGAGTAACCACGCAACACCTGGACCTGGATTTTTTATATCACCCACGCTTCCACGTGGCGGTCCCCAAATAAGGTGAGACAAAACTTTTTCAGCATCTTTAGGAATGTCATTCAAAGTAGAAAGTTTTAGTTTAGCCATTGACGTAGGTCCAAGACCTGCAGGTTCATTTCCGATTACCTCACGTAATTGGTAGGGCAATCGCAGGCCTTCATCGGATTGATATAAAAGGCCCATTGAGATCAGGAATGGAATTACTTCTAGTGCTGCTTTTTCGGTGACTGCGACAATATCTTTTTCTCGGAGCGGTTCATCAAGAGCAGCACAGGCTTCAAGAACTTGGAACTGCCACTTATTGAGTGAATCTATGGCACGCGCCAAACTTGGTGCGGATGTTGCACGCACTGCAAGCGAGGCAATATCAGGTGGAACTGGAGTTATGAGATCGGGACGTGCAGAAAAAAGCGCAAGCAATGCCTCATCGTCGAGATTGCGTAAGTGGTCGGTGAATGAGCGCTTTTCCATAACTTGCCTACATTACTGGCAAGTGCGTGCTTCTGTGTAATCGAGACGGTTTTAATCTCGCTTTGCGCGTGGCGTTAGCCAAGTAGCCAAGGCAGCAATTCGGATAACAATTGGGGAAAATGCTTTTGTAAATATTCGTGCCCGCCTAAAATCGTGAATTGGCCACCCTTCTGCCATTGCGCGAATTCCGAGAATTGCATCAGGATTGATTGCACATGGATGACCAACTGCTAATAAAAGTGGAAGATCATTGTGGCTATCTGAATATGAATAACAATTCTCTAGTGCAAAGCCTTTTTCAATTGCTAGTTTCTCAATGGCTTTAGCTTTTTCTTTTCCGTGAAGTAATTCTCCAAGCATGGCTCCTGTGTAGGTGCCATCTTTTACTTCAGCCCGACTTCCAAGTGCTCCAGTAAATCCCAATCTCTTCGCGATAAGAATCGCCATATCTTCAGGAGCTGCCGTAACAAGCCAGACTTCTTCACCATTTCGCAAATGATTTTCCGCAATATCAATAGTTCCTTGCCACATTTTAGGTGAGACATATTCATCATAAATATCCTGTGCAATCGCTTCAATATCTTTTACTGAATGGCCGCCGATAAAATCGGTTGCAGCATCCTGAAATCTTTTTATCTCTTCGCTATTTTCTTTACCGGTCAATCGAAAGCGCAAATTTGCAAGCACGAACCGTGAAATATCCCCTTTGGTGAAGAAGCCTCGTTGATACATGCCTCGACCCAAGAAGTAGAGGCTAGATCCGCGTATCAGCGTGTTATCGACATCAAAAAAGGCTGCTCGTTTCTGCGTGAGTGCCATGTCACTACCTTATCGATAAGGGCTCAGATTGGACGCTTTATGCTTATCCAATGAGCAGCACTGTCCATGTAATTCGTCATGGTGAAGTTGAGAATCCGCAGAAGATTCTTTATGGGCGCCAACTTGGTTGGAAGCTCTCTTCACGTGGTCAAGAAATGGCAGAAGTAATTGGTGAATGGTCAAAGACAATTAATTTAGGCGCTCTACATGTATCACCTCTACAACGAGCACAAGAGACCGCTGCTCCAATTGTCAAAGCCCACAATATTTCAATAACAACTGACGAAAGATTAATTGAGGCAGCAAATATTTTTGAAGGAAAATCTTTCGAATTAGGTAGTGGAGTTCTCAAGCACCCATCATCATGGCGTCATCTCTATAACCCTTGGAAACCATCATGGGGTGAGCCTTATATTGAGATTATCAATCGTATGCTTTCTGCTGTCTTTGCAGCCAAAGAGGTGGCAAATGGTAAAGATGCAATATGTGTTTCACATCAGCTACCAATATGGATTTTGCGAAGTGCAATAGAAAATCGCCATCTTATTCATGATCCACGAAAGCGTGAATGCACATTAGCTTCTGTAACAAGTATCCATTTTGATGATGATGGAATTATTAGCGGTACTTCATATTCGGAACCTGCGCGGCATTTGTTGCCAGCGAAAAAATAATGCTAAAAAAGCTTCTAGCCGTTGTCGTCACATCAGCTTTTATACTTACTGCTTGTGGTGGTGGAGGTACTTCATCGGCTCAAAAGAGTTTTATCTCAGGTGATGGCAACATAACTTTCATTGAGCAATCGCAGCGCCAATTAGCCCCGAAGCTCTCAGGGATGACGCTAAAGGGAGTGAATTATTCATTACCTGGCAACTCCATTGCCGTCATTAATGTCTGGGCCTCATGGTGTGCACCATGTCGTGCTGAAGCACCAACTCTTGCAGCACTCTCACAAAAATATAACAAAGTAGCTTTTGTTGGAATATTGACACGTGATAATCCAGTGAGCGCCGAAGCATTTGAGAGAAGATTTGCGCTGCCTTATCCAACACTAATAGATGATTCGGTATTGATTGGATTTAGAAAAACCTTACCTGCAAATGCCATTCCATCAACTGTTGTTATCGATAAAAATGGAAAAGTAGCGGGACGAATTTCGGGTGAGATAACAGTTGCATCGCTGAGCACGCTGATTGAAAAAGTGAGTGCAGAATGAAGGAATTTATAGTCTCACAATTATTAGATGGTTTTCTTTTAGCAGCATTCCCAATCGCCTTTATCGCTGGCGTGATTTCATTTCTTTCACCATGCGTTCTTCCGCTTGTGCCAGGGTATCTTTCATTTGCGGCTGGTTTCTCCAAGAGTCGCGGCAAAGTCTTACTTGGTTCTTTGCTATTCGTACTGGGATTTTCTTTTGTCTTTATTTCTTACGGAATTCTATTTGGTGGAATCGGTTCAACTCTTGCTGTACATGAGGTAGGAATAACACGAGTATTAGGTTTCTTTACTATCGCACTCGGAATAGTTTTCTTGGGAGTGTTCCCTATGGCTCCAACTATTAGGCCGCGGATGAATACAACGGGTGGACTCATTGGTGCACCACTATTGGGATTTCTATTTGGAATCGGATGGACACCATGTATTGGTCCGGCACTAGCGACAGTCCAAACTCTGGCTTTCCAAGAGTCTAGTGCGCTGCGTGGTGCAATTCTTTCCTTTGGTTATTGTTTAGGTCTTGGATTGCCATTCATACTCTCTGGACTTTTTCTGGATAAATCAGAAAGACTGCGAAAATTATTAGTACGTCGTGGAAATTTAGTAACAATTATTGGTGGAATATTTCTCATCTGTATTGGTATTTTGCAAGTAGCAGGCGTGTGGAGCGATGTAATGAATTCATTGCGTTCATTAATGAGTGATTATGTGCCGGTGATCTAATGACAAACGAAATTGAGATACCTGAACTAGGCGCTCTGGGCTTATTTCGTTACAGCTGGCGCCAGCTCACAAGTATGCGTACTGCGCTCATTCTTTTATTGATGTTGGGTGTTGCATCCATCCCGGGTTCTTTGATTCCGCAAAGAGATCAAAACCCAATGAAAGTCACTCAGTATTTTACGAATTCTCCAGGTGCGGCTAGATGGATGGATCGTTTCTCACTATTTGATGTCTATGGTTCACCATGGTTTAGTGCAATCTATATATTGCTATTTATTTCACTTATCGGTTGCGTACTTCCGCGTTCTATCGAACATTTTCATGCGGCACGCGCTCTACCTCCTGTGACGCCAAAGAATCTTCAACGAATGGAGTTCTATGACACTTGGGACTCGAATGGCAGTGAATTAGATCGTGCCCATTCATGGTTGAAGTCAAGTCATTTTCGAATTCTAAAAACTGATAATTCGATTTCAGCCGAGAAGGGTTTTACTCGTGAAACCGGCAATCTTTTCTTCCATCTATCCCTCATTTTAATTCTAGTAGGAGTTGGATTTGGATCTTTGTTCGGCATGCGCGGAGAAGCGATTGTCAATGTAGGGGAGCGCTTTATAAATGTACCTACAACCTATGACTCGCTCACTTTTGGTAAATTATTTAGTGAAAAAGATTTACCACCATTCGTTATTACCGTTGATAAATTCGTAGCAAAATATAATCCTGTAACAAATATGCCAGAGGATTACACTTTATGGGTTACAGAAGTTGAAAAGCCTGGCGCACCTGCAGTCAAGAAGATTATTAAGGTTAATCACCCGTTGACTTTTGGTAGTACAAATGTTTATCTGCAAGCAAATGGTTACTCACCAATCGTTACAGTAAGAGATAAAGTTGGAAATGTAGCCTTGCAAGGTCCAATTCCATTTTTACCGCAGGATGGCAACCTTCGTTCAATTGGTGCAATCAAAGTACCTGATACGAAACCACAGATTGGTTTCGTAGCTTCCTTCCTACCAACTCAAGCCCGTGATGCGCTTCGTGGTGGAATAAGTGTCTTTCCAGAAGCGCTCGATCCAAAACTTTTATTTTCCGTTTGGCGAGGTGATCTAGCATTAGATAAAGGAATCCCACAATCTGTTTATCGGATAGATACTTCTAAGATGGAAAGAATTGGCCTGCATTCACTCAAGCCAGGTGAAACCTTTTCTTACGATGGGGGCTCCATCACATTTGAAGGAATTGTGCCGTGGGTAAATTTGCAAGTGGTTCGAGATCCCGGAAAGACCTACGCACTTCTTGGCGGTATTGTTGCCATCCTAGGTTTACTTGCTTCACTCTTTACTCGTAGGCGACGAATATGGATTCGCATAAACGATGAGGGAAGAGTTGAAGTTGCAGGCTTAGCAAAGAATGCAGCACCAGGACTCGAAGAAGAGATTAAAAAGTTAGTTAGATTATTGAACGGGGAGAAATAGTGTCACAAACGTGGGCTTACATTTCTAATTATTGTATTTATTCGGCGATGGCCGTTTACACCCTTTCATTCTTTGCGCATGCATATGAAACCGCATGGGCAGTTCGTGCTCCTCAAAGTGATGAAGCATCCAGCGCTAATTTGATGACTAAAACTTTGGATTACACACGCACAGAAAAAGTTGCTCGTATCGCGACTGCAATGATGATTCTTGGCTTTCTTCTTCTCTTTGCCGGTGTTATTGCTCGCGGACTATCTGCCCATCGCGTTCCTTGGGGAAATATGTATGAGTTTTCTATTACCGGTGCATTGGCATTTACCGGCGCTTATTTAGGTGCACTTCGTAAATATGATTTGCGTTGGCTCGGCTTACTCGTCTCAATTGCGGTACTACTCACTTTAGGAACTGCAGTCGCAGTCCTTTATCGACCAAGCGCTCCTCTTGTACCTGCACTGAAATCGACATGGTTAGTCATACATGTCTCTGCTGCGATTATTTCAGGTGGAGTCTTCCTGCTCGCCAATGTTATTGCCGCTGCATATTTATATTTGGATTCGATGGAGAGCAAAGGCCCACGTTCTGCTTGGGCGCAACGTTTGCCTTCACTTGAAGTTTTAGATCAACTCTCATATCGACTTGTTGCATTCGTTTTTCCATTATGGACTTTTGCAGTAATTGCAGGTGCCATATGGGCAGAGAGTGCGTGGGGACGATATTGGGGTTGGGATCCTAAAGAGACTTGGGCTTTTATTACGTGGGTTGCATATGCAGCTTATTTACATGCCCGTGTAACGATTGGCTGGCGTGGTCGCAGAGCTGCATGGCTATGTTTATTTGCAGGTTCTACATTCTTGTTCAACTACATATACGTAAATATTTATGGAACCGGTAAGCACACCTACTCAGGTTTATAAATTAAATTTTACGTAAAAAATCTGGATCATCATCGGGTGGCAAGATACGGCGCTTTGGTCCACCCCCAAGTCCTGGACGCTTTGGTCGACCAGCAACCCAATAAGCAATTGGTCCAAGAGTTCCGATGAGAATAATGATGAGTATCCATCCCCACTTTGGCAGATTTCTTATTTGCGATTCGTCGGTACGCGCACAGTCAACAAGTGTGTAGATTGAAAATCCCACAAGTATCAAGGGGAGTAAGAAGCGAATCATGAGAAGAGTCTAACGCTCTTTAGCGCGCTAACAATGCAATTGAAAAAAGTAGCGCAAATAGCAATTGCAACTTCCCAGTGGCACCAAGGAGTGGAATAAGTTCCTTACCTTGAGCGCCCTTGAGTACTAAACGGATAACGCGAACACTCAATGGCAGGGCAAGAAGAGTAAGAGCGCCCCAAGGAAGTGTGGTTGCTAAAGCCGCTACATGTGCCGAAATAATAAGAATTACAAAGAATATTCTGGCCCGACGATCTCCGAGTCGGACAGCAAGAGTTCTCTTTCCGACTAAGAAATCTTTTTCTCGATCACGAATATTATTGACTGCCAAAATTGCACAAGCCAAGGCACCAATCGGGATAGCAGCAAGAGCACTTTGAAAAGTTATTTTTTCACTTTGAACATAGAAAGTTCCTATTGTTGCAACTAAGCCAAAGAATATAAAAACCGAAATTTCACCAAAGCCACTGTAACCATATGGATTTTCTCCACCGGTATACCCCCATGCAGCCAGAATTGCGATTGCTCCAATGAGAATTATCCACCATGAAGTTTGCGCAGCAAGAATTAATCCGATGATTGCACCAAATAAAAATGAAATATAAGCAGCACGTTTTACTGCCTTTGGGGTCGCAAGACCACTAGCCGTAAGTCGAATTGGCCCAACTCGATCTGTATCAGTTCCACGAATTCCATCAGAATAATCGTTTGCATAATTGACACCGATTTGCAGACTCAAACTTACGAGCAGTGCGAGGAAGGCACGGGATAAATTCTTACTATCTGCCGCAAGCGCGCTACCAACTAATACGGGTGCAATTGCCGCGGGCAAAGTGCGCGGGCGCGCCCCCAGAATCCATTTATTCATAATGAAGTAATTCTAGGAGTGCAGAACGATTAACTTTACCAATTCCAATGTATGGAATCTGCGCAATTTTATGAATCTTTTTTGGCTTAGCAGCAACACCAAGCTTTTCTTCTAATGCTTTAGATAATTGCGCGCTATCTACTTCTCCAACAATTGCAATATGAAGCGCCTGTCCCCATTCAAGATCGGGAACCGCAAAAGCAGCACATTGATTATTTGGAAAATGAGTAGCTAATAATTCTTCGATAGCTGTGATTGATATATTTTCCCCACCACTAATGATTACTTCATCGGCTCGACCTTGAACATAAAGAATGCCATTCTTGATTTCACCTAAATCTTGTGTCGTGAACCAAGTTCCATCAAAAGAATTATCTTTGGAATTGAGATAACCAGAGGCAAGGGTTTTTCCAGATATTCGAATATACGAATCTTTATTGATTTCAATCGAGACCCCATCGAGTGGTTGTCCGTCATAGACACATCCACCAGATGTCTCACTCATCCCATAAGTTGTCACCACATTGATTTTATGACTCAATGCAAGGTCTTGCAGTTGAGGCGAAAGATGAGCTCCTCCGACCAGAACTGCTTTTGTTGCTTGCAGATGACGAAGTAATCTTTCATCACCATGTAATGCTCTGTATAGCTGCGTTGGAACAATTGCGGTGTAAGTAGCTTTTGGAAATTCACCATCAAAATTTCGTAAATCCAATGGCACTGTTCCTAATTCGAGTGAACGAATAATTACATTTACTGCTGCAATATGTGTCAGTGGAAGCAGAAGTGACCACAGCTCACCCTGTTTAGCATCTAGAAATTTATTAGATGCTTGTGCAGATGCAATAACTGCCTTGGCGGTCAATGCAACCTCTTTAGAGATTCCGGTACTGCCCGTTGTTGCGACTATGAATGCAATATCTACTGGTGCGTGAATTGATGCGACTGTCCCGAAGGCAAGTGCTGGTCCAGTTCCCGAGATGGCAGTTGCAATCTTGCCCATAATTTCGGCAAGGGGCTCTTCCGAGCCTACGAGGCTCACTTCTCGTTGTGACTTCATATCCATTGCCGTCGTAGGCTATCGCTAGCAACGAAGATGGAGGAAATATGAGCAGACCGATCAAGCGTGATTTTGGCAGCCGAGAGATTCCGCAATGGAAGAGCGCTCCTGGAGCTGATGCATTTACCGATGTGAAATATGAAATCGGTGATGGAATCGCCAAAATAACAATCAATCGACCTTCAGTTCGCAATGCCTTTAGACCGCAAACTATTATCGAATTGCAATCTGCATTCTCACTTGCTCGCGATAATGAAGAAGTGGGCGTCATTATTTTGACTGGCGAAGGAACAGAAGCATTCTGTTCAGGTGGCGACATTAGTGTTCGCGGTGACGATGGATATCTTGGTGATGATTCACTCGCTAAAAAGGGAATCGGACGTCTCAATGTTTTAGATCTACAAGTTCAAATTCGTCGCACACCAAAACCTGTTGTTGCAATGGTTGCAGGATGGGCAATTGGTGGAGGTCATGTATTACATGTCGTTTGTGACTTAACAATTGCGGCCGATAACGCACTCTTTGGTCAAACTGGTCCAATGGTTGGTTCATTCGATGGTGGATACGGCTCTGGATTACTTGCTGCAAGTGTTGGACAAAAGAAAGCTCGCGAAATTTGGTTTATGACTCGCTCATATGATGCAAAAGAAGCGCTCGCAATGGGTCTTGTAAACACAGTCGTGCCTATCGCCGAACTTGAAGCAGAGACAGTTTCATGGTGTCGAGAAATGTTACGCAACTCTCCACTAGCTCTTAGATTACTCAAAGCGAGTTTGAATGCAGCAGATGATGGATTAGCCGGTGTTCAACAACTTGCCGGTGATGCAACCCTTCTTTTTTATATGACAGAAGAGGGACAAGAAGGACGCGATGCTTATAAAGAGCGCCGCGAACCTGATTTCAAGAAATTCCCAAAGCGTCCCTAATAAATGTTGCAAGAACTCTTCTCCACAATGCGCGTAGTCGCATTGCCGACAAAGACTAATTTCCGCGGGATAAATATTCGGGAAGTTGCACTTTTTGAAGGCGAATGCGGCTGGGGAGAATTCTCGCCATTTCTTGAGTACGGATATGCAGAATGCGCACCGTGGTTGATGTGCGCAATTGAGGCTGCAACAAAGCCTCGCCCACAGATCTATCGAAACTCCATAAAAGTTAATGGAACAATTCCTGCACTCAATGACCCATCAGATATCGAGAGAATTATTAGCTCATTTCCTAGCGTAGAAACTTTTAAAGTAAAAGTCGGTGAAAATCTTTTAGAAGATATGGCTCGTCTTGCGCGCGTTAGAGCATTACGTCCTCATGCGAAATTACGTATCGATGTCAATGGCAATTGGGATGTTGCAACTGCAGTTACAAATTTGCGAGCAATCTACGAAAATATTGGCCCACTCGAATATGTCGAGCAGCCTTGTGCCACGATAGAAGAGTTGCGCGAGTTAAAGGGAAAACTAAAGCTAGATATAAAAATTACTGGAGATGAAGTGTTGCGTAAAGCAGCCGACCCTTTCGCAGTTGATCTTGCAGGCGCGGTCGATATTCTGATGCTCAAAGTTCAACCACTAGGTGGCATTGCGCGCGCGCATGCATTGGCACAACATCACCATCTTCCAGTAGTTATCTCGAGTGCGCTAGAAAGCGCAGTCGGGATAAATTACGGATTGATTCTGGCTGCATCTTTTCCTGAAATAAAATTTGATTGTGGACTTGGAACCGGATCGCTACTCAGTGCAAATGTTGCGCAATTACCTATCGTTAACGGTGAAATTGAAATAACAGATTTCGAGCCTGACTTCAGTCGTTATGAGGTGGCACCCGAACGCTTTGAGTGGTGGAAGAATCGTGTCATGAACACTGCGGAGCACTTGGCATGAATACCTCCACTTCTCTTGCACGCGTACTAGTACGACAAATGATTGAAGCAGGAATCACAGATGCAGTCATTTCTCCAGGTTCGCGCAATGCCCCCCTTTCATTAGCACTTGTTGCTGCCGAAGAAAGAGGATTGATTACCCTACATATTCGCATAGATGAACGAACCGCTGCATTTTTTGCACTTGGCCTGATAAAAGCCACGAAGCGACCAGTCCCCATTATTTGTACAAGTGGAACTGCTGTAGCCAATTACCATCCAGCTATTCTTGAAGCATCACACACGAATCAACCTTTATTAGTACTTACAGCTGACCGTCCTGCGATGCTTCGCCGTACAGGTGCAAATCAAACAACAGAACAAGCACGCATTTTTGGAAAAGCTGTTCGTTATTTTGCAGATGTTGATGGTCCTGTTTTTCCGATGGAATTACCACTAGATAGTTTGCGACATGGTCCAGTGCATCTCAATATTCAATTTAATGAACCGCTTTTGCCCGATTCTGATAATTCATGGTTGAATGAAATTAAAGTGGCTCCAAAAGATTTCATTACACGAAAGGCACTCGGCAAACTAAAGATTGCATCACATCGAGGTGTATTAGTAATTGGACATGACCGTGGTGGACTTCCATTAGCAGAAGTTCTCAGCTTTGCAGAAAAATTAGGTTGGCCTGTAATTACTGAAGATCCACTTTCGTTTCCCAATGCGATTCCACACGCTTCACTTTTTTTGAGCTCTAACAAAATCCGCCAAACTTTAATCCCAGAGGCAGTTGTACTGATAGGTCGTACTACTTTGTCTCGCTCTATCAATTCATTTATTGCATCAGCCCCCTTTAGCTATGTAATAGATCCTCGTATTGCAACGGTTGATTCTGATCGAAGTGCAGATAAGCGCTTTCTTACTATCCCTGAGCTAGATGTCGTGGCAGGCGATGAAGAATGGCTTGCGCAATGGAAAAAATTTGGTGATAGAAGTGCAAAAGTAGTTGAAGGATTAGATGGTTGGAATGAAGCCACAATTGCCCGTGAAATTTCAAAAGCAATTCCTGATGGATCTTCATTTTTTATCGCATCCTCACGCCCTATTAGAGACATTGAAGCCTGTGGAACTCCACGAAGCGGTGTTGAAACTTTTGCGAATCGTGGTCTGGCAGGCATAGATGGAAATATTTCAACCGCCCTCGGTATTGCTAGTGCTCGCACGCGTACGTATGCCCTCATTGGAGATTTAGCGTTTCTCCACGATATGTCTGGTTTGGTTACCCGCGAGGTAATCAATTGCCGAATTTTTGTAATAAATAATGATGGGGGAGGGATATTTTCAACTTTGCCACAAAGCGGAGTAGATGGTTTTGAACGAGTTTTTGGCACACCTCATGGCTTAGATCCGGCAGCAATAGCTAGCTCCATGGGAGTAGCTTCTGTTTCAGTTTCAAATCACAAGGAATTACAGAATGAGCTTGCAAAACCTGTTACTGGAATTTCAGTTGTTGTTATCAATACTCCATCACGCGAATCAAATGGTGAAAATTTAAAGAAGATTTATCAGATGATTGATGGAATTTAGCTCAGCGCACTTTTCATCGGAGCAAACTTTGCTTGGCTTTCGGCTAATTCCCGATCAGGATCTGAACCCGCAACAATCCCACACCCAGCAAATAATTTGATTGAACTTCCTTGTATCTGCCCACAACGCAAGGCAATACCCAGTTCACCATCACCAGCTGCATCTATCCAACCGACAGGTCCTGCATAGCGACCTCGCGCTAAACCTTCGATTTCATTTATCAGCGCACTTGCTTTTGTAGTTGGTGTTCCACAGACCGCTGCAGATGGATGAAGCTTTTCAAGAACTGAAAATGAATCAACCTTATTGAGAGTTTCAACAAGTGCGCCGGTAACATCAGTAGCTAAGTGCATGACGTTTGCCAAGTGCAATACAAAAGGGGATTCGGGAACGTTTGTTGATTTACAAAATGGCGCAATCGCATCTGCTACTGAAAGCACAGCGTATTCATGCTCTTCTAAATCTTTTGAGGAACGGGCCAGGGATGCCGCTAGTGCTAAATCTTTTTCGTCATTTCCAGTTTTACTAATTGTTCCCGCAAGCACTCTTGAAGTAATCATTCCGTGAGAAAGACGCATAAGTAATTCAGGAGTAGCTCCTACTAGATCTGAAATTGCAAAATTCCATGTTGAGGGATACTCAATGGAAAGTTTATGTAAAACTTTTCGCGCATCTATTGCAGAATCTGACGTTACATTTATTTCTCGCGCTAAAACTACCTTGTCGACATCGCCCGCCTCGATGCGGGAAATAGCGGTAGAAACTCGCTCTTTCCACTGCTGATCAATCTCAGACTCGTGCTGCCAATTCATGGCGTGAGAAGTAAATTCTGGCCCTCGTTGCGGCAATGTTGGTTGTGGCCCATCACCTATCCAGGTTATCCACGACTTTCCATTTCGAAGTCCAACAACGACTGCTGGTATTACAAGGACGGATGCATCTTCTGCTGAAAAAGAAAATGATGTAAAGAGAATTGGCCCGGTACCACTTGCATGGACGCTATCTGTAACTTCAAATTTAGATAATTGTTCTTGCCACCAATGACGTGCATCAGCAAAACGAGTGGGACCGCTGACGGTTGTACGAGCGTAAACTCCCCATCCAACAAGTCCATCGCCACCGCGAACCCATGCAACTGGGTTATCAGTAGGCAACAAATCAAGCAGTGGAATATGTTCGCTCAAGCGCGATGTTGTAACGGGGATGAAAGAGGTCATAAAGGAGCGTTATGAAATTTTCTTTTGAACAAAACGCCAAAGAATAGGGAGTGAAGTTCCAGCGATTGCTATTTTCAGAACTTCACCAAAAATAAATGGCGTAAGCCCGGCACCAATTGTCCATGACCAGTCTTTGCCTGTGTATTGATGTAACCATAGAAGTCCAAAAGAAAAAATAATTACATTTCCAAGAAGCATCGAAGGCAGAGCAGTTATAAATTTTTGGTCCAAGCGACGTTGTGCCATATAACCAAGTAGTGAAGATGCAACGAGCATGCCGACTAAATAACCACCAGTTGCGCCAACAACTTTTTCAATCCCAAAACTTCCATTTGCAAAAATTGGTGCTCCAGCGATTCCGGCAAGTAAATACACAGCAAATGTTGTGGTGCCAAGAGTTGCCCCATAAGAAGTTGCAAGAAGTAGAACTCCCAAAGTTTGACCTGTAATTGGAACTGGAGATCCTGGAATTGGCAGCGCCACTTGTGCCAATACTGAAAGGAATATGACTCCACCTGCGACAAAGAGGGTGTGGGTGAGAACGGTGCTTCGTGGAAAGAGAGAATCACGAAGAGTTGAGGTAGCTAGTGACATGGCGGATTCCTTTCGGCAAGTTGTGGATGAGCCTACTTCAGTGGAGAATATGGCTATGTCTCGCGCCAATTTGAACAAAGATCCCGATGAAGTTGCCGCGATGTTTGATGGAGTGGCCAAGCGTTACGACCTCGTCAACGACCTATTGAGCCTGGGCCAAACTAAAGCGTGGCGCCGAGCCACAACCGCCACCATTGCCCCAGCCCCAGGGATGAAAATCCTCGATATTGCCGCTGGAACAGGCTCATCCTCCCAACCTCTCTATGAGGCCGGCGCTGAAGTGATTGCCGCTGATTTCTCCCAAGGAATGCTCGATGCCGGCAAAAAGGCACGTCCACACCTCTTATTTACCAAGGCCGATGCGCTCAATTTGCCCTTTGAGGCCAATACTTTCGATTGCGTGACCATCTCTTTTGGCCTTCGAAACACAAACGATGTCGATAAGGCGCTCGCAGAGGCGCTTCGGGTGACTAAATCCGGAGGCCACCTTGTTGTAGCCGAGTTCTCCCAGCCAACATCTCGGATTTTTCGCACTATATATATGAATTATTTGATGAAGGCCCTGCCTGCCATTGCCCGCCGGACTTCCTCGAATCCCGATGCCTACATTTATTTGGCCGAATCCATTCGCGCCTGGCCTGATCAAAGCGCGCTCGCAGCCAAAATTCAGACTGCCGGTTGGAGCCAGGTTGGCTGGCAAAATCTCACTTTTGGAGTTGTCGCAGTTCACAGGGCGGTAAAGGCTTAGCGGTCAGTGGCATAGGCCTAGCGACTCTAAGATTTGGGACGTGGCTGTGACATCAAATCCGTATATCCCGATTTTTGCTATTGCCGCTTTTGGCTTCGGTTTTGCAGCTTTTTCACTTGTAGCCGCCGCACTGACTGGACCTGCGCGCTATAACAGAGCGAAGGCAGATGCATACGAATGTGGAATCGAACCTTCTCCACAAGCGGCAGAAGGTGGACGTTTTCCCGTTAAATATTTCCTTACAGCGATGCTCTTTATTATTTTTGATATAGAAATTGTTTTCCTTTATCCATGGGCTGTTTCATTTGATCACCTTGGAGTTTTTGGTCTTGTTGAAATGGCAATTTTTATTGCAACAGTCTTTGTTGCATACGCCTACGTCTGGCGTCGTGGTGGATTGGAATGGGACTAAGCAATGGGTTTAGAAGAAAAATTACCTAGCGGTTTAGTTTTAACTTCAGTTGAAAAACTTGCTGGTTATATGCGTAAAAATTCTTTATGGCCAGCAACTTTTGGATTGGCATGCTGCGCAATTGAAATGATGGCAGCTGGTGCAGGTCGTTATGACTTAGCTCGTTTTGGAATGGAAGTTTTTCGCGCATCCCCACGTCAAGCAGACCTCATGATTGTTGCTGGTCGAGTTTCAAATAAAATGGCGCCAGTTCTTCGCCAAATTTATGATCAAATGGCTGCACCAAAATGGGTTATTGCAATGGGTGCATGTGCATCTTCAGGCGGAATGTTCAACAACTACGCAATTGTTCAAGGCGTAGATCACGTTGTTCCAGTTGATATTTATTTGCCAGGATGCCCGCCACGTCCTGAAATGTTGATGGATGCAATTTTGAAATTGCACGAACACATCAACGATGAAAAATTAGGACCTAATCGCGAAAAGATTATCAAGGAAGTTGAACTCGCAGCCATGAACGCGGTTCCAACTCAGAATATGAAGGGTCTGCTCGCATAATGAGTTCAGAACAGGGAATGTTTGGAACACACGGAACCGGAGACACGTCTGGTTACGGTGGACTGGTCCGTTCCGCAGCATCCACTGGCTCGTCGGAGCGTCCCTATGGCAGTTACTTTGATTCAGTCACTGATGATTTAGAGCGCGCCTATCCAGATTTTGCGGATGCAATTGAACGCGTAGTAGTTGATCGTGGCGAACTCACACTTCACATTAAAGTTTCACGACTTGTTGAAGTTTCTTTAATTCTTCGTGACAAACTTAAGTTTGAAATGTGCCTTGGTGTTTCTGGTGTTCACTATCCAGAGGATAAGAATCGCGAGCTGCATGCGGTATATCCTTTGCTCTCAATGACAAATAATCAAAGAATTCGTTTAGAGGTCAGCGTTCCAGATTCGAACCCACACATTCCTTCACTTGCAGAAGTATGGGCTGGTAACAATTGGAATGAACGCGAGACTTTTGACATGTTTGGAATTATTTTCGATGGTCACCCAGGGCTTACAAGAATATTAATGCCAGACGATTGGCAAGGACACCCACAACGTAAAGATTATGCACTCGGTGGAATTAGCGTTGAGTACAAAGGTGCAACAACTCCAGCTCCAGATGAGCGGAGGTCATATCGATGAGTACATACACAGATCCTTATGCATCCTCGCGCGAGACAACTGAAGGAACTGTTTTCTCTGTCACTGGCGGAGATTGGGATTCACTTGTTACTGAAATTGGACAAGCAAAAGAAGAACGTGTTGTCGTCAACATGGGGCCGCAACACCCTTCCACTCACGGAGTGCTTCGCCTGGTACTCGAACTCGAAGGCGAAACAGTTACAGAAGTTCGATGCGGAATAGGTTATCTGCATACAGGTATCGAAAAAAATATTGAGTTTCGCAACTGGACTCAAGGTGTCACTTTTGTAACGCGTATGGATTATTTGGCGCCGCTCTTCAATGAAACAGCCTATTGCTTAGGTGTTGAAAAATTACTAGGTATTACTAATGATGTGCCAGAGCGCGCAAGCGTTATTCGCGTACTCATGATGGAACTCAATCGAATTTCTTCACACATGGTTGCACTTGGAACTGGCGCCCTCGAACTTGGTGCACTTTCACCAATGATTTTTTGCTTCCGGGAACGTGAAAAAGTGCTCGATGTTTTTGAAATGATCTCCGGACTTCGTATGAATATGGCCTATATCCGCCCTGGAGGGCTGCAACAAGATTTACCTGCAGGCGCTCTTGCGAAGATTCGAGCTACTGTAAAAGATTTGCGTAAGTCATTTAAAGACAACGAAAAACTTCTCGTTGGCAATTCAATTTGGATGAAACGCACAGAGGGTATTGGTTATTTAGATTTAGCTGGCGCAACAACTCTTGGCGTTACTGGCCCAGTACTTCGCTCTACTGGTTTGCCATGGGATCTTCGCAAAGTGCAGCCATATTGCGGTTATGAGAATTACAAATTCGATGTTGTAACCGCTGATACCTGCGATGTATATGGCCGTTTCTTAATTCGCGTTAATGAACTTGAGCAATCACTTCGCATCATCGAACAAGCAGTTGATAAGTTAGAAAAACTTGAAGGTGCTCCAGTAATGGTTGAAGATAAGAAAATTGCATGGCCAGCACAATTGGCTTTAGGTGGAGATGGACTAGGTAACTCGCTCGATCACATTCGCGAAATTATGGGCACTTCAATGGAATCACTTATTCACCACTTTAAATTAGTGACAGAAGGATTCCGAGTTCCTGCTGGCCAGGTATATGCAGCCGTTGAATCTCCACGTGGAGAACTTGGTGCACATGTTGTATCTGATGGCGGAACTCGCCCATATCGAGTTCATTTCCGTGAACCATCTTTCAATAATTTACAGTCGACTTCTGCAATGTGTGAAGGCAGCATGGTTGCAGACATCATCGGTGCTGTTGCATCTATCGATCCTGTTATGGGAGGGGTGGACCGCTAATGTCATTTACCGATAAAGATTTAGTAACTATGGAATCAATCATCAAGCGCTATCCACGCTCACGTTCAGCAATTATGCCTCTATTGCATTACGTGCAATCACTGGCTGGATACGTCACTAATGAAGGTATTGAACTGATTGCAAAATTACTTGAATTAGAAACTGCAGAAGTGACTGCTGTTTCAACTTTTTACACACAATACAAACGCAAACCTGTTGGTGAATACCATGTTGGAGTTTGCACAAATACTTTGTGTGCAGTTATGGGCGGGGATGCAATATTTGCAGGCCTCAAAGAGCACTTAGGTATTGAAAATGATGGCGTAACTACCGATGGAAAAGTTTCGCTAGAGCATATTGAATGTAATGCAGCTTGTGACTACGCACCCGTTGTTATGGCCAACTGGGAGTTCTACGACAACCAAACTGTTGAATCTGCAGAGGATCTGGTCGATGGAATGCGCGCAGGTAATCCACCTGTACCAACACGTGGACCTAATTCACTTGTTACTTGGAAAGAAGCGTCAGCAGTACTTGCTGGAATCAATGACGGAAAAGCTCATGAAGGCTTACAAGCTGGTGCACCAACATTACTTGGACTAAAACTTTCGAAAGAGGGCAAATAATGACAAAACTAGCCCCAGTTCTTTCTGCGCATTGGGATGAAAAAGATTCATTCACAATCGAGGCATACACGCGCCATGGTGGATACAAAGCTTCTAAAAAAGCTTTGGCCATGGATCCTGATGCAGTTATCCAATTAGTAAAAGATTCTGGTTTACGCGGTCGCGGCGGCGCAGGCTTCCCAACTGGAATGAAGTGGGGATTTATTCCGCAAGGCGACAACAAAGATCATTATCTTGTTGTCAACGCAGATGAATCAGAGCCAGGTACGTGTAAAGATACCCCGTTGCTTCTTGCAAATCCACACGTTCTAATTGAAGGTTGCATCATTGCCTGCCATGCGATTCGCGCAAAACATGCATTCATTTATATTCGCGGTGAAGTTACACATGTTGTCCGCCGCCTCAACCAAGCAATTGAAGATGCTTATAAAGCAGGCCATCTTGGCAACGGAATCGAATTAGTTCTCCATGTTGGCGCTGGTGCATATATTTGTGGTGAAGAGACCGCCCTACTTGATTCACTCGAAGGTTTCCGTGGTCAACCACGTTTGCGCCCACCATTTCCAGCAATCGCAGGTCTGTATGCGCGACCAACAGTTGTGAATAATGTTGAATCAATCGCATCTGTCCCAGCAATTATTGAAAATGGTGCAGAGTGGTATCAAGCAATGGGTACTGAAAAAAGTAAAGGAACAACGCTTTATTCACTCTCTGGCCACGTTAAGAACCCTGGCCAATTTGAAGCTCCACTGGGAATTACATTGCGAGAAATTTTGGAACTCTCTGGTGGAATTCGAAGCGGGCACACCCTCAAATTTTGGACTCCTGGTGGTTCTTCAACTCCACTATTCACTGCGCAACATTTAGATGTTCCATTGGATTACGAAGGCGTATCTGCTGCAGGGTCAATGCTTGGTACAAAAGCACTTCAGATTTTTGATGAAACCACCTGCGTTGTTCGCGCGGTATTGCGATGGACCGAGTTCTATAAGCATGAATCGTGCGGAAAATGTACGCCATGTCGCGAAGGCACATGGTGGCTAGTTCAGATTCTTAGAGATTTAGAAAACGGAAAAGGTAGCGAAGCTGATCTCGCTAAATTACTTGATCTATGCGACAACATCATGGGTCGTTCATTCTGTGCTCTTGGAGATGGCGCAACCAGCCCAATTACATCGTCAATCAAATATTTCCGTGATGAATATATCGCGCACGTGACTCAAGGATCTTGCCCCTTTGATCCAGTTGCCTCAACTCTTTTTGAAGGTGCAAGCAAATGACAACCACTGAAATGGTCGACATGATTAGTCTTGTCATTGATGGATTTGAAGTAAGTGTCCCAAAAGGCACACTCGTTATACGTGCAGCTGAAAAATTAGGAATTCAAATTCCACGTTTCTGTGATCACCCGTTACTAGATCCAGTTGGTGCTTGTCGTCAGTGTTTAGTGGATATTGAAATCAATGGCCGTGCATTTCCAAAACCACAAGCTTCATGCACGATTCCAGTTGAACCAGGAATGATTGTAAAAACTCAATTGACTTCTTCTGTTGCAGAAAAAGCCCAGCGCGGAGTCATGGAACTCTTACTCATGAACCACCCACTGGATTGTCCAGTCTGCGATAAGGGTGGCGAGTGCCCATTGCAAAACCAGGCAATGAGTAATGGACAAGGTGAATCACGTTTTGAAGGCGCAAAGCGCACATTCCAAAAACCAATTAATATTTCATCGCAGGTTCTGCTCGATCGTGAACGTTGCGTCTTATGCGCGCGCTGTACTCGCTTTTCAGAACAAATTGCAAGTGATCCATTTATTACTCTCAACGAACGTGGTGCTCTTCAACAAGTTGGTATCTACGAGAAGCAACCTTTTGAGTCTTATTTTTCTGGAAATGCGGTTCAAATTTGTCCTGTAGGCGCACTCACTGGCGCTTCTTATCGATTCCGTGCACGCCCATTTGATCTAGTTTCAACACCATCAGCATGTGAGCACTGTGCATCTGGTTGCGATATGCGCACAGATGTTCGTCGTGGAAAAACACTTCGCCGACTTGCTGGCGATGATGCGCTTGTAAATGAAGAATGGAATTGCGACAAAGGTCGCTGGGCTTTCAAGTATGTAACTGCAATAGATCGTTTGACGACTCCGATGATTCGAAATAGTGATGGTGTTTTAGTTCAAGCATCATGGCCAGAAGCACTTGCAGCAGCAGCAGCGGGACTATCTGGACACAAGAGCGGTGTACTTGTCGGCGGTCGCGCAACATATGAAGATGCTTACGGATACTCTAAATTTGCTCGAATTGCACTTGCTACAAATGATATTGATTTTCGTGCCCGACTTTCATCTGATGAGGAACGCGAATTTTTAGCAGCACATATTGTCGGCTCGACAACTACGTATCGCGATATTGATACAGCCGATCGAGTTCTTTTAGTCGCGTTTGAACCAGAAGAAGAATCACCAATTGTCTTCTTGCGACTCAATAAGCAATTCCGCAAGCGTGCACTTAAAGTTACGACAATCGCAACGAAACTTTCAATTGGAGTTGAAAAACTCAATGGAGAATTCATCAAGGTAGCACCTGGCGCAGAGGCAAGTGCGTTGAGTTCACAAGCTCTTACAAATAAATCTGTAATTCTCGTTGGTGAGCGCGCTAGCGAAAGTGCTGGATTACTCAGTGCTGTTGCTGCCTTGGCGCAATCAAGTGGCGCAAAACTTGCATGGATTCCTCGCCGCGCAGGTGAACGTGGAGCACTTGAAGCAGGGGCGATTGGAAATCTATTACCAGGCGGTCGTCCTGTTAGTGATGCGTCAGCTCGCGTTGATATTGCAACAGCATGGAATACAGATTCACTGCCAAGTGATATAGGTAAGAACACAAATGAAATTATCAATGCCGTAAATAGCGGTTCAATAGGTGCATTGCTTATCGGTGGAGTCGATCCACTAGATAATGAAATGAGTGCGCAAACACTTGCTGCTCTTGAGAAAGCATTTGTTGTAAGTCTCGAAATTGCTCCAAGCATGGTGACTGAGCGAGCAGATGTTATTTTGCCAGTGGCAGCAGTTACTGAAAAGAGTGGTTCATTCCTCAACTGGGAGGGCCGCCCACGTACTTTCGATAGTGCGGTTGCAGAGACTCATAATCGCAGTGATCTACGAATTCTTTCGATGGTTGCTGATCAGATGAATCGCACAATTTCACTGGGAACAGTTACTGCCGCTGCTAAGGAAATTGCATCACTGGGTCGTTGGGATGGCGCCAAAGTTTCAATAACAAAAGTTTTTGCCCCGTCTGTTCCATCAATTTCTGCAGATGAAGCAATCATCACTTCATGGCGTCGTTTACTTGATTTAGGTACTCTGCAAAAGGGTGAAGATAATCTTGCAGCAACATCACGGCGTACCGTTGCAGTTATTTCGCCAAAGCGCGCGCAAGTATTGGGAGTCAGCGATGGCGATGCATTGAGAATTTCTACCCAATTTGGTTCGGTAACTTTGCCAGCACTAGTTGAAGATATTCACGATGATGCAGTGTGGGCGCCACGCAATTCACGTGGTTCACAATTACTTTCACAACTCGGTATTGCCCACGGTGCAGTAGTAAAGGTGGCGAAGGTATGAGCACTACAGCGCAACTCATCGGAGCTGATCCAGGCTGGCTCATAATTGTAAAAGCGGCACTTGTGTTTATCGTTTGTGTAGTTCTAACAATTATGTCGGTGTGGGGAGAACGCCGCATTGTTGCCCGTATGCAGCAACGTTCTGGTCCAAATCGCGTTGGTAAGTTTGGATTACTTCAAGCGTTAGCCGATGGAGTAAAGCTTGCATTGAAAGAAGATTTAATCCCTGCTGCAGCAGATAAAGTTGTATTTATTCTTGCTCCAATAATTAGTGCCACTACTTGCTTTATGTCCTTTGCGGTTATCCCAATAACGGGTGAAGTCACCCTCTTTGGACATAAAACGGCAATGCAACTCACTGATATTCCAGTCGGCGTACTTTATGTTCTTGCAATTGCATCAGTTGGCGTTTATGGAATCGTGCTTGCGGGATGGTCCTCAGGATCGACATACCCGCTACTAGGTGGACTTCGTTCTAGTGCACAAGTTATTTCATATGAAATTGCAATGGGACTTTCACTTGTTGCAGTCTTTATTTACTCAGGTTCGATGTCGACATCTGACATCGTGGCTGCGCAAGGTAAGTGGTGGTACGCGGTAGTTCTCTTCCCGTCATTCGTTATTTATTGCATTTCTATGGTTGGTGAAACAAACCGAGCTCCCTTTGACTTGGCCGAGGCTGAAGGTGAACTCGTAGGTGGATTCCACACTGAATATTCATCGCTCAAATTCGCACTTTTCTTCTTGGCAGAATATGTAAATATCATTGCAGTATCTGCACTCGCAACAACTCTTTTCCTTGGCGGATATCACGCACTTCCAGGTCTTGGATTTACAGAGACGTGGCTTGGCGGTTGGTTTACCTTGATTTGGTTCTTCATCAAGGTTCTATTCTTCTTCTTCATATTTGTATGGCTACGTGGAACATTGCCTCGTTTGCGCTATGACCAGTTCATGCAATTTGGCTGGAAAGTTCTTATCCCTGTTTCAATTCTTTGGATTCTTGTGGTTGCAACGTTGCGCGTTCTCTCACTCCAGGGAGCATCCAGAGCAGTTGTACTTGCCTTTGCTATTGGAATTGTAATTATTGTAATGGCCGTAAATATTCTCTTTGAAAATTCAAAAACTAAAAAGAAAAATATGCCGGTAGCGCAATCAGCTAAACCTTCATTCGCTGTTCCAGAGTTACCTATCCAAGTCTCATCCATTAGCGTGTCACAGAAGGGGGGCGATCGTGTCTGATCAGATTGAACCAATCGCACCGCGCGAGATAAGTGTCCATGATGTTGAATTCGAGCAAGTTGTTCAGAATGGTCAAAAAGGATTTTTCGATCAACTTCAAGGTTTTTGGGTTACCTTCATTACGATGTTCAAGAAGGTCAACACTGTTCAATACCCAGAAGAAAAAGAACCCACTGCAGAGCGCTTTCATGGCCGTCATCAACTCAATCGCCACGAAGATGGTTTAGAGAAATGTATTGGCTGCGAACTTTGCGCTTGGGCCTGCCCTGCAGATGCGATTCTTGTTGAAGGCGCAGATAACACTGAAGATAATCGGATGTCACCAGGTGAGCGTTACGGCAAGGTCTATCAGATCAATTACTTACGTTGTGTTTTTTGTGGACTATGCATTGAAGCCTGCCCAACTCGTGCACTGACAATGACTAATGAATATGAATTAGCAGATGATTCACGAAGTAAATTAATTTTCGAAAAGGCTGACTTACTAGCGCCTTTGCGTCAAGGAATGTTGATGCCACCGCACCCTATGTATCCAGATATGGAAGATGTGAATTATTATCGTGGTGATGTAAAAGGGTCACATCCATCTCAGGATGTTCAAAAATGATTAATCTGGCAACGTCGTTAGGACAAACACAGACTCCTGAAGCTGTTATGTTTTGGATTCTAGGACCTAGCGCAGTCCTTGCAGCTCTTGGAATGTTGCTAGTAAAAAAGGCCGTTCACTCAGCAATTCTTCTTGCTTGGGTAATGATTACTTTGGCAATTTTCTATATTGCACAAGATGCAGTTTTTCTAGGAATTGTGCAAATTGTTGTTTACACAGGCGCCGTCATGATGCTCTTTCTTTTTATTCTTATGCTTGTTGGCGTCGATTCTGCTGATTCACTTACAGAAACAATTCCAGGGTTGCGGCCAATAGCAATAACAGCAGCAATCGGTTTTGGTGGTTTATTAGTATCGCTTTTAGGCCGCGCAACTCTTGGTCGACAGATGGTCGGGCTTACTGTCGCAAATACTGATGGAAATGTTCAAGAATTAGCTAAGAAATTATTCTCAACATATGTATGGCCATTTGAAGTTGTTTCAGCCCTTCTCATCACCGCAGCCCTTGGCGCAATGGTTTTGGCGCATCATCAACGCACAATCATTCGTCCAACTCAACGTGAACAATCCATCAATCGTTTTCGTGGCGACTCAATGGCATCAGCTGCAGGATTACCTGGACCAGGTGTTTTTGCCCGCCACAATGCAGTCGATGTACCCGCTCTACTGCCAGATGGAAGTGCGGCAGCTGCATCAATTAGTGCAACGCTAAAAGCTCGTGGAGATGTTATTGATTCTCGGATATTCGAATTGAGCGAAGTTGATACAAGCGTGGAGGAGGAGAAGTAATGAATGCCGCTAATTATCTTTATGTCTCAGCACTCCTCTTTACAATCGGGGCTGTCGGAGTTGTCGTTCGCCGAAATGCAATTGTTGTATTTATGTGTGTTGAACTTATGCTCAATGCAGCAAATCTCGCGTTTGTAACTTTCTCTCGCATCAATGGCAATCTTGATGGCCAAGTGGTGGCCTTCTTCACGATGGTCGTAGCTGCCTGTGAAGTTGTGGTTGGTCTTGCAATTATCGTGACGATTTATCGCTCGCGCCGATCGGCATCCGTTGACGATGCTAGTTTGTTGAAGCGATAACGATGTTGATTAATAACAGTCTCGTCTACCTCATTGCGCTGCCACTGGCAGGAGCCGCAATTCTCCTTCTTGCAGGGCGTCGCTCAGATAAATGGGGACACATACTTGCGACACTACTTTCGGCGGCATCTTTTATCGTCGGACTTCTCCAACTCTCTCAAATGCTTGCTCGTCCAACAGGACAACGCGCAGTAGAACAGAAACTCTTTGAGTGGATTTCAGTTGGAACTTTTAAAGTCGATGCCGGGCTAATGCTCGATCAACTTTCAATTTGTTTCGTACTCCTCATTACTGGCGTTGGAACACTTATTCACATCTATTCAATCTCTTATATGTCTCATGATCATGATCGTCGCCGTTTCTTTGCCTACCTCAATCTTTTTATTGCAGCGATGCTCCTATTAGTTCTCGGTAATTCATATCTCAATCTTTATGTTGGTTGGGAAGGTGTTGGCCTAGCTTCATATTTACTTATTGGATTTTGGAATCAAAAACCTGCATATGCAACTGCATCCAAGAAGGCATTCATCATGAACCGTGTAGGTGATATGGGTCTTTCGTTTGCAATTATGATTGCCTTTGCATCCTTAGGAACGTTTTCATTTGCAGGAATTAAAGAAGCCGCTCCACACGCTTCTACTGCATCCCTCACAGCAATTGGAATTATGTTGTTGGTTGCCGCAACAGGAAAATCAGCACAGTTCCCATTACAGGCATGGCTAGGTGATGCGATGGCTGGCCCAACACCAGTTTCAGCCTTGATTCACGCAGCGACCATGGTTACTGCTGGTGTGTATCTCATTACTCGTTCTAACTTTATTTTTGATGCAGCGCCAACTGCACAACTTCTAGTGATCATTGTTGGTGCAGTAACACTTCTATTTGGTGCAGTAATCGGTACCGCTAAAGATGACATCAAGAAAGCTTTAGCCGCTTCAACGATGTCTCAGATTGGTTACATGATTTTGGGGGCAGGTCTTGGCCCTGTTGGTTACGCCTTTGCAATCATGCACCTACTTACTCACGGATTTTTCAAAGCCGGAATGTTCCTTGGAGCGGGTTCAGTAATGCACGGCATGGACGATGAAGTGAATATGCGCAAATATGGAAATCTTCGTAAGTTCATGCCAATAACTTTTGTAACTTTTGGTTTGGGATATTTGGCAATCCTTGGAGTTCCACCTTTTGCAGGTTTCTATTCCAAAGACAAAATTATTGAGACAGCTTTCAATGCTGGGGGAACTCGAGGTCTTCTCATTGGTAGCGCAGCGTTGTTAGGTGCAGGACTTACTGCTTTCTACATGACGCGCGTCATGATTCTTACTTTCACTGGCGCACCACGTTGGGATGAAAAAGCGCATCCTCATGAGTCACCAATACTTATGTGGCTACCGATGGCAATTCTTGCAATTGGTTCGGTCTCTTCTGGATTCTTACTATCGCGCGGTAATGCATTAGTGAATTGGCTTGCACCACTCTTTGCCGAACATGCTGAAAAAGCTGCAGTATTAAAGCCTGTAGTCGTTACTTCCTTAGCACTTCTTATGGTTGTTATCGGTGTTGTTATTGCTTTCATGAAGTACTCACGAGGCGAAGTTTCAAGTGTTGCTCCAGAAGATGTATCAGCGCTAACCAAGATAGTTCGCCGTGATCTGCTGCAAGATGATTTCAATGAAGCAGTCTTCATGCGCACGGGACAAGGAATTACTAATACTCTTGTGAAAACCGACGAGCTCGTTATTGATGGATTAGTGCGAGGAGTAGGAAGTGCAGCACTCGGTTCGGCTGGAGCTCTTCGTAAGAGTCAGACTGGTTTCGTACGTAGTTATGCCGCATGGATTTTGCTTGGTGCAGTTGTACTCGTTGCAGCGATTTGGTTGGTGACACAATAATGACACTTTCACTGACCTTACTTATGGCATTGCCATTACTTGGCGCTGCAGTCTTATCAGCGCTTCCAAAAACTAATGCTCTACGTGCAAAGCAGGTTGCATTGGGTACAACACTTGTATCCGCGGCGGTAACTATTGGTATCGCAGTTCAATTCCAGCGCGATAATATCGACCTTCAATTTGTTGAGAGCCATCAGTGGATTCCATCATTTGGAATTAATTACGCAGTAGGTCTCGATGGAATATCACTTTTACTCATTTTGATGACTGCAGTTCTGGCACCGATTGTGGTGCTTGCTGGTTGGAATGAATCCCAGAGTGGACGCTGGTCCACAAAGACTTTCTACATTCTTATTCTTGTTCTTGAGATGATGGCTATTGGCGTCTTAGCTGCAACGGATGTTTTCCTCTTCTATGTATTTTTCGAAGCGATGTTGGTACCTGTCTACTTCCTCATTGGTGGTTATGGAACAGGGAAACGATCTGCTGCTGCTGTGAAATTCCTTTTGTATAGCCTTTTCGGTGGGCTTTTGATGCTCGCATCGATTATTGCCCTTTATGTTCTCTCTGGAGAACAAGGTGGACATACATTTGATACGCAAGCGCTCTCGCATTTACACATGAGTTCGATGACTCAAAATCTTTTATTCCTTGGTTTCTTTATTGCATTCGCGATCAAGGCTCCATTGTGGCCATTCCACACCTGGTTACCGGATGCTGCAGATGCTGCGACACCTGGTACATCAGTCCTTTTACTTGGTGTTCTCGACAAAGTTGGAACATTCGGAATGATTCGTTATTGCCTCACTCTTTTTCCAAATGCGACAAAAACATTTACTCCAACAATCATCGTGCTTGCAGTTATTTCAATAATTTATGGTGCTTTCCTTGCAATTGGTCAGAAAGATATAAAGCGCTTAATCGCATTTACCTCTATTTCACACTTCGGTTTTATTACTTTGGGAATTTTCGCCATGACTAGCCAAGGACATAGTGGAGCGACTCTCTATATGTTCAACCATGGTTTCTCAACGGCTGCACTATTCCTCGTTGCTGGCTGGATGAGTTCTCGTCGTGGTTCATCAACTATTGCCGATTTTGGTGGCTTACAGCGAGTTACACCAGTGATGGCATGGTGTTTCTTCTTTGCTGGAATGTCGAGCCTTGCATTGCCAGGATTATCTAGTTTCGTATCAGAATTCTTAGTTCTAGTAGGGACATTTACTCGATATCCAGTTGCAGCAGTGATTGCAACTTTCGGAATTGTTTTAGCTGCCCTCTACATTCTGATTCCGGTGCAACGTGCATTGCATGGACCAACAACACCAGGCAATGAGAACCTTTCAGATTTGACGCTTCGGGAAAAAATTGCAATTGCACCGGTCGTAGCAATCATTCTTTTCTTAGGTTTCTATCCATCACCACTTCTCAAAGTTATTAACCCTGCTGCAACGCATGTGATTTCACAATTGGGATTTTCTGATCCTGCTCCAACTCAATTGGGAGGGAAGTAAGAAATGAAATTTACGACACCAGTTCTTGATTATGCGATTTTGTCTCCTATTCTCATTGTTTTAGCAGGCGCACTCATTGGGGTCATGATTGAGGCCTTCGTTAGCAAGACTCGTCGCCCGATAGTGCAGCTAATTCTCACGCTAGGAACTTTACTTATTGCACTTGTTCAAGTCTTTAGAATTAGAAACACCACATCACTAAGTGCTGCAATGGGTTCGGTTATATTTGATGGTCCAGCTTTCTTATTACAGATGACGATACTTATTATTTCTATCATCTCCATTTTCCTTATTGCAGATAATGAGAACTTTACAGCCCTTGCTGCCGCTCTGCCTGGTTCGATTGAAGAGCAGGAAGCAACCAGCAAAGGAAATCAAGTAACTGAGGTTTACCCACTTACACTTTTTGCTGTTGCTGGAATGTTGCTCTTTCCCATCGCTAGTGATCTCATCACTCTCTTCGTCGCACTTGAAATGCTTTCGCTACCTCTTTATTTGATGGCTGGGCTATCGCGCCGCCGTCGCTTGATGTCACAAGAAGCTGCACTTAAGTATTTCCTTCTGGGGGCATTTTCGTCGGCATTCTTCCTTTTTGGAGCTGCTTATCTTTATGGTTATTCGGGCCTAGTTTCATTCGCTGGAATTCGAGAGTCCATAGTTGGCGGTACGGGTAATGATGTTTTCTTATTGATAGGTATCGCATTTCTTTCAGTGGGACTTCTTTTCAAAGTTGGTGCAGTTCCATTCCATGCATGGTCACCAGATGTGTATCAAGGTGCACCTACTGCTGTGACTGCGTTTATGGCAGCTGCGACAAAAGTGGCTGCATTCGGCGCGATGCTTCGTATTTATTACACGGTCTTTGCTAATGCACAATGGAGTTGGTCGCCACTCTTGTCAGTAATTGCAATAATCACAATGCTCTTTGGATCATTTGTTGCAATTGCGCAACGTGATGTAAAACGCATGCTTGCTTATTCTTCAATTGCTCATGCTGGTTTCTTAATCACAGGTGTCATTGCGCTAAATAAGGCTGGACTATCCGCTTCAATCTTTTATCTATTCGCATATGGCATCGCAACTGTTGGTGCATTCGCAATCGTGACATTGGTTCGCGATTCCGCAGGTGAAGTCAGCGATCTCAATCGTTGGGCTGGGCTTGGAAAACGTTCACCATGGGTCGCGACTATTTTCGCGTTTTTCTTACTAGCTTTTGCAGGAATTCCATTGACTAGCGGATTCATTGGAAAGTTTTCAATCTTCTCGGCAGCATATGAAAGCGGAGCAAAATCGGTTGTTATTGCGGGTGTGCTCTCTAGTGCAATTGCAGCATTCTTCTATATCCGCGTGATTGTGCTTATGTTTTTCACTGACTCACACGAAGATGCAACAACTGTCGTAATACCTTCTGTTTTGACCCGAATCACTGTTATCGTCTCTTTTGTGATCACAGTGGCCCTTGGTGTTTATCCAGCACCGCTTATTGATTTCATCAATAAGTTCGCAATCTTTATTCGCTAATGCCAAGTATCAGCATTCCAGATGTCTCACCTCTGTTAGAGGCAGAACTTGAAATTTCGATGGAGCGCGTTGAAGCACTTCTGCGCAGTCATATCGAAGGTGACTACCCGCTCGTTGTAGAAACATCACGTCACTTAGTTGAAGCAGGTGGCAAACGTTTGCGCCCATTATTGACACTAATTACAGCGCAATTTGGTGATCCAAGTACGCGAGGAATTATTGAAGCTGCCGTTGTTTGCGAGCTTACGCATTTAGCAACGCTCTATCACGATGATGTTATGGATGAGGCACCACTTCGCCGAGGAGTTGAGAGCGCAAATAATCGCTGGGGTAACACAATTGCAATTCTTACCGGTGACTATTTATTTGCTAAGGCTTCAGATTTATTGGCTGATCTGGGAACTGATGCTGTGCGCTTGCAAGCACGCACCTTTGAGAGATTAGTTATCGGACAAATAACTGAAACACAAGGTCCACAAAATGGCGAAGATCCACTAGAACATTATTTGAAAGTAGTTGCAGATAAGACAGGTTCCCTCATCGCAACGAGTGCAAGATTCGGTGCAATGCTCTCTGGTGCAAGTAGAGAAGTTACGGAAACGGTCACTAAGTTTGGTGAAAAAATTGGTATTGCTTTTCAACTTGCCGATGATGTTATCGATATTGCAAGTGAATCCAGCGAATCAGGTAAGACACCGGGCACTGATCTTCGGGAAGGAGTGCCTACTCTTGTAACTCTCAACGTTATGAAATCAACGGATAAGGCTGATAAAGAGTTACAAAACTTATTAAAGAAGCCAATTAAAGATACTAAGACTGTGAATCAAGTTCTCAAAGCACTTCGCAATCACAAGGCCCTTGATCAATCACGATTGCAATTACACCAAGTAGCTCGCGAGGCTCGCGAGGCTCTAGGTCCTCTTCCGGTCAGTGATGGATCGGCTGCGCTATTTTCTTTATGCGACGCCGTTATCGACCGTTCTGTTTGATTTTACTAGATCAACGCCAAGTGTGATTAGGGCTATCCAAATAATAATAAATCCTGCCCAACGCGCTGTTGGCATTGGTTCGTGTTTGAGCCACACCCCTAAAGAGAATTGAATTGTTGGTGTTATATATTGCAGTAAGCCAATGATAGAATATGGCAATCGAGTTGTAGACCCATTGAATAATAACAATGGTATTGCTGTAACAATTCCTGCACTTATGAGCAAAATACTTCCACCTACATGTTGACCAAGCTGGCCTGTTCCTTCGATTCCCAACCAAATGAGGTAACCACCGTAAAAGGGCAATGAAAGAGTTGTTTCAACCGTCAAACCTTCGAGTGCTCCTAAATTCAATTGTTTCTTTACTAAGCCATATGAACCCCACGAAAGAGCAAGGGCTAACGCAATCCATGGCAGGCGACCGTAATCGTAGGTAAGTACTACAACTCCAATCGCAGCTATAGAAACAGAAACCCACTGCAATTTGCGCATTTTCTCTTTCAGCAAGATAACTCCGAAAGCAATAATGATCAGCGGATTGATGTAATAACCAAGAGCCGCTTCCACAACATGATCATGATTTACAGCCCAAATATAAGTAATCCAGTTGATAGAAATCAGAATCGTTGAAAGCACCAAGCGAGCAACGACGGTAGGTTTTTTGAAGAGCGCGAATGTTGATTTCAATTTTTTACCAAGAGCCAATGCGACTAGACAGAACGCTAAGGTCCATACGGCACGATGTGAAACAATTTCGAGTGCAGTGGCGGGCTTGAGAAGCGGCCAATACAGCGGGAAGAGTCCCCACAATACATATGAGCTGACTCCGAAGAGCAGACCTAACTTGTAGCGACTCAATTATCTGAAATTCGTAAATTGAACAGCAAATTCCCAAGGTGCATCTTTGACCATTTGGATTGCCTCTTGCAGATCATCGCGACTCTTGGAGGTAACTCGAAGTTCATCGCCTTGGATCTGTGTCTTCAAACTCTTAGGGCCTTCATCTCGCAAAAACTTAGCAATTTTTTTTGCATTTTCAGTCGAGATTCCTTCTTTCAAAGGACATGCAATTTTATAAATCTTTCCACTGAGTTGTGGGGGAGTGGGGTCTAAATGCTTGAGTGATACTCCGCGCTTAATCATTTTATCTTTGACAACATCGAGTGCGGCCTTAGCGCGCTCTTCCGTGTCAGCTTCAATCGAAATCTTTTCACCCTCTAATTCAATTTTTGATCCTGTATTTTTGAAATCAAATCGTGTGTCAATTTCACGGATGGCTTGATTGATTGCGTTATCTAATTCCATGCGATCGATCTTGGAAGTTATGTCGAAACTACTATCTGCTGCCACGGTATTGGCTCCTATTCATCCATCGAAAAGGCGGAGTGCACGCCTAGATGCCAAAGGTATCCTTTCATCGCATACATTCCATAATCTCCCATTATTTCCAAGCGCATTCCCCTAAGATTCGAATATGAAAAAGGCGCCGGCAACAGGGATCAATTCCGTGGCCAAGCGACTCGTAGGGCGCAGAGATTCAGTCCTGGAACGCAAAAATATTCGTGATTCATTGGTTTCAGTTGCAGGTTCAATCGGTCGCCCGGTCAGTGATCTTGAAGGTCGTAATATTGGCAAACTTGTCGATGTTGTTGTCAGACATGGTGAAGCAACCTACCCACCTGTATCCGGAATTATTGTCAAAGTTGGACAAAGAAAGTCATTTATTGATGCAAAAACCATTTCTCGCTTTTCGCATGATGAGATTCGACTCTCTTCCACCAAAATAAATTTGCAAGAATATGAACGCCGTGAAGGTGAATCACTTCTGGATGCTGACGTGCTAGATCATCAAATCGTAGATGTGAATGGGCTACGTGTTGTGCGTTCCTCTGATTTGTATTTAGCACCGCTTGATCGTGAAATTCGTGTTGTAGGCGTAGACATTTCTTTTCGCTCATTTATACGTAGAATTTTTCCAGGTGCTGTTAGTCGCCGTCCAACCCCAGAACATGTTATTGACTGGGCAAGTGTTGCATCCCTCGCCGATGGCAGTGGAGTTGTTCGTTCGACTGAATCACGCGCGGCACTGAGTCAATTGCGCCCAGCAGATATTGCTGACCTCATTGAAGATTTATCCGGTCGTGAACAAGGTGCTTTGATTGAACTTTTGGATCCTGAATTAGCAGCGGATGCACTTGAAGAAATGGAAGATGACGATCTACTTGGATTACTTCGTGGTCTACCCTCAGATCGTGCTGCCCAACTTATTGCACGAATGGAACCTGACGAGAGCGCTGAAATCCTGCGCGACTTAGATGATGATCACCGTGAAAGTATTTTGAATGAAATGGATCTTCCGATTGCCAATCAACTTCGCAAATTGGTTTCATTTGATGAAACCCTTGCGGGTGGAATTATGACAACACACTTGTTGATTACTCGTGAGAATGACACGGTTGCTTCAGCACTCAAGCTCTTGGTTGAAAATAGAGAACGCGATGTTTCCGATGGTGTTGTTGTAGTCGATGCAAAGGGACGCCTATTGGACCATATTCAAATAGTGGAATTGGTTTCTGCCAAATCTTCTGCCGAACTTTCTACGCTCATTGGCCCTCCCTATCCCACAGCGATTAGTGAAAACACTCGCCTTAAAGAGGTCATTGAAGAATTTACAAATAACCGTGGTTCTTCTGTCATTGTTGTTGATGAAAAGAATAAACCTGTTGGAAGAATTTTGGCTGACGATTTAGTTGACGCACTTGCACCTGCAAATGAGAACAGTAGTTTTGCTCAAGGTGGGGGTGCCTTCTAATGGCTGATACAAAAACACCAAATAAGAAAGCACCAATTTCGCCAAAGAAAATTCGTATTGCTGCACTTCTAGCTGTCATGGGTCCTGGACTTATTGCTGGTTTATCTGATGATGATCCAGCAGGTATCACTACCTATTCGGTTCTGGGCGCTAAGTATGGATATCAAATGTTGTGGGTGCTGGTTGCGTCAACAATTGCCCTCATTGTTTTCCAAGATTTAGGTGCACGAATTGGTGTTGTCACACGCCAAGGAATGATTGGTTTAGTTCGCCAAAAATATGGAGCACGTTCAGGAACTCTCAGTGCCTCAGCTCTTATTGTTGCAAATATTGGAACTATGACTGCAGAGTTCGCTGGGATCGCAGCGGCTGGTCAATTATTCGGTTTTAGTAAGTATGTAACGGTTCCCGTTGCTGCCGTGCTTGTTTCATTTCTTGTACTGCGGGGATCATTTTCGCGCGTTGAAAAAGTTTTCTTTTTAGTATCAGGAGTTTTCTTCACTTACGTAATTGCAGGATTTTTAGCACATCCTGATTGGGGCAAAGCATTTCACGGTGTAGTAACTCCAACAATGCCATTCACGCACGATGCCATCTACATAGCTACTGCAACACTGGGAACGACTCTTGCTCCATGGGGCTTAGCATTTATTCAGTCCTATGCAGTCGATAAGCGTCTCTCTCGCGATGACCTTAAGCTTTTGCGCGTGGATGTATGGACAGGTTCGTTGCTCACGGGTGTCATTGGTTTCTTTGTGATTGTTACGTGCGCAGCAACATTGAACAAACAAGGAATAACAATTGATGATGCATCCAAAGCAGCTCAAGCGCTAAAACCACTAGCCGGCAATCTGGCCAAAGATCTCTTTGCTGTTGGACTTATCGGTGCTGCCCTTCTGGCTGCTTCAATACTCCCGCTATCAACTGCTTACTCAGTCAGCGATCTCACTGGACGTCCTGCAGCACTCGATGATTCACCGCGTGAGGCACCTCTTTTTTATGCAACTTTTGGTTCAATCACATTATTGAGTGCAATATTGATTTTGATTCCAGGTGCACCACTTATAACAATTCTCGTTGTATCGCAGATTCTCAATGCCGTTTTACTTCTTCCACTTCTTATCTATATGTACGGTATTTCGAAAGATAAGCGACTCATGGGTGAATTTGTCGCATCAAAGATGATGCGCGCTATTTATGCAATCATTATCGGCGTAGTAGCAATCGCAATTGGCTGCATGCTCTGGTTTACCATTTTCAAGTAATTATTTTGTAAGAGTCTTTCCTACTGCCTTAGTTTCCCAAAGGTGCAATATCTGCGTAGTAACAGAAACCATTGTTGCACGTGACTTTTCGTCAACGGTTGTATAGGCGCAAGTCTTAATGAGATCACAACTCCACGTAGTAACACCTGCATTGAAGACAGCCGCTCCTGAAGGTGTTGTAAACCAAATTGTTTCTAATGTTGAAATTGGTCGTGGTGGCTTTCCAATAGTTGGTGTATCTCTGTAATGCATTATTCCAGAGAAGAGAATATTTACCTTTGGAGGAGAAGCAGCCGTATTCACTGTATGTTCCACTTCGCTATCAGGTGATATCCCATTGATTGAAGAATTAACTGGAATCTTGAGCCATTTAGGTATTGAGACGGCTTTTGTATTTCCATAAACGTGTACCCCGTCTGCAAGGGTGCCAGTCAATAGTGTCTGAGGAACGTTGATTCGCTTGTCAGCAAATTGAATTGATAATAGTTGTGGATCTGAAACTGGGTCCTGAGTAGCGTTGCGATAAATCACCACTCGTCGATCAGTGCCAACTTTGGAGCTGTTCAGACGTACTTGCCAGATGCCGGTATTTCCACCAAGTATTGCAATATTCGTTCCCGAATTTCTGGCTGAAATAAGAGTCTCAAATATACGGCGAGTGAAATATTCTGGATGTCCACCAAGGATTATTCCGTTATAACTCTTAGTAATTGATGGCCAAGTGTCTAGGTCAAGATCAGAGTATTGATCAGTGTTAATTCCTTGCTGTTCGAGGAATTGAACAAGAGAGATAGCATCACGATGGATACTAAATCCACCACTTCCAACAATCGGGCGGTCAAAGGAAACAACTCTGCTGCGATCATTGCGCATTTCAATTTTTGTAGAACCAGCACCAAAGTAACCTGAGCGACCGCCAAAGGAGTTATATGTTGCCCACGTAATAAATGAATGCATCACCATCAATTTTGAACTACCGAGAGGGCTGTGTAATACAAACGGTGCGGTATTTTCAATAGTGCCATCGGCAGAGCGAGTAATAAATAGATAGAAGCCAGGAACCCATTGCTTACCTAATTTTATTTTTAGTGTAGTTGGCCAGGTAGTTTCAACCATACGAAGTGAATCTTTAGGCTGCTTAATCTTTTGTTCTTTCAATTTGATTGGACCAGAATTCCAAACTTCTCGCGCCCCTGAACCTTGGTACCAACCGATTCGCAGAGCTTCAATAGTGCGACTTCCAGTTCTAAAAGTGTCTGTACTAACGCCATATAAAGAAGCATGAATATCAATCGTGTCGCCACAATTTCCAGATGTTTTATTGAGCCAGAGAGCGCTACCTTCTGCGCGCTCTAAATTAATATTTCGCCAATCCTTGGTAGTCATTGCTACTCCAGGTTGATTATTTTCATCAGCAACCCATTGTGTTGAAAGCTTTGCACATGAAGTTGATGGATATTTTGCGATATCTGTAGGAGTCGTGGTCGCAAGTGATTGATCAAAAGTCTGTATAGGCTGCTTTGTAATATCGGTATGCGATACAACGGGAGGTAATTTTTTATGATCTTGGAAGTATTCGTATGTGGCTGTTCCTACCGCGCTTCCTACAAAAATAAGCGCCAATGCCAAAACAAGGATTAAACTTTTTTTACCGCGCAGATTGGGCATAAACCCAATTCAATCGGATGAATGACCCCTTAGCCAATCGAGATTTAGTAGGGTAAATTCGCCACATGATTCGGGTCACTCGTAGATTTCCGAGCTTGCCCTATTTTTGGTCCTTGATTGATTGGACTTTGCCCTCAGTAATTTCTCATAAACGTTTATTACTAAAAGTTCAAAATGTTACAGACCTGGCCCTTGTTGCGCAGAAGCGAACACCTAAAGTCGTCTTTGATTATGTTGCAGGTAGCGCTGTAGATGAAATTGCATATGCAAGATCCAAGGATGCCTATGCTCGAATTGAATTGAATTCCAATGTCTTACGCGATGTTTCTGAAATAGATACCACTGAAATAATTCTTGGAAAAACAGTTGACCTACCAATCTGCTTCGCTCCAACAGGATATACACGACTTATGCATCATGTTGGTGAGGCTGCTGTTGCCAATGTCGCGGCGTCAAAGAATTTGATTTACACCTTATCAACAATGGGAACAACCTCACCTGCCGAACTTACACAATTAGTTCCACACTCACGCAGATGGTTCCAGCTATACATCATGAAAAATCGTGAAGATAGTTTGGCCGTTATCAAACAAGCCAAAGATAATGGCTTTGAAACTTTAGTTCTAACAGTTGACACTCCAGTGCCGGGACTTCGATACCGTGACAATCGCAATGGCCTGACTATTCCGCCAAAAATTCGACTCAATACTGTCGCAGCAATTGCGCGCAAACCGCGTTGGTGGCTCAATTTGTTTACAACGGGCAAACTCGAATTTGCGGCATTTCGCGGATGGGATAAATCATTATCTGAACTTGCCAGTCTTATTTTTGATCCATCTACTACATTTGAAGAGATCACATGGCTTCGCTCTGTTTGGGATGGCCCCATCGTTGTCAAAGGAATTCAAAATATTGAAGATGCAAAATCTGTTGCCCAACTGGGGGTTCAGGGAATCATTCTTTCAAATCATGGCGGACGCCAATTTGATCGCGGCCCAGTCCCACTAGAAATTCTTGAAGATGTCGTTGCAGCGGTTGGAAATAAAGTTGAGGTCTATATAGATGGCGCCGTAATGTCGGGACTCGATGCCCTTGGAGCAATTGCACTCGGTGCCAAAGCAGTATTTATTGGTAGAGCTTATTTATACGGAATCATGGCTAATGGTGAAGCAGGTGTTGACCAAGTGATCGAAATTCTAAGAAAAGAATTCATCAATGGAATGGCGCTATCAGGTTCAAGAAACATCGCCGAAGTTCGTAAAAACGGCGCTCGGATAAGGAAATAGTTATGAGCAAAATTGCAATAGTTACCGGGGGAGCCAAAGGAATTGGCTACGGAAGCGCACATCGTTTGCTCAAAGATGGTGCGAGGGTAATCATTTTAGATATTGACGCAGCTGGTCTTGCAAAAGCAGTAAAGGATTTTGCTAGCTTTGGAGGTCGTATTTCTTCAGAGACTGTCGATATTTCATCAGACTCACAAGTCAAAAAAGCTATTGAAAATGTGGGAAATAAATATGGCCATATTGATTACCTTGTGAACTGTGCTGGAATTCAGACATACGGAAATGCTGTTGAAACCAGTGAAGCAACATGGGATAAAACCTTTGATGTAAATGTGAAGTCAATGTATTTGACTGCTAAGTATGCAATTCCATTTATGCAAAAAGCACAAGGTGGCTCAATTGTAAATATTTCTTCTGTGCAATCACTTGCAAATCAAAAGGGAGTGCTTGCTTACGCCGCCTCCAAAGGTGCGATAAATGCACTCACTCGAGCACTTTCTGTAGATCACGCATCAGATCGCATTCGATGTAATGCAATTTTACCTGCCTCAGTTGATACGCCGATGTTGCGTGAATCAGCACGTGCATTTAGTGGTGGTAAAACTGAAGATGAAATTATCGCCGAATGGGGAAAATCGCATCCAATTGGACGCATGGCAAGCATTGATGACATCGGTGAATTAGTCAGTTTTTTATGTTCTGATAAATCATCATTTATAACTGGAAGTTCGTATGTCATTGATGGCGGACTTATGTCTCAAATCCCAGTAATTTTGCCTGATTAACAAGGATTTCGAGAGTCCCCAAAAATAAGGTAATCTACGCAAGCCGTTACAAACCCTTGGCGGGTTGCCCGAGCGGCCAATGGGAGGGGACTGTAAATCCCCCGGCTCTGCCTTCGAAGGTTCAAATCCTTCACCCGCCACCATGTAGTGGTTCTATATATCAAGCGTATTTATATGTAATTGTGCGACCTTTCGTACTAATTATGACAACACCTTCCGAGATTCATAAGGTCAGTTTTCGCTTGGTTTAGGACAGTTGGTGCCGGTGTTTCATACACCAATTTGTTTACTTCCTAGACTTCCCACATTCAATTCCGCGCGCTAAGTTCTGCCTATGATTGTTGACGTCGCTCTGTATCAGAATGGCTTACGGGTAGAGGGCCCATTGGATATTTCTGATCTGGTTGAGATCGCCCGAAGTAAGGGCGGGTTTGTCTGGCTTGGATTGGCAGAACCAAGTGAAGCTGAATTCAATATGGTTGTTGGAGAGCTTAATTTTCACCCACTTGCAATCGAAGATGCGATCAATGCAAAGCAACGGCCGAAAATTGAAGACTATGCCGGCTTAACCTTCTTTGTTTTGAAGACGGTTTTCTTCGATAAGGCAGAGCAGGAGATCTCCACCGGAGAATTGATGTGCTTTATTGCGGATCACTTTATTGTGATTGTGCGTCACGGCGAGGGACATCCACTTTCAACT
>Ga0136642_1000054_pt1 | contig 76064 bp, 84 predicted proteins | sample LowCatLa1302831Y_FD_115313 | JGI IMG/M metagenome (GOLD analysis project Ga0136642, IMG submission 115313) | Freshwater microbial communities from Lower Cathedral Lake, Yosemite National Park, California, USA - 13028-31Y | ecosystem: Environmental > Aquatic > Freshwater > Lake ... | reverse complement strand
TCACCACGCTTTCCCCACTTTTTCTGACAGGTTTTACCACTTTTTCTGACAGGTTTCCCGCTTCTCACAATACGTTTTCAGGTCAAGTTTTGTTATGCGTTTTACCGGGTGGTGATGGGGGATTATACCGGCGGTTTCCCCAGTTTGGGTGACGGTTTTAACAAAGTTTGTGTGACCTTTACCGCTTTTTCACTGACGGTTTTAACAAAGTTTGGGATGGGGGTCTGGATCTCAGATACGATGGTACTCCCCCTTGCTCTTGATGTATCGGCCGCCCTTCGGGCCCACGTACACTATCCTTACGCGGTTCTTGATTACTACCCGATCTGATGTAGCGCGCTTTGGGGATTTATGGGAGAAAACTCTTCTCCATTCTCTACATTCATACTTAAGCAAAAAACAAAGTTTGTTATATACAAATATCCTATCAAATGTTCGCTATGGATTTAAAAAAAATATAACAGCAATCTTCTCCATAGTCAAAGTCACGCGAGGACCTAGACATACAAACTATACAACTGACAACCGTGATGTCAATACAATCGATGTCATCAAAACCATAAATAACGCATCTATTTTCAAAATCGACCAAGTCATTTCGAACATTACTATCGTCACTGGTGAGTTAGTTGATGCAAATGGAGGAGACTGGTTCGCCAAAGGTCCAACTGGTGAATTGTATAAGATTGGGGAGTCTCAAAACATAAACAAATACTATACTCTAAACACTGTAAACCCAGAACTACGAAACACATACACTCCCAAACCAATCAATGCAATTCTAGTTACTGAAGCAGTTCTTGATAGCATGAAAAAAAATAGTACAGTAAAAGAAGTTGGAACGAAGTTGCAATTCACGGTGATCAATAACAACAAAGAAACACGCAGAACAAATCTTATCGGTTTAGATGATTTTATCATTGTCGATGACGGAGAGTTTTGCATGGGGTCCAGTAAGGAATTTATCGTTTATAACAGCGATACTGTTGGCGGCAAGAAAATGAAGGCCATGCCTAAACCTTCACCAGAACGCGTAAAAAACTCTAACGGCCAGAACCGTATCGTCTACGTCGGCCCTAAGGGCGGCAAGTATATCAAGAAGGATGGCAAGTTTGTTAGGGTTTAAATTCTACTACGGCATATGACAATTCGACAATAATATATTTATACGAATTATATATGAGCTACTTGTCTTGGAAAACAGCACCAGCCACGGTGAGCGAGTATGACGCTTTAAGGAAACAAGTTGAAGACGATATGAAACCGTTTAAGGAATTAATGGATGACATTTATCGAGGAATGGATTCTGTTGATTCTAAAACTGGTAAGAATGATCGGTTCAAGATCCTTGGAAGGATTTTAGGATCATGGGCGAGTTTGCCATCTATCATGTATAGTTGGTATACGATGACAGATCGGAATGCTATTAACATTAATAATATTCATACGATGCTTCATCTAAGCCCTACACAATGCGATACCATTGCAAATGAATGTTTAAGATTCAAGAACCAAATCTTAAAGAAACAATGGGAAGGCGGGCAGACTTTTCAGTATTATATTAGTTCGTTTACAGCTCTAATAGACAAAAAATCAGGAAAACAACCGAAAAACGATGGTGGCAAACGACCTAGTAAAAAACGACAAGGTGGGAATCCACCTAGCGAGTTGATTACATACGAAGATGTATACAAAGAATTGGATAAAGTAGTAGAAAGCACGATTAAAATGAATATAGCAGCTTATCAACAATTCCGTATGACAACAGACTCACAAAATTCAATACAAAAACCAAAATTGTCCTATATACAACGGGCTGCAACATTCTATAACTGGATGTCAAATGATTTAGGAAAAGTCATGACAAAACTAGGGGTAGTAAGGCACCCGAATAACAATCGATACAATCCGGAATATCAAAAAGTTCGTCAAGTTATTTTTCCGGATAAAGATTTATCAAGTGCATTACTATATTTGAATGGTGAAGGAAACAACTACAACGATACGATTAAAGAGGTGGCCATGATTGCTAAAAATGTGTTGTGGGCATTGAACGACGACGTTCATGCTTTGAGACAAAAATTGCTTGGATTGTTGGATGAAATTATACAAGCGTTTACTAAGAAAGCAGTAGCAGCAACGACATCATCTTGGTTTCGTGGTGGAAAAAGAAAAGGTGTCATTCAAAAGGGCGGCGATCATACCCCTCAAGACAATCTAGAAATGTTGTATGACATGTTTCGGTATCAACTGCGAACTCCTACTATAAATACTCCATTTGAAGCTGATATTCCAGAAATACAGGTGGAGAATGCTAAGAAAAACCCACAACAGATTAAATACTTAGGATATTTCATAATCACCTACATTGAAGCCAATACGCTAATAAATAATACAAAAAGAGGAGCTCATATATTAACTATAGTAGAGTATTTTTATAATGCAGCAGTTAATCAATGTAAGGAAATACAAGAGGTTAAAACTCTTGACAATATAATTCTAAACAAAATCCAGCAATTAAGTTGGGTAAATAATATAATTACAAGATATCATCAACTATGGAACCAAATAACAAAAGATCCAATATTATCTGATGAAGACATGAAACTTTTAACGTCATTCAATGCTTTCCTGAAACTCGAGTCACAAAATGACAAAGCCGCCACCACATCTTTGGCAAAAACACTATTGGGGTATATAGCTCAAAATGAAACAGCGCTGTCGAAGTCGAGCTATTGGTCAAGTAAATTACAAGAGGAAAAACTATATATCGCCCAGAGTCTTGCAGGGGATAAATTTGATGACTATATTGGTGCTGACAACACGTTTCAATACAATGATTTCTTTACACAACAAGAAATGAACATGGCGAATGATGCATATACATTAGCTACATTAGACAGTCTTGTAAAAGCCACCTCTATGATTCCAGGGCAAATGCAAATGCAAATGCCAGGACAAATGCAAGAGCAAGTTCAATCACTACAAATAAATGATACTGTGACTAATGCATTTCAAAATGAAAATGTTCTTGATATAAACGACATTTCATCAACAAATTGTTGTGAAGGTGGAAGTGATTGTGATTGTTGTAATTGTGATTGTGATTGTGATTGTCCTTCTTAAAAATATGTACAATATATATGGAGACTCGCGGAAGCACTGGTATAAAAAAAGGTTATCAAAATTTGATTGTGAATACGAATACAAGACTGCCAGGTAGTATGGAAGAAAATGATAATTCAAAAAACCTGTCACTTGGACAAAATGACAAGACAGATCCTGTGCAAGTTGGAAAATCCAAGGAGGCAAATTTCATGAAAAAGAATGTACAGATTATTAAGCTGAGCAGCGAACCCAACCAGCCGCCAGCTCTTACAAGTACTTCTCTAGCTACTCAACAGACTATTTCAAAGCCACCTAATATTTCTGTTCAGAAACCGAACCGAAACGTAATTACAATTGAGAGAAATAACAGAGAACTACCTATTGAAAAAAATGTAGGTAATCTATTTTATACCTATTCAAAAAAAGGACAGCTAAAAAGGGAACCGGAATTTTCTATATATTATTCAAACACTTTGAACACTTTAAAAATCAGTAGCACTTTAATAAACGAATATCTTAATTACCACATATATTTTGTAAACGCAGATACAAATGCACTGACGCTTTTAAATGCAATACCCGTGATGAGTTGGAATCTGAAGCAATATGCTTCATCACAGGTCGCTGGTGAAATTCAAAAACATTTAGAAACAGAGACATTTAAAGGGATAAACCCTTTCGTCTACACGTTGACGCTAGATGAAAACACTCAAGGAGGAGGATGTAAAAATAAGATCCACACTTCTAAAAAGACTTCCAAGAAACTTTCTAAGAAAAAGTAAGATGATATCTTCAACATCCGTTTTCTGATGTCTAGCGGGGGGTGGCCTCGCCAACCCCAACATCCCCCAACGAGGGTTTTAAGGGCTTGCCCCTAAATGGGGGCTTTGGGGGGTTGGGTTGGCGAGGCCACCCCCAACATCCCACAATTTGAGCGACTCCATCATCTCCTTCATATCATCCAAGTCTTTTTGTAGCGTTTGCCACTCTTCTCGTGACGGGCGCTGGTGCGTGCGAAGCGCGTGGAGTTCGACGATCCGCTCCTGGATCCCACGGCTGTAGGCGCGCAAGATCTCGAACTCTTCTTCGATGGTGGGGTTTGGGGTTTGCGGGACGTCGATCATATCCTGTTCCTCCGAGGACGGAGAGCGAGGACGCAGACCGCATGCGTCTAGAATCCCGCTCACGTCATCTGGATGGAGGTAATACGACAAGTCTTCGACTTTGTGGGACGCCTCGCGGTCCTCGAGGATCTCGCGGATGAGATCGTAATAGCTGCGCAGGCGTTTGCGGGTCTTTGAGTCGCCTTTATGGCGATCCAGAGCCTTGGAAATGAGAGGGAACAAATGGCGGATGTGCATTGCGCGTGGGTCTGGAGGCGAGGAGGGTGAATCGCATCAAATCAATTTTTCGTTTATTCGTTTTGTTTGGAGTCGGCTTTAGCCTTGGCCAACTTAGCAGCCTTGGCTTCCGCAGCGACTTGCTTGGCCTCTGCTGCTTCACGGTCAGCCTCGATCACGTTATGGCTCATAATCTTACACCGCTTCGACAGCTGGCGCTCCTGGGAGACGTCGGCAGGGACGCGTGATCCGATCTTCTCAGCCACGATCTCTGCCTGTTTCTTCAGCTTCGTTCTGGTCAAACGTGAGCGCTCAACGTCGCGCTTCAGCGCCTTGAGGTGCGCGTACTTGGCGGTGATCTCTCGGCGTCGGCGCTTGCGTTCTTCGACGTTTTTGAGTGTTTTGAGGGGAGCGGACTCCTTTTTCTTCTCGGCGGCCTCTGCCTTGTAAGCGGTGCGCATCTGCTTATACTCCTCTCCGAGAGCACGAGCCTTTGCGGTGATCTCTTTTTTGTCGGCTTTAAGCTGATTGTATTCGGCCTCCGTAGCTGCGACTGCATCATCGACGGTGGCTTTGGTTCCGAGCTTCTTGCACTCTTCCAGGTCCGTCTTCTTGGTGTCTTTGGCTTCTTTAACAGCGTTGCGTTGAGCGGCGACGGCATCTTTGTAACTCTCGAGAGCAGCCTTGCGGCACTCCGTGCGTTCTTTGGGCTTTTGGAGGGTGGAGCACTCTTCGAGTTGGGCAGTCTTGACGTCTTGAGCGTCTTGAAGAGCTTGTTCCTGGGCTTTCAGAGCGGCTTCGAGCTTTTGAACAGCGTCCTGCTTGCACTTCTCTTTGCCCTCTTTCTTGTTCAGTTTGTGCTTGGCTTTGAGCTCTTTGATCTTGAGCTTGTAGCGGTTCTCGCGTTGTACTTCAGAGACACGGCGCACATTAGAAGCCTCGATGACCACGTCTTCGATCACAGGGTACGCAAAGTTGCGTGCGTCCGCAGACCGGTTCAAGTAGCTGATATACCCCGCGACATCGTCGAAGAACTTGCGGCGGCCAGAGGTGGAGAAATGGCCCTCGGAGTTCAGGTACCTGTCCATGACATCGTCAAAGGTCGTCGGGAGGGCTGCGGATGCCGGTCGCAAGAGATTCAAAAGGCGCATCATCTCGACCGGGCTCTTGGTGTAGGGCGTCGCAGTCATGAGAAGGAGTCGAACGCTGTTGGCGGCCGAGTTTTTGTACGACTTTTGGACCATCTTCTCCAGGATGTCCGTATTGGGTTTCTCGGGGGCGGGCGTGTCGGGGGCATAAAGTTTATGGGCCTCGTCGATGATGACGAGCGTCTTGCGCAAGGGGTCTGCCTCGCCATTGCGGCGCACCATCTCGGCGTAGATTTTGTTCTTCTTGAGCAGCATGTTGCTGAACTGCTTATAAGAAATCGGCAGCAGCCAATGCTTGGAAAGATAAGCCTTGCCTAGCTTCTTTCCCTCGGCGAGGCGCTCGCGCATCGGGACGCTGCACACCCACTTGTACATGTTCTTGGAGATGTCGGCCTTGAGAGTGTGGCGCGTAACCCAGAGGATCGTGTAGCCGGCTTTTTCCCAGGACGTGGAGGCTGTGGCGATGGCGCTGCAGGTTTTGCCCACGCCGACGCCGTGATATAGCAACATACCCTTGTAGGCGCTCGGAGGCTGGAAGTAGTGGCGCACAAATTCCTGCGACGGCGTGAAATTGACGGAGATAGGAGTGGTTCCAGCTCCACCGTCTTGTTGGAATAGAGGCGACGGCTGGTAATAGGCGTGTGCAGCGTGCTCTGCAGTGTGGTAGAAATCGGTGCCAGAGACGGATGTGTCCTGTCGGCCCTCTGAGAAATAGGTTTGGTTCAAGAGAGGGGAAGTATTGGTAATAGCGAGATCGGGGGCTGATCGACCTGCTGTGTCGGCGTCCGCCGCGTAAGCGCGTCCAGATCCTGGCATGATGAAAGAAGAGACGTCAGCGGCACGTGCATAGTTTGGAGCGGCGATCGACCCTGACAGTTCTGGAGTGCTACCGACGTTTTCATGAGAGTGAGCTAGGGTCGACCATGATGCACCTCCTTGCTGGGCACACCCGTTCTCGAGCTTGGCCGGAGGATACACGAAACTCTTGTAGTACTTATTGACAAACGAGGCTATCTCGGCATGCTTCATGATCTTGGGAGGGACGACAGAGGCGACGGCGGCCAAGCGGCTCGAGGCGCGACGGGCTTCTTGGGCATGAGAGGTCCCCGACTTGATACTGAATTCGTGGATCGCTTTCGTGAGCTCGTGATCGACTGCGGATTGGGCAGATGCTTGCTCCAGGTCGTTGGCAAAGTTGACCTCGCGGACATCGATGTCGCTGTACTGGAGCTGCAGGTCCAAGAAGCGTTCGGCTCCGAGCTTGGCGGACCGCGGGATCGCGGACTCGTAGCGATAGACGTGCAAGGGCCATCCGGCCTTGGGGTCGAAGAAGAGTCCTTTCTGGCCACAGAAGCGGGTGCCGCGACCGATGGCCTGCTTCTCGTCGGCGCGGATTGGAGTCGGCTCGAGGAGATGCACATACTTGACGTCAAAGAGGTCGATGCCCTCGCGGAAGCCGCCGTCGAGGCAGATGAAGCGGACCTGCTCTCCATGGACGTTGTCGGGGCGGCGGTTGAAGATCTCGAGCGTGTGTTTCTTGAACTTGGAGCTCATAGGGGCGCCGTAGATGGGTTTGCTGAGGAGGGAAGTCACACGGGCTTTGCTGGAAGGGGCTTCGAGAGGGACGTGACGAAGACCTGCGGCGGTGTTTTCGAAGGCGAGCTCGTAGCCTTTGGCGGCAAAGACCGAGAGGACGAGCTTGGTGCCATAAGCGGGGGACGCGGTCCCGGAGAAGATCATATGCTTGAACATCTTGCCGCCTTTGGCGGCGTCGGCGGCGTCAAGGGACTCGATGTTTTTGAACAGGGCGTCGATCTTGGGAGACGCTGTGGGAAGGTCGTGGAGGACTGCCTCGGGGATGAAGGCGTCTTTGTCAAACATGTGGTAGGGCTTGATCTGACTCCAGTTGGCGACTTCGCTGATGCACTTGGCGGTCTTGGCCGCTTCGGAGTCTTTGTCACTCGAGCTTCCGAAACTGTCGGAAGACAACGACATGATGCCCTCGGTTTTATTTTATAGGTGGAAAATATATCATCGATCAAAAGCGTTATATTGATACCTATGAATGAGGGCGCTGCGTAGGAGCGGTGGTGAGGCGCATGCCGAGCATCCCCCATTAAAACGATTTAAACCTTTGCCACACATATAAGTCTAGCAATATTATCACATGAGCAAAGTCGGCATCAATGGGTTTGGGCGCATCGGGCGTCTCGTATTTCGGCGGCTTTTAGAGATGAGAGTGACCGTCGTCGCCGTCAACGATCTGACAAGCCCTAAGATGCTCGCGCATCTGTTGAAGTACGACTCGGCGCAGGGGCGGTTTGCGGGGACCGTAGACTTTGGCGCAGACTGCCTGATCGTCAACGGGGCCGTCGTCAAGGTGTATGCGGTTAAGGACCCGCGAGAGATTCCCTGGGGCGAGGGTGGGGTAGAGGTTGTGGTCGAGAGCACCGGCTTCTTCACGGACCCCGCGAAGGCTGTGGGGCACTTGAACGGGGGTGCCCGCAAGGTCCTGGTCTCGGCGCCGTTTACAGGCGACGCCGATGGGTTCAAAACGATTGTGTTTGGTGTCAATGACGACACGCTGGACGGAAGCGAGACCGTCGTCTCTGGGGCCTCGTGCACGACCAACTGCCTGGCGCCGATGGCTAAAGCCCTCGACGACGCATTCGGGATTCAGAGCGGATTCATGACGACGATCCATGCCTACACGAACGACCAGGCGCTCGTCGATGCCGCGCACCCTAAAGGCGATATGCGCCGGTCCAGGGCGGCCGCATGCAACGTGATCCCCAACTCGACTGGTGCTGCCAAGGCGATCGGGCTCGTTGTGCCATCTCTCAAGGGCAAGCTCGACGGCGGGGCGCAGAGGGTGCCAGTCGTCACGGGGTCTTTGACGGAGCTCGTCGCGGTCGTGGGACGCTCGACGACTGTAGACGAAGTCAATCGCGTGATGGCTGCAGCCGCTTCTGGCAACGACTCTTTCGGCTACAACGTCGACGAGATCGTGAGCTCGGACGTGGTCGGCATCACTCAAGGCTCGCTGTTCGATGCGACGCAGACAAAGGCGAACGGATCCCTCGTCAAGGTGGTCGCGTGGTACGATAACGAGAGCAGCTATGTGGCACAACTGTGTCGGACGCTGGCAAAGCTCTAAGTGGTTTTGTACGGAGAGAATGAATAATCCGGTTTGGCAGTCTTCGCGCGAGAATACGTTTTTTTAGTGTAGCTATCGGGGGTGCATGTGTCACCTCTGTCAGTCCATGTGTAAGGTGCACTTCCTGCTGGACAACCCTGTTTACGACACGTATCGTGGTTATTCGTGTAGTCATAACCAGCTGGGCATCTTTTGTAAAGATCCCTGTGACAATTACAACCACTCCATCTCATTTCATAACGCCCAGGCATGCAATCTCCTCCTTTACATCCCCAATCACAGCACCCACAAATCTTCGCCCATCTATCAGGGCAGTCGTTCCAATACCATTTACCAATACTAGCTTCGAAGCATCTACCATTCACTTTATCATCAGGCTCAGTCTGATCTTGAGGACATCCTTGATCTGAACGCCGTGTTTCTTTTGTAAACACAGAGGCTGTTGATGTGCAGGTCAGATCAGATACGCTCGTTGTAGAAAATCCAAAACTTCCTGATGTTCCAGGGCAATTCTCATAACACGTGTCGTCATAACCGGTGTATCCGGGATTGCAAACTTCATAGCAAGTGTTTTTTTTCCCATCACTATTGCCATATTCCCATCCAGACGGACATGCTCTGTATTCTTTTTTGCCATTCATGCTACTTAAATTCCCTGGACGACTCTCTGCAAACACCTTATTGTATTCACCGCCATTCATACGAATGCCATAATACTTATTTAGCGAGCCACTGCTTGTTGCATTTGTTTGGCCATCTTTGCTAGACAGTGTGGCAGTGTCTATAAAATTGGTCTGCAAATCAGAGATTGCTGTCTTCGACATGCTTTAATATTATAAATACTTGATTTATTTTTATATGGAAAACATGCGATTGTTGTCGAAAAATAAAAATCAGGTTACATAAATGGCAACACCAGGATTGATTTTTGCAAGCAGTCCCGCAGGCGGCCCAGTTGGAGGACCCGTAGGCAGTCCCGTAGGCAGTCCCGTAGGCAGTCCCGTAGGCGGCCCCATAGGCAGTCCCGCAGGCAATGGTCCGGTATCTTATGGTCCCTCAAGCAGTGCCCCAGTTGACTCGACACTCTCCATGAGAGCTCCTACCATGATGGGTCTTTTTACTCCATCAATGGCGCCTAGTGCACCTTTAGCACCTCCTGTGAGCAACAACGACCTCGGGCTTACAGGTTATAGTCAAAATGTTTTAGGATCACCAGTAGATGCAGCTACAAGCATCGACGTGACGCCTTATGTTGTACAACGTGGCAATACTTCGCAGATAAACGAGCAAGGGTTTCAGACTGCACTCAGCTCCGTGCAAGGGCGTAATTTCTTATCGAATTACATCAAGATGACTCAACAAGGGCACGATGTCGCTGTGAACGCTTTGGCGGCGTCAGTGCCGTCCGCAGTAGCTTCCATGGCGACCATGCAGTCGGCACAGGTCACGGCTCCCAAACTCACGATGTCGCCAATTCAAGCAAAGGCTATGGCCCAAGCCGCTCAAGCTATTGCACAAACTGCTGGACAGTTGCAACCTACACCCCCAGTGACACAACAAAACGCTGCTGCACTTGCTGATGCGAATGCGCAGATGGCAGATGCTGGGAGCCATGACGACGTCGGGACCGTGTTCATTGTCATTGTATTGCTGATTCTTATCGGGGCTGGATGCGGGGCAGCGTACTATAACAAGGACAAGCTCAAAACCTTTTTCAGAAAATGAGCTTCAGAAGACAAGCTTTAGAAAACAAGCTTCAGACCTTAAAAATATAGATGTTACATTAAATAAAGAATGAGACCTTTTGACGTCTTATTAATTGTTTGTTTTTGTATCCTGATTCTGATATGCTCTGGCTCTGCAGCAATGCACTATCGTAGCGAAGCTTTTCTAGATCATAAGATGCGATTTGTAGACGAAAAGGGAGATGAAATTGATATCTCCAAGACAGAAACGGATGAGCAAGAGATCGCGACGATGTTCATCGACCCTGACAGCGTTGTCCTGGAGCTCGGTGCTCGTTACGGCACTGTCTCTTGCGCCATCAATAAACAGCTGCGAAATCCAAGGAATCAGGTGTCTGTTGAACCCGATAAGACTGTGTGGGACGCGCTTGAGAAGAATCGGATTGCCAATGAGTGCCAGTTTTCTACATTAAGGGGGTTTATCTCGAACAAACAGCTGGCGCTTGTGAACGGTGGTAAAGATGGGTACGCGATGACCGGGGTCATCGGGGAATCTGACGTACCCTCTTTTTCGCTGGACAGCATCGAGCAAGCTACGGGCTTGAAGTTCGATACGCTTGTCGCCGACTGCGAAGGCTGCCTTGAAAGCTTCTTCGAAGAGAATCCCCACATGTATCAACAGCTCAAGATGATCACTTTTGAACACGACATGCCCAGTAAATGCAATTACAATGCTGTTAAGAGCGGGCTTTTGAAGGCGGGCTTTGTCAAGATCCACGACAGACACGACTTTCATACCGTGTGGAAGAAAGGAGGTTAAGAGGATGCGGCTTTGGCCTGCTCCAATATGCGCTGGATCGCAGCGGCGTCAGCGGCTGGCACAGGTTTCCAAAGTGCGGCTTTGACAGCTGGAGCGTCGATAGGATACATCAAGTGTTCGGGTGAGAGGCGCAAGATGTTGCGTCGATGATAGGCGTTCCAGTCCAGCTTGACAAGGATAAGCATACCTGATTGGAAGGGAACATCACCGTACGTCGTCGGGAACGCCTTGAAAGCGCCGATGCTGTGTTTTTTATTGATGATGCCGATTGCGACACTCTTCGGTGCCATCACACGTAGATGCGGGATCTTGAGCTGGCCGGTTTGGATGCCTTGGCGGATACGAGCCTCGACAGCATCGAGCTTTCCTCCATGCAATGACACGTATGTTGCAGCGATCTGATGAAATGGAATCTCCATGCCTGCGGCGTGGATTCGCTTAGCGATGTTTCTGACTTCATCGGGGGCCAATCTTTGCCAAGCCTTCTTTGCATCATCGACTTTTTTAGGATAGGCTGCAGCGCCCCAATGAGTCTCGTACTTGAACTTTTTGCTACTCGGCTCTATGGCGATCCACCTTGTCTCTCCGGTAGACAGGACCTTATGATTACCTGTTTCGTCGACCTCGATGGAGCCGTCGTTTCCGCGTCGATACTCTGTCATAGGCCTAGGGGCGCCCTTGTTTGTAAACTTGATACATATCTTAAAGGCGTTCTGTGTATAGACGTGCCACCGAGGGTCGTCGACAGGGTAGTTCTTAAAAAGAGTTCTTAAAAAGAGTGGTCACAAAGGATGGTGTGGTCATATATTGATCTAAACAAAAAATATGTTTCATTACTGGGAATTAATCGCCGGATTTTTTAGTAATTACAACGATCGAGCATCAAATGTATCAAGAAAAAAATGCGCATACGGATCTTCGTACTGTGCTATGATGAAGAGACCCAGAAGTTAGCGGTCGAAAGGTTCGGAGGGTTTGATTGGGCAACGATCCTCGTGATTCCGTCGTCGTTGTACCTCGAAAATTGCATGTATAGCGAATTATTAGAAAAAGAAGCTGCGGAGTGGGAAGGGGTCGATTACGTAGGGACGATCTCGTACAAGGCACCCGAGAAAATAAAGATTCCGGATGTGAAGGCGCTCGCGAAGCGGCTCGAGGTATCGGGTCACGACGTGGTCGCATTTTATCACACCAAGCCGGGCACACAATTGCTGAAACAGGCCGACTGTTGTCATGAGCACTTTTCTGAGCTGTGGACGCAATGGCTGACGACGATTGGGTATAAGACTAGGGATGCCGAGGATCACAACATAAGGGGATTCTACGGGAACTATTGGATCGCCAAAGTGCCGTGGATGAAGCGCTACATGGCTTTTTATAAACAGGCGCAGGAGGTTTTGGACACGGCCGATGGTGAGTTCCGAGAGAAGCTCTGGTCGGATTCCAGATACCCTGTAAAAATAAAGAAGGAGCGGTGTGTGTCCATATTCGGGAAGGATTACTACCCGTATCACCCGTTTTTGTGCGAGCGGTTGGCGAGCTTTTACTTCCATCGGGCGGGGGCGAGGATTTTGTTCTGGTAAATGGGGGATGTGGTCCTGGGGCTCTGCCCCAGCATGACCACCCCCATAACGCTCACTTCTTTCGACGGGCCTTTGTACAATGACACAATAGGAGAGTTACAAAGTGAGGGCAGCAATGTCAATTTCCGAGGTGGACGGCGTCGAAGACGCCTTCGACTTCTGTTTTTTGCGGTGCTCTTGTGGCTCTGGCGTCAGCGGTTTCTGAAGCTCTAGTGTCAACGGTAGCTGAGGATGAGGCTCTGTAACTGGTAATGGCACTGATTCTGCAGCTGGAGCCGTAATGGCCTCGTGTAAGTTGTTTTCGTTTTTGCGCGGGTTCGGCAAGCGGCACTGGGTCAATCCCCAGATGTCCTTTGCGTACTCGTGGATCGTGCGATCGCTGGAGAACTTGCCCATCGAAGCCGCTCCTTGAATCGACATACGCATCCATTTATCCTTATCCTGATACGTGCGATCCACACGCTCCTGGGCCAAGATGTACGTTTCAAAGTCGGCACCAAGAAGATAATGATCGTTGCCGTTGGTGAGAGCGTTGACGATGTGGTACATCTCCGACGCGTCGCCAAACTGGCCATCGGAGATCATGTTCAAGATAGGGCGCAAGCGACCGAGGTATTCGTCGCCGCCATTGCGCATACGCTGGGTAGCTCCATGGAGATCCTGGACACGAGTGCCAAAGATGAACATATTGTCGGCACCCATCTCCTCGGCCATCTCCACGTTGGCGCCGTCCATGGTGCCGATCACGAGGCACCCGTTCATCGCAAACTTCATGTTGCTCGTACCCGAGGCTTCTGTGCCCGCCGTCGAGATGTGCTGGGAGAGGTCCGCAGCAGGGATGATGATCTCTGCAGCCGAGACGCAATAGTTGGGGATGAACACGACCTTGAACAGGTCCCCGATTTCCGGGTCGTTGTTCACGCGGTCCGCGATGTTGTTGATCAATTTAATGATGCGCTTGGCCTGGGCGTAACCTGGGGCCGCCTTTCCTGCAAACATCGTCACACGAGGGACGACCTTGGTACGCTCCGACGGGTGCATGCGCTTGATCTTGTCATAGCGATAAATGCAATAGAGCGCGTTCATCAGCTGGCGCTTGTATTCGTGAAGCCGCTTGACCATGACGTCGAACATGGCTTTGGGAGACACTGTGACTCCCGTAGCACGCGTGATGAGAGAGGCGAGGCGCTCTTTGTTCATGTGCTTGACTGCGGCCCACTCCTCGACAAGGTCCACGGTGACGGCGTCCTTGAGATGCGCAAGCTCCGTGAGGTCGGTCAACCAGCGATCCGAGCCCAGGTGACGCGAAATGAGTGCCGAGAGACGAGGGTTCGCGCAATGAATCCAGCGCCGAGGAGTGACGCCATTTGTCTTGTTCTGGAACTTCTGAGGCCACGCCTCTGCAAAGTCCTTGAGGATCGTCTTCTTGACGAGATCCGTGTGCAGGGCCGCGACACCATTGACGGCGTGAGATCCTACGCACGCGAGGTTGGCCATGCGTACAAGTTTATGAGGGTTGTGGTCTGTGGGCTCCTCGATGATGGACATGCGAGACATACGCTCATGATCCCCTTGGTATCGACGCGCCATATCTTGCATGAAATGGTGGTTGATCATATAGATGATCTCGAGGTGTCTCGGCAGCAGATGGCCGATGAGATCTACGCTCCATTTCTCCAAGGCCTCGGGAAGAACCGTATGATTCGTGTAGCCGAAGACCTGTTGTGTCAGCTCCCATGCTAAATCCCATGAAAGACCATCCTCGTCGACAAAAATGCGCATAAGCTCAGGGATGGCGATAGCCGGGTGTGTATCATTGAGCTGGACCGCGACCTTTTCTGGGAAGTCCTTCCAGGACCGCGTGCGTTTCTTGAAACGACGGACGATGTCTTGGAGGGTAGCGGCGACAAAGAAGTACTGTTGCTTGAGGCGCAGCTCTTTGCCAGAGGGGGTCGAGTCGTTGGGGTACAAGACCGATGAGATGTACTCTGCACGCTGACGGGCCTCAATGGCCTTAAGGTAATCGCCGTCGTTGAAAGACTTGAAGTCAAACTCGCTCGTCGGCAGAGCACGCCAGAGGCGGATGTTATTCGTGTTGAACGTGTCGAACCCGGGGATGGGATTATCATAGGCGACGGCCATGACCGTCTCTCCGCCGTCCCAGCGAGTCACATTGTTACCGTGTTCGTCTTTGTAGCGATTGATGCGGCCATAGAAGCGAACAGGATAGGCGACGTCGCGGCGCTCGATTTCCCAGGGGTTGCCGAACGTGAGCCAGTAGTCGGGGTGCTCCACCTGGCGCCCGTCGACGATCTTCTGTTGGAAGATGCCATAGTTATAACGGATACCGTAGCCCCATGCAGGGTAATCCAAGGTCGCGAGACTGTCCATAAAGCAGGCGGCAAGACGACCGAGGCCTCCGTTGCCGAGGGCAGCATCGGGCTCTTTTTGGTAGAGCGTCTCGAGGTCGTGCCCCATCTGCTTTAGCGCAGCGGCATAGGGCCCCTGAAGATCGATGTTGATGAGCGCGTTCTGCATAGCGCGACCGATGAGGAACTCGAGAGACAGGTAATAGACGCGCTTGGCATCTTTTTCCGTAACGTGCTGCTGCGTGTCGTTCCAGCTTTCCATGAGACGATCGCGGATCGAATGGGCGACTGCTCGATAGCATGAGCGTTCGTCGGAGTTGAAGCGGGTGCGAGCAAGGGTATACTCCAAGTGATTTTTAACAGAGTCCTGAAGCGAATTGGGGTCGTTGGGAAGATACTTGACGGGCTCCCACAACGCATCAGGAATGTCTCGAACAGCATCAGAGAATGTCGACCGCGAAGAGGTGCGGTGAATGTGGAACGGCGCATCTGGCTCTTCCTGCAAGCGGGCTGGAGCTCTTACAATGCCTGTGGGGGATGTGGGTGGTCCAAAGAGAGCATCGCTCTTGACGCGGCCACCGAGGTTGGCATTCTTTGACATAGGTTATTCTATATTATGTTGATATGTTTTTAAGTACATCAAACGGAAGCAAAATAAAAGAGAAAAACACACCTCTGTTTCATATGTGTTTTTGTGTCTATTTCTTAGACCTTGTGCATTCCATCAATCCAGCCGGTGAAAGAGTCCCGCAAAACCCACGGCACAAACCACAGCATTGTACACTGTAAGAGCACGATGCGCATCCTATAGTTGTCCATTGTAAGCAATAGAACATCTTTTGGCGGTTCGGATCGGTTAAGACCTCTTTCATGGCAGGATCGGCACTCTCATAGAAGACCTCGGGTGGAACCAGTCTACCGCAAGCTCCGCCACAACAACAGCAGCAGCTGAGCAGGCTCGTGCAACCGAGCGTAAAGACAAGGGTCCAATCACGTAGCGCACGCTGCCTACAACATGCGGTTCCGTCATCGTAATAATGAGGTCGGAAAGAACATGGCTCTTTCATTTGCATCTGCACAGGAACTTGCATATGCACAGGAACTTGCATATGCACAGGAACTTGCATATGCTTAGGATCTAATGTCATCGGAACCACTTTGACGTTTGATTTATACATCTTCTTAAAGCTAATCAATCATCTGATTCGGGAAATCACTCTTTCAAATTTTAATCATCGCATTCTATGTCTTACAAATAATGTACGTATACAATAACTATGAGCGAAAAACGTGTGAACTTGAAAGAAACTGGCTTCCGCATCGCCAGTGCTCGACCCACGAGTTCCATGCCCTATGACGTCGTGCGCATCATCGACATGATCACGCTGGATCCGGCTTTCCCTCCTCACGTCGTCGGCAGCTACAAGTACGCGGTACATGAATACCCCAATGACATCGATCTCTTCGAGTTCGTTCGCATGGAGGCGACGAAAGAAGCGGCGGCAAAGACGGCGGCTCAGCGCATCGCAGCCATCGTAAAGGCCGTCGATGAGACGACGATGGTATGGCTCGGGGATCTTAAAGTCGGCACAGATACCCGCTATGAGGTTGACATCGGCAAGTTGCATGGCTCGACGCTCGTCGGCTACGAACCGGAGAAGATCCGGGAAGAGGCCCGGCGTCTGTATGAAGAAGGGCTCTTAGACAAAAAGGAGATCAAAGAGTGGCTCGGTCTCATCTTGGACGAACCGGGGGTAGACGACTTTCTCGCGCTGAAATCGGTCGTCCATGAGAAATCGGTGATCCGATGGACCACAGAGGATGTCGCGAACGGTGTGAAGCGCATCGATCGGAACACGCGGCTGACGCTGGTCGATGCCATCATTCAACAGAGTGTTTGCAAGATTGATGTGTGGTGTCACATCGGTGGGCGCTTCACAGAAATCACGAATTGGTATGCGATTACGTATAAACAAGACGGCAAAGAGGTGTTTTTGACGGAGCCAATCAGCAATTACGAGAAGTCGCTGTTGCGCGATATTCAGTACTATCGGAATCCGTTGTTGCACAAGGCGATGAAGCTCTCGAAGCGCATATGGAACTTTCTGGTCATGAAACACCGGAACGCGGATATGGTCAAGCTATACCCGCTGTTTAGTAGCCCGGCAGCAAAGATGTATCAGATCATGGGAGAATGCGAGGTCATTGGGAAAATGTTGGAGCGACTGCCCAAGAAGGAGCTGGCAATGGGCGTGATTCATACCAATATGGACGACTGGAAGACCCGGTTGGGTACGGTCCTCGATAACAACCTGCCCCTCGAGATGTCAAACAAGTTATATGGCAAGATCGATGCGGCTATCAAGAGCAATAGCAAAGGCAAGGCGATCGCCCATATCCAAGAGGTATACGAAATCCTGGAGATGCAGGTGGACAAGAACGTGAACCGCTATTTCAAGCGCAGGGGGATCGATGTGGACAAGATCCTGGAGGATGTTGGGAAAAAATGAGGGAGTGGATGGAGGGTTATAAGCATGCATACTTGTTGTCTCCTGTCAAGCTCGCGTTGTGAAAGGCGCTGAACAATCGGCAATCGACGCTAGCGGCCTTCATGGCCTTCAGCATAACTCCGATATTCTTGTAGCGGTCACGGACTTCGCGCACCACGAGCGGGTCTACCATTTTAATTTTTGACGGATCCAGGACCTCGAGTTCCTTGATCTCGGCCTTGATAGTTTTCAGGGCGTCCTTGACTTCGGCTACATGCTGTTTAATCATATCTCGGCGAGCTTTGGCCTCCGGGCCACGTTGACCCTTCATAGCGGCCAAATCCGCTTCTCTGGTGAGAACATCTTCTTCGAACGCAGAGGCCTGTTGGCGTTTGCCGTCAATGTCCATGATCTGGATCTGTCCAGGGAACTCAGAGAGATATCGATGCACTGTCACGGTCCATTCTTGCTTAGACCGTTTAAGGTCTTTGTGGCTGCAATATCTCGAGGCACGCCCGATCGTCTGGATCTCTTTGTTGGCCGATAAGAGAGGCTCGAAGATGTGGATGTGTCGGATGGCCTTGAGATCGACTCCCTCGTTAAACTGGTTGGAGGCGAGCATGATCTGTACGTAGTCGCCATGGTTATTCTGTGGGTGATTGAAAACCTGAAGGAGCTCGCGTAGGCATTCGCCCATTGTGAGCTTTCCGTGTTTGAGCTCAGTCGTGGTAGCGAGGAAGTAACGGCGCTTTAGAGGTGGGAGAGTCTTTGACTTGTTGATTTGAATCGCCTCGGCAATAGTGAGCCGCGTGTAGTGCTGGTCCTCTAAAAACTTGGCAATGGCCAAGACGCCTTGGCCTCCGTACCCGCGATTCTCATAGAACTGGGAGTAGACATAGTGTTTGTCGGTCGGGTGGGCGGCAATCGTGTTGAGTAGCTGGGCCAGCTTGGCGCTGAACTCGTAGACCTGCATGGGCTTCTCGTAATCATAGAGCATGTTGGAATACTTGCGTGCCGGCTTCAGGTAGTTGGTCAGCTTTTCTTCTTTTTCTAACCTGGAAAAGTTAGTCACTTCGGACGTCATAGTGCGATACGCTTCTACGTAACGCCGGTATTGTTCCATGCTCATAGGCAAGATGTATTCGGGGGCCTGACTGACGACCGGGAACTTGGTGTAATCACTGGATATATCAAAGTAGCTGATGAGGCCGCGAATCGTCACCTTCCAATACTCGATCGACTGGGGGTCTTGAAAGTTTGGAACGACGATGGGTGGGGCGGTCTTGTCGCGGACCATATTGAGAAGGTCGACGATTTCGCTAGGGCTCTCTCCTGGTGTCGCGGTCAAGATAGCGATTTGCAGCTCCTTGGTATAAGGATTCTTGTAGTCGGCCAAGAATTTGCGGAGAGCGTTGTGCTCGAGGGCTTGCGTCGGCAGCGGCTTGAAGATGTTGTGCACCTCGTCGATGATAAGCACCGTGTCGTTCAAGAAGAATTGGTGTTGGAGTTTCTGGGCCTCGTTCTTCATCTTGAGCGGGCGCGCGATGAGCGCATAGTGGGCCAGTTGAGCGAAGGACATGAACTGCACGCCTCGATCCTCGAAAGCTTGTTTGACGATGTCCAGTTTTTTGGCGGGGGCCGGCTCGTGCTCTGTCAGAGTCTGGAATCGTGGGAAGAACTTGAGCGCGAGCTCCATAAACGTGATAGGAGGATTGTTAGCGAGGGCTTCGACCGACGACGTGAAGACGATCTTCTTCTTCGTATCCCAGAAGGCCTCCATGATCGCCATCGCTGTGTTCGTTTTCCCGCTGCCGACGCTGTGCCAACAGAGGAGTCCTCGGTTTTTTGTGGGCTTGGTCGCCATCCCCTTCATGATGGTCGCGACGACGGCCTGGTGCATAGAGAGGAGGTTCTCTTGGGGTTGGGCAGCGGCTTGTGGCGTGTTGCAGCGATCGCCGACGCCGTTGAGGGGATTGAAACGCGGGGGCTTCTGGTCCAGGGCGCCCGAGAAGTAGAGCTCCAAGTAATGCGCGAAGTCTTTAGGGGGCAAGCCTTTGGGCGCATTGACGAGCGGATTGAAGGCGCGTGTGATGTCGCGAGGCCACGAGGTCGGAAGCACGATAGGCTTGCTTTGCGCGGCGCGTTCCAAAGTGACTTTGCTCGCGCAATCCTCCTCTTTGTCGAGCCAGGTGCAGCTGGGGTCTCGCGTGCAGGCGACCTTGGAATGAGCTCGCAGACCGCTTACAGGGACCGTGCCCGACGGTTTTGCACGTTCGGCGAGAATGATCTTATTCGCGTGGACTTGGCACTGGGCGTCGCGAGGATTCGTCCAGCATACGCCATCGTCGATGTAGTTATCCCGACTCACGTCGTCGGGGTGCCATACGCCCTTCAACTTGGCGCACTGCTCCCGATTCTGGACGTTTTTGAAATAGCGGCGATTGGAATCCGGTGGCTTAGGGCCCGCCTTGACGCAATCTTTGACGTCCATAGGGACCTCTTTCACAAATGTCGCTGCGTTACGGTGCTGGTACACATCGACCCCATATTCGTAGTCAGGTCCCAGCGTTTTCACACATTCAGCATTGCGCAAGTACTTTGCGGCCTTTAACGCCATTAGTAAATACGGATATGTTTTTCTCTGTTGAAAGTAATAGCAAGAGAGGCGAGATATGTTTGCAGAACTTCTTTGGGAATATGTCAAAGCTCATCCATGGCTCACTGCAAGCAGCTTCTTGTTCATGGCCAATGTCCCTATCAACAACGTATTGTTACCACATCTTTACGGAAAGCTCGTTGGAGCCATCGAGAAAAAGTCGGACGTGGTCTATTACTTTGTTGCTGTGGTCGTGGTCTTTTCGCTTGTGCAGGGGCTCTCTTTGCTTTATGATTTTCACGACTCTTATATGAACCCCTCCTTCCAGAAGTTTGTACACACAAACTTGACCCAGAAAGTGATGGATATGTACGATGAGAACTACGATGAGAGCAGCACCGGTGATGCCATCTCTCGGTTCGTGTCCATCCCCGATATTATCTTAAGCTGGTTCAAACGGGTCAAAGAGACGATCGTACCGTACGTGTTTACGTTCGCTTTCGCCGCGACCTACTTTTATAGAGAAGACGCGATGCTTGGCATTGGTCTGATTGCATGCGTCTTGTTAGTGGCTTGCAACTTATACTTTACGGCTCGAGGCTGTATGAAGGAGGCGGTCGACATGTCGAATGCGTATAACCATGTCTACGAAGAGTTTGATGAGATCATGCGCAATCTGATGTCTATTTTCAGCACCGATAAACAAGACGACGAGATCGAGCGCCTTGCAGGAGAAGAGTCGGTGTTTGCAAAGGCTTATCAGCGGCTCATCCTCTGCGGGGTGTGGCGGAAGATGCTTTCGTTTAGCTTGGTCATAGGGTTCTTCATGTTCTTCATGTACAGGTGTTATGGGCTGGTGACTGCAGGAAAAATGAAGACAGCTACGTTTGTCGCACTGTTCTTGATGTTCACGTCGATGACAGGAAGTCTGCTGTGGTTTGCGCACATGATTCAGTGGACGTTGTGGGATGCAGGCATGCTTGTGAGTACAAAAGACATGTTAGAGGCGAACAAGCCGGTGGCGGCGGCGAGAGGCGGGCCGGTAGGAGACTCCCGAGCGTCTCCATTGCCGGGCGTCGGGCTATCTGACGTGACGTTTATGTATAAGAGTGCGACTGCGCCGACGCTTCGCGGCGTCAATTTAAACATCAAGCCTGGAGAAAAGGTGGTCATCACCGGGGAGAATGGCAGCGGCAAGTCGACGATCCTCAAAATCCTGATGCGGTTCCTGAGGCCCACTAGCGGCGATGCCTATGTCGGCGGGAAGTGGTACAGCGAGATGGCGGTGCATGAGGTGCGGAGCCACTTTGGCTACGTGCCCCAGAACCCGGTGCTGTTTAATAGGAGCGCGATGGAGAACATTCGCTACGGCAATGTGCAAAGCGAAGAAGATGTGGCGAGCTTGGTCGAACAGCTCGGACTGGCGCCCGAGTTTGAGGCGATCGGGGGGCTAGGTGGGTCCGTGGGCAAGAACGGCAACAACTTGTCCGGGGGGCAACGGCAACTCGTCATGGCGCTGCGCCTCTTGCTACGTGCTCCTCCTGTGCTGATCATGGACGAGCCGACGACGGCGTTGGATGCGGGGACCAAACGATTGTTCTTCAATATGATCGATCATATGGCAAAGGACGCAACAGTAATAGTCGTGTCACACGACCCGGCGGTGTTGCAGCGATTCCGGAATATCAGGATGGGATGATAGATGGGGTGATAGTATCTTGAAATTGGTATCTCTGGATGTTGGGCACTGTGATTTATCAACACCGATTCAGAAAAAGTCAATGGCACTACGAGTCTGCAGACTCTCAGTTGGCCATTTTCGACTAATGGTTTGCCCACATCTATACCACGGATGGTGAACCTATTTTTGCACTTTTCATTTTTGCAATGTCTTTTTCCATAAGAAAACGATTTAAGTACTGGGCACAATTGACCATTATAATCAAACCACCCTCTCCAGAAAATAAGCCACGAGTACTTCATCGACAACTATAATTTTCAGGGCCGCAAGGTCACCCTGCGCGTCGACTGGAATGTCCCTGTGAAGGATGGCGTGATCGTCGACGACTTTCGCATTCGGTCGTCGCTACCGACCATCGAGCGGGTGTTGAGGGACAGGCCCGCGCGCGTCGTGATCGTGTCCCATTTTGGTCGGCCCGTGGGGCGCGATGAGACATACAGCTGGCAGGGATACTTGTCGCAGATCATCGAGATCGTTGGGCGTGACATCGTCTTTTTGCGGGCGGGGTTGACGCAAGAGACCTTGGATGACCTTGCGTCTATCGATGCGTGCGAAGCGGCCGATAAGCCCAGGCTCTTGCTGCTCGAGAACGTGCGCTTCCACGACCAAGAGACCAATTATAGGGCTTATGGCGAAGACGACGAGGCACGGGTTGTGATCAATGCGATGGGCGATTTTTATGTGAATGACGCCTTCGGATGCGCGCACCGGGATCACCTCAGTATTTGTGGGGTTCAGACGGTGGACCGGGCTTACGGGTACCTCATGGCGAAAGAGATGGCGGCGCTGCGGCTTCTGACAGAGAACGCAGAAGGCGCGAACATGCTGGCGATCATCGGCGGAGCCAAAGTCCACGACAAGCTCGCGCTCATCGAGGCGCTGTCGAAAAAGATGAACGATGTGTATATCGCCGGCGGTAATGTGAACAACTTGCTGAAAGAAAAAATGTGTGCATACTTGGGGAACGTGCAAAGCCACAAAGCCGCGGTGCACGTGATGCATGATGGGTACTGTGGGCAGAGTTTTAAGGATGGGGTGGTGGCCGAATATAGCACAGGCGCCGAGTTGGCTTCGGACAAATACTTCTTTGACATAGGTCCGCAAAGCATGGTCGAACTGGCGAAGTTGATCGAGGTCAATGATATCATCTTTTGGAACGGGACTCTGGGAGTCGTTGAGCACGGGCTCTACTGCGGAGGCAGCAAGGCGCTCATGATGCTGCTCATTCAAGCGACAGCGGCGGGGAAAAAGGTCATCATCGGCGGGGGTGATACGGCGGGCTTTGCTAACAAGTTTGCGCACCGGTTTTATTACGTGTCCACGGGAGGCGGGGCGAGTATCGAGTACATTTCCGAGGGGTCATTGGTGGGCATCGATTACTTCAAGAGGGCCTGATACACTGAGTAGACGCGGTCCAGGAGCCGATCTTCTGTGAAATGGGCCGTCGCATACTCGAAAGCGTGTTGAGCTATATCACGACACTGTTGTGGGTTATTTTTCATCCATGTGACTTGATCCAGGAGATCTGACAAGTCCATGCGCACAGGAATATAATGGACATAAGGCTGCAAGTCATTGTGGAAGAATTCGATGTAGTTGCGGTCGACGAGGAGAAGGGGGCGCTTTGAGTACAGCAAGAACTTGAGGCGGCCTGAATAACCATTGCCACCGATGTCGATAAGCGACGAATACTTGATCAAATCAGTGAGAGATGTGTAGTTAGGAATGCGAGAGTCAATGACTCCGTGATGTGGCGAGATGTGCTGGATGTCAAAGAGATGTGGGTTAGCATCGCCAATCTGCTTGAGCAGGGGGCGCGTTTTGTACTCTGGTACATCTCTGAGAGGTGAATAGATATTCCCGAACCAGCCTACTTTGTCAATCGTTGGTGGCTGAGAGGAGGCAGCGATGATCTCGTCGCGCGTGGTCTCAAAAGATCGAATGCTGGCAGAAGGCCAATGATAAAAGACCCAGTCAACGCCACAGTATTTCTCAAGCTCTGGGATGTTTTTGTTGTAGCACATCGAGTATTGCTTGGCGTTTGTGTTTTCGTTGCCGCGATCCTCGGTGTTGAAAGAGATGTTGCGGATTTCAGGGGTGTTGTATTTTGCGGAGGTGCGATCTAAGAAATGCTGGATGCCTTGTCGTCGCTCCATTTATTAGTCATGATAAAAGGGAATTATACCCGTATTTTGATTCAGGGTTGCGAGATTTACGAGATGCTCGTCTAGAGCTCATCTGTACGAGATGCTCGTTTAGAGCTCATCTGTACGAGATGCTCGTTTAGAGCTCATCTGTATCAGACGCTTGTGTTGACACATCATCATCTGGATGAACTCGGCGGCTGTAGATGCGTGTTTGCTCTGGCCACATAAGCTCTTCAAAGGTGTAATAAGGAGCATCTTGATGCAAGGGTGCAACGCGCACGTGAATCGCAGCATGAATGATGTTCCCCATATTGCTAACTTTTGTTACAATACATTTATATAGCTACGGTTACGCCATGATCTCTAGCTTGAAGCCTTCGTCGATATTGATCAAGTTCAGAATGTCTTTGTCGATCTCAGTGACCGTATTCTGTGTATTGGACTTGATAATGTCCAAGACCTCTTTGTGGACGTTGTTTTTCTGAGCGTTGGTGAGAGAGTCGTAGATGCGCGTATACATCTTCGAAAACTTATCGACAATGGTGTATGCGTCGATGTCCCCTGGGGCGGGGGCTTCGTCGTACTCTGGAGTGTCTTTGCTGTAGAGGATCTGCGCATCGTACTTGCCTTTCACAAAAGGGTCCACCTCGAAACAGGCCAAAAAGGTGTAGTAATCCTCAAGGCACTTGTGTTGCTCCGATTGTTGACATAGAGTCGAGTTTGTGGCATGGATTTTCCGAATGAGATATACCTCATACGATTCCAGGTAATAACTGGCGATCGTGCCGATCAAGTAATTCAAGCCCGCGTTGACCAGGAAGTCTTCCCACTTCTCTCCGGAATTGTATACGCGGATGCGCTTGCGTTTCGAGTCGTAGATAAAGTTCAGGTGCTCGATGAACTCGTCGCGCTTGTCTCCGCGTAGCGCGTTCGTCAGCGTATCGATGATCTCCATGAAATCGCGGTGCTTGAGGGAGAAGCCGTATTTGAAGGAATCCTTGTCAAGTTTCTTCACGGTGCGCATGAACTCGTCTTCAACCTTCGTCTCGAAATCGACGATCTCCAGTTGCTTGTAATTGGCGAGCTTAGTGATCTTGTCGACGTAATCCATGTTGGCGATAAAGTTGTTCATAGTATTAAACGTATTGATCGTCTGGTTCATAATCTTGACATCGTCTTTGACATGATAGACTCGGTTCTCTAGTATGTCGAGCTTCACCTCTTCTGTTAGTTCGAGGCTCCTCTTCGTCCCCGGACAGGCCTTCGTCAGATGATATAGGTGCTGACGCATCGACGCCTTGCGGCTCGTTTCATAGCCACATCGTGGACACGTATAAGGGTCCTTCTTGGTCATTTCCCTAATTAACTATAATAGAGGTTTAACTTTTAAGTACAAAAAAGTGCAAAAAGATGTCAATAAAATGTCGTTTACATGCCAAAAAGTCAAGTGCAATAAAGTACCAAAAAGTGCAATAAAGTGCAATAAAGTGCAAAAACTTGCACGTTAAATTCAAGGATTAATACAAAAACAATACCATATATCGTAATACAGTTTCAAAGACCCTTAGTTTTCTCGTAATAGCCACTTTTGACCCCCCCCCTCGATTTTTTTTGAGAATTTTTTGGCCGACCCCCTCTTCCTTTTTAGCTTTTTATAGAACGGATGGAATAAAGAGGAAAAGGTAATTGAGTGATTGAAGATTATTTACAAGCCAAAGGCTCTCATCTGTTCATCAAGACTGTTTATATCCTGCGTGTCCTGTATCTTGCGGATCACAGCTGCCAGATAGGTCCCGCGATCGTCGTCGAGCATATCAAACATGTCTCGCAGGCCTATCATCAACTCGTCTATAGTGAGGGCGACGACGTACGAGTCGCGGTAATCGATGCCTTCGATAGGACGCATGTATTGGATCTCTATAATTTGTTCAAAGTCTTTGGCGAGCTGGTGGATATGGATGCCCAGTGGAATCCGGTCCTGAATACAGAGATACATCGTCCTGTATTCGAGCGTGTTCATGAGGTCTTCCTCGCGTAAAGTCATGATGTTGTGCATCAATTGCCAAAATAATGGTGAAATATCGTGCATTGTTTGTCTTACTTGCAGGCATCGTTTTCAAGAGATGTCATCAAATTTTTAGAAGGTCTCTTGCCGTTCCCATTCCAGCCATACCAGGGCTAAAGAGATAAAGAGGACCGCGCCGAGTACTTCTATGACGGCGTGATACGGGAACGGATGTGCAGTTTGCATCTTCTGACAATTTTGAGCCTCATTGATGAATAATCCTAGAAGGAGTACCAGGCCGCCGATGAGCCAGGGCACTGCTCTTTTGACGCTCTTTGGGAACACGCTCCATCTGCCGAGGACGATCCATGCAAATATAGAGAGCCCTGTAAATATCATAGGGATGTCGCTGGTGACCCATTGTGCGACGATATCTGCGATACAGAGAGCGCCTAATGCCATCAAGAAAGCGGGCGGTAGTGTGGTACGAGAGAACGCTTGAATCATCCATAGCGTGCTGAAAGCCATCGCGTACCCTAGAGCGTGAACGACGTGTTTTTGGGTGTTCCCAGGTTGATGCTGTATGTGAGACCACGTGTGCCATGCTTCGAAGAGGGCGTAAGATGCCAATGTCACGCGAAGAGGCGTGGTTTGTGCGTAAGCCGCAGCAGCTAAAAGGGCGACCGTGGAGAATAAGTTGATGCTCATAGATGCAGGTTGAGCTACGAGAGATCCTTCGGCGGATGGGATCTCGCATGTAGAAAAGGGGAAAGTGTAACCCATTATAATTGTACGAGTATTATTTATCGGTTGGTGTGTTTCTTTCGAGTGTCAAAATATATGCAATCAGGCTATGTATACTGTTCGTAGGCGATGGCTTGATCCATGCGGCGGGAAAAAGAATAAAGAGATTCCTCATATAGTCGTTGACGACGAAGAAGCTGACGATGATGAAGCTGTCGACGAAAACACGCTCTTATTGCAAATGCTCCTTCAATCGTTCATATGCATGTTCTTGGCTCGCCGGCGTTAGATAGAGGTGTGCTGTGATGGCAGATTGCACGATACCGACGACAGCGCCGGCGAGGACTTGTAGGACCGTGTGCATATGAAAGACGGCGACGCGCGTGTATCCCATATAGGTGCTGAAGGAAACGGCCAGCAACAGCGTGTACCCGTCTGGGAAGATGAGAAAGGGAAAGAGCGTCGAGAAGACGGCCAGCTGCGTATGGCCACTGGGCATCCCGTAATTGTCGAAGCCGTTGGGGCGGGCGCACAGCGTGAGCCGATACGAGTCGCAGCCGTATGTGGCGGTTCCTTTGAGAACGATGCTCGAGACGATCGCGGCAACTGAGCCTACCGCCATGTATCGCCAAAAGCGCATGTGGGGGCGTGCGAATACGGTCGACATCATCCAGAGGGTAAAACAGGTTAATGGAATCGTGTTGACGGCCTCGGCGAAGGCATTGTCGACGGGGTTGTTAGCGACAGGATAGTAGTTGTTGAATAGGGTGTTGTTCATGGGTTGGGGTTTACACAGTGTATGGTGTTGCTCGTCTTTATATCCCATTTCAAATGTTCCAGTAAAATAAATGACAGAGTTAGATCTAGGTTGGTGTCAAGGATGTATGGGATTGCAATACCACATGGAAGAAGCACTCGCTGAGAAGGGGATGGATGCTTCGCTTGCTACCCACACTCTACCCATGGCTCTGTTTTCGAAAAAGTACTGCGATGACATATCTTGTCTAGATTCGACGAAAACTCGTGATTATTGCTTCATGGGATCAATCAACACAGCACCCTCTAAAAGAGGTTGGGTTATCGATTTTGCAAGAAAGCACTTCACATCTAATTCTGTATTTATCAATACCGATAATGATCCAGCCTGGGCCTTGCTAGGAGACTACGACTATTCACATAAAAACCTGGGCTTTTGCCCTAAAAATGCAAAGAGCTGCACAGCTAGAGAAGCCCAGTTCCGTGTGGTAAAAGACAATGAGTTCTATTTTCAAACGATGTGCCAGAGTCGCTATGTATTATGTCCACGCGGTGATGCGCCGTGGTCTTTTCGATTTTACGAGATACTTATGTGCAAGAGCATTCCCGTCGTCGAGTCGTGGCATCACACCTACAGGACGAAAGAAGAGGCGGCCTTACCATATCAATATGTTCTGAAAGATGCGATTGATAAAGAATACCCTTACGATGATATGGTAAGGAAAAACACAGAGCTCTTTGTCGAAAACCATATGTTATGAGCATTTAAAAGATTGTGTGTACAAAAGAGTAAACTACGATGAACGGTGCTGCCGCCCCGCAATTTCCTCACTGGCGATTCTACGAGTGCTTGCAAAAAAACCAGGAGACGAGCTACTTTTGCTCGCTGCTATCCAATAAAGAAGTCCGTGATCGCGATCTCACACCACCTTCCGAGTCGAGGGTCGTTTTCATTCCTGCGCTTATGCCCGAGAAGCTCGATCGCGACATGATTGGGATGATCATGGCAGTTGATAGGGACCAGATCAGTATGAAGTAGGTTATTAGCGTTTGTTTTTTGCAAGTTCTCTAAAATGTTTTTGTAGATTACGATATATGGTATTAAAATTCTTACATTAATGAAAATTCAGAGGTTCCGAGCAGAATTTCGAGTTTTGAAACAAGTCTTCCCCGCCCCTACTTGAAAAACTTAAGTAAATTAAGTAACTTAATTAAGTAAAATAAGTAACTTACTTAAGAAATAATCTACTTATAAAGTAAAATGAAAAGAAAAGTATATACCTGTAATAGGTGTGGCTATGTAGCTAGCCAAAAATCTAACTTTGAAGCACATATGAACCGTAAAAAGCCTTGTAAATCTACTGGGGTTCCTACTGTTACTATACAATCTGATCACAAATTTCCTTCATTCTCAAGTAGTCCTACAAACAGTCTGCCTCATTCGCAAGTACAAACAGATTCAGTCTCTTTAATTCAAACAAGTAGTCTTCAAGTTTCTAAGTATTTTTGTCAAAAATGTAAAACTGAATTTAAAAACTCTAAGGCTATTGCTCTACATAGAGGGAGATGCAATGGAACATCTCCATATGAATGCAAAAAATGTGGGCTTCGATTTATCAGTACGAGCAACCGCATTCGTCATGAGAAAACGATTTCTTGTCAGGAGCGTCAAGTTGTTGAAGCCAAGGAAGTGGCGCCACAGCTGGTGGTCTCAGCTTCCACTCCTTCTGGCAACGGCAACAGCATTGTTACCAATAGCAATAATACGATGAATCACAGCAATAACGTGACTACAAATAACAATAACACAGTCAACATCACTATCAACGCGATCGGAAAAGAAAACGTACGGCATTTAGAGGACGAAATCTCTCCAGATATGCAGAAATTCATTTTGAACTGTATACGAAGTGGAACATCCGGTGTATGTCAAATGCTTGTACGTAAACATTTTGACGATAAATATCCTGAGAACCAGAATATACGCAAGACCAATAAAAAAGATGACTTCATGGAGTTCCATGATGGTTCTTCGTGGCAAATTGACCTTTGCAAAAATGTATTACAGACTATTTTTCCACCCCTCGAGCGCACTTTCTTTTCTGTTACCAACAATTTGCTGGAGAGTGAACAGCCTCGACATGTCATGATAAAGCAGTGGCTCGATACTTTCATGAAAAATGTTTGCGAGCCTCTTGATTGGGATCTCACAAGTACATGTTACGACTATGAGTTTGATGAAACCATGACCCCCGAGCAAAAAGATGTGTTGCGCAGCCGACTCTTTGACCTTGCGAAAGAATACATCTATCGATCTACAAGAACCCTGAAAAGCACTTGAAAAATTGAACCTGCTCGAGGGCTCCAGCACTCTCAAAGATGACGAAACGCCAGCAGCCTCTGCCAGCCATGTGCGCCCAATCCATTGATGACCTCAAATACGTTGCAATTACTAAATATCCATCATATCGAGATGAAGACCTGTGCTGCACTGCATTCTGTACACTCGCATGTTTGCCAGTCAGGCTACCTTTCATTATTGCATGTCTGCCGACAGCCATTTACGGTGAATGCACGAAGAAACGTGATATAGATGAGCACGAGATGCGCTTTTGAAAGAGCGGGGCACGTCTATTTTCTCATTTTTTTGCACTCCCTCGAAGCTCCCGCAAAAAATTGAAGAATTTTGGTGCAAGGAACGTTTTTCACAAAGCTATGAGCCACCATGCCTCGCTGCTCCGGGACCACGCGACTCGGGCTCAAGTGTAAGTCGTTTGCTTGCAGTGGGACGACGCTTTGCTGGGTGCATACTGATAAGACGCCCAAGCCAAAAGTGGAGCTAGAGTATGTGGCTGATGGCGGTAGAAGCGACGGCAGCGTCCGGTGCTTGGATCTCTTCAGCGGGATCGGTGGGATCAGTTACGCGCTCAGCGACATCTTCACCACGGCGCTCTATTGTGAAATCGATGCGTTATGCAGGCAGATTCTGCGGGCGCGGATGTCCGATGGGCGACTGCATACAGCTCCTATCCACGACGACATTCAGACCCTGAAAATCAAGGCGGGGCACATTCCCGAGATGCTATGCGGAGGGTTCCCGTGCCAAGATATCAGCAAGATCGGGTTGGGGAAGGGCATCGAGGTCGGGGGGAGGAGCGGGATGTTCTACGAGATCATGCGTCTCGTGGACGAGTGCCCAGGGATCCATGTGCTGTTCTTGGAGAATGTCGCTAACATCCTGCGCTGCGGGCTCAAGACGGTCATCGAGGAGCTGGCTGTGCGTGGGTTCAGCGCCTATTGGCTCATGAAATCGGCCGCGGAGATGGGGGCGCTGCACGAGCGCAAGCGGTGGTTCAGCCTGGCTGTTCGCGGGGGCTTTGATGTCAAGCGGCTGCAGCGTCAGAGCTCTGTGGTCGAGAGACAGGGACAAGTGCCAGCACGAGTGTCCCTCAAGCCCGAGTTTGCGATCGACTCGAGTTGGTGCGAAGACTGGGCGGCTCGCTCTGCGACTCTCGGTAACAGCGTGGTCCCGTGTGTCGTTCGCGCAGCCTTTGACGAGCTTGTGGAGAAGGCCCTGCGCTGGGACAAGATCGCTGTTGGGCTCAAGCCTTTCAAGACACCGCTGTCAAAGATGGGCTACCCGTTTACGAACGAAGGCCTCCTCTACGGCGGAGCTCTGTACCCGATGCCGATTGTGACTGGGCGGACTCGCCTACGCGGTGATAGCGGCGGCAAAGCCGCCTACTCGATCCGTCTGCCAGATGGTTCTATGCGCTTGAGCACATCCTACCCGACACCGCGACACGGGAACGTGCGTCCGTCGAGGCTCACCGAGCGCACATCCAAGGATCTCGCGACGATCTTGGTGCATTGCCAGGAGACAAGTGCCTATGTGGACAGCATCCTCCCAGGAGCAGAGCCTATCAAAGTGTGTGTGCCGAACGTGGCGTTCTTGGAATATATGATGGGGTACCCACAAGGGTGGACTCAGATATAAAAACAAAAAAAACAAATCACAGCACTGCTTTTCTCATATCATTTGCGAATGCACGCATCGACCACACCGCGTAGCTTCGAAGGACCCCAATCTCCTTGATCGTGCAAGGGATCGATCCACGCTTGAGGAATTCCGTCTATCCCCACACGGCTGCCACATAAAGCTCCGGCCATGGCCGCTATAGTGTGCGTAGTGGCGACCACGCCAGCTCGCGACGCCAAGTTGATGCACGCGGCGAAATCGTCGGGGAAACGCATGAAGCAATAGACTGCCCACAGAGTGCTCTGCAAAACGCCATCGCTCAAAGTCCCGTCAGGTCCTGCATCTTCCCCATAAGCGAGCCCCTGCTCGATCACCCAATCTAATACACCAGGGGCGAACATTTTTGCCTCATAGCGGTCGAGGAGCGCATCGAGATAGGTCGTGAAATCGGACTGCCACGTTGCCGCTGAAACCGCATTGACGAAATGACGGGGATCGAAAGGATAACGACGCGTACTGGCGGCGTAGTGTGCTGAGAGGGCAATCAACATAGCACCGTCTTTGCAACGTGGCGAGGCATGCGTGATGGCGGAGAACACGCGCGATTTGCCAGGGATGTCGATCCAACGATGCAGCCATCCGATCGGGGCAGAACGTGCCGCCGAAGCGTTGGTCGTGCTTGTCACAGAGCCAGAGAGGTCCGCGGGGATACCATTGCGAATCGCGACGGCCGCATTTGATGTGCGGCAACGCATGCAATAGGCCATGCGAAGGGCGTAGACGAGAGGGTCGAGGCGCCCTTTGTTTTGCGAGAATGCGATGAACGCTTCTCGGGCCATCCGTGCGTCGTTTCCGCATTGACCGTAGTCCGCAGGGGTTTGCCCAGCTGTGCCTGTGTGCGGAAAGGTGATGCACCCCCCGACACATTGACCAACGAGGCCCGCGTAAACGATGTCTGCCGTGAGCGGGGCATTCAAAGAAGCAGTGCGCAATTCGTTCAGCACTAGCGTCGAAGCTCCCGTGGGAGCCGATGTCGATGCTAATTGGGGCCAATGCCGTAGCTGAGCTTTGACGACGTGAAGCGCGTATTCTTGAAGGAGTTGCGAAGAGTGTGTGGTCAAGCGGCATACATATTTGAAATCATTGATTGATGGCTGATGCGCCAAGGGTCCGCCGCCGCATAGAATCGCGTCCCAGATGGCCAGGTAGGCTGCCACGTCGCCGTTTGTGTCTGTCGCGGGTTTACTCGGTGCCCCGCCGTGATGAAATTGACCCAGGTCAAACATTCGCTTGATGCACTCTAGTTTTTCATGTTTACGTTGTTCTGACTTCAGGAACTTGCATAGAATATTGTACTCGTCGATAAGTGCGTCCATTTTGGGATCCCTAAAACGAGAATGATGGATTCAATTTTTCAAGCACCCATATTATTTGGCCGAATAGATCAATTGGTCCAGATCTTCGGCGCTGTAGCGGCTGAGACGCTCATTGGTGTAGAGGCTGGCTTGCGAACTTTTGCTGCTCGACGAGACAGACAACTCAGAACCGAAGCTAGGAGTCGTCGGTCTATGCACTGCAGCTTCGATGAGGATTGGCTTTTGCACATTGCCCATATAAACATTTGCCGCATATACCATAACATAATGGGCAATCTAAAAATTTAAAAATAATCGTAATTTAATGGACTGGACAAAGATCCTGTTTCTGCTTACATGTGTCGTCATCGCCGGCGCCATCCTCCTTAGCAATAAGCGCGAGACCTTCCGAAACGATACGTATTCACGATTTTATTACATCACGGTGGCAACAAAACCACATCCTGTGCTCGATGTTCTCAAGCAAACAGTGGCTTCTAAAGGTGAGATGCTGACCGTCTTGGGAATGAAAGAAGACCGAGACATCGGATGGTATTTCAGCGGCAACTTCGGTGTCAAGCTTCGCGAGGTATATGACTTTATCTTCGACGACGACCGCAGTCCAAATGATATCGTGCTTTTCACCGATGCCTATGATGTCTATTATTGCGGGAACTTGGAGACGCTCTTAGAGCGCTACAGAGAATTCGGAAAGCCGATCGTCTTTGGAGCTGAAGTCTATTGTTCGCCTATCCCGGCACGCGCGGCAGATTACCCGGCGGCGGACAAAACACACTTCTTCCCGTATTTGAACAGCGGGATGTTTATCGGGCGCGTGGATGCGCTGCGAGCATGTATGCGAGACTACCAGTACAAAGATGCCCAGGATGATCAAATATTCTGGACTGATCAATACTTGGCTCACCCAGATCTCATCACCCTCGATCACGAGAATCGACTCTTCCTGAACTGTGTAGCCCTAGATGAGAGGGAGATCCTTGTCCACGACGGGGATCAAGTGACGTTCAGAGGCGCGACGCCTCAATTGGTGCATGCAAACGGCGGGGATAAGTATTACCTAGACCCTATGGTTCAATATAGAGCGAGTCTGATGTAAAATATGCGTATATATTATAATGGGATTTGTGCCTTCGCAGACACTACTATTTCTCGAAAGTTATCTACCCCTAAACTAAGAGCAAAGAGCGCGCAATGCGCCGCTTCTACTGGTACCTCGGCGGCATCCTCGCCTTGCAAGTCATCGTCTTATTCGGCATCGAAGCCTATTCACAGTGGATCGCGACTGCGAAAAGTGACAGCAAAGAGTGCGGTGACATCATGAATCGGACGCTCTTCCAGATGCGCTTTTGCATTTGGAACATCCTGCACATCATCATCTTCTTCGGGTATTGTCTCATCATGAAGCCCGTGAGCGCATGGGACCATGCCCAGATATTTGCCATCGGTGTAGTATGGTATCTGATGCAATACGTGGCCCGCAGCCACACCAGCGGCGACACGACGTCGTGCCCGGACGTAGCCTACGACAATATGCTCATGCCACGCCTCGACGACTTTGTATACAACTCGCTCGGTCAACTCATCTATGTGCTATGGGTCATGCGAGCCAAGTAAAAGAGCCCGCCGAGAGACACGACAGCTGCGAGAGCTACATACTGTTCTCCGTCGTTGATTTCATATTGTTTTTTCATATCGGTAATAGCACAATATGATAATATCAAAGCGATAGCGTTTAGCGTAGCCAGTGACGAACCGCGCTTGTTATAATACGCGCCATAGTAATACGCTACAAATACGAAAGGTGCTATATGAACACATGCATCGAGTACCATATTGAATACGGAATCTGTAGTTACAAACTTCACAGTCGTTGTAGGGTCGTCGGGCTTAATATGAATGAGGTAATAGCGAGGGTGGATATAAGATACGTAGGCAGCACATATTGCTATATAGGTGCATAGAAAGAGTAAGTCTATATGCTTATGCGTATATCTATGTAGCACGACGAGTAGTATGCTCCACGTGGTCAGATAAGTCGCACAGCATGCTATCGAATCAATGGGATATTTGTTGAAAAGAGAGATGAGCTGAGTGAGGATCATTGGCTGTTGAAAAGGCTCAATCTCTGCACGCGCATGGTGTTTCAAATATAATGCGTCATCGAATACCTCATTAAAGTCGTATGATCTGAAGTATTCATCGTTGCGGGATTTGTCGTACTTTGTCGCGTTCACATCTCCACGAGTCATCTTCACATTTTCGAACCAGCTTTTAGATTGAACAGCGTAGTGATTCATGCGTATTTCAGATTGAGCGATTTCTAATTCTGACAATTTTATCCTCGTATCCTCCAAATTCTGAGTAGGTTGTCGGTTCGCATAGATCATCGTGTAATCAGGTTTCAAATCACTTCTATGAATATCCATGTCTCCTGCGATAGCCGTGGTTCTGTATATGCATTTCACATTGCTCGCAACAGGGGTCGAGTAGTCCTGGCGCAATAAAAAGGCGTCGATCACCGAAGCAGGTTGGTCGATCAGTCCGGAGGATCCGAACATGACCCAAGGAATCTTTACGGCGCCTACTGATGGGTTGAGAGAGCGCAGGAACGAAGCAACAGTGGAAAGTTCAGCCGTGGTGTAAATAAATTCGTCAAAGTCACAGACAATGAACCACGTTGTCGTGGGCAAAATGGGTTGGAAATATTTATTGTAGAGGGCGGCCTGTGCATGCTGTGTCTGATCTTCGAACAGCGTCACTTGCTTGGCGTCGATATAGGGTTGCAGGATTTTGCGGTAGTCATCAGTGCTGCCATTGTCGATTAAGTAAAAGTGCTCGACTCCCTCAGACAAATAATGCTCGATCCATTCTTGGAAAATGTGGGCCTCATTCTTGAATATGGCCCCTAGTGCAAGAAACGTCATGAGCGGATCAATATTAACACTATTTGAGAAAAAAACGAGCACATGCGGCACGGGTCGTGTGCTTTAGTAAAAGCGGAGCCTTTTTTTTTCGACTTGAATCGTGAGATGATACAGCAACGATAAATATACAGTCAGTGCATGTATTTCCCAGCGAGGGGATCCGTCGCCGCTGAATCCGAATACAAAGCAGGCTCCGGCGATTTGCAAAACAGCCCCCAAGTACTGTGGGTGTTTGAAGACAGAATAAGGATAGGCGGTGATCCAGCAGCGTGCGGTGACACCGAGTTCGAAGCCGTAATAGATGCGGGCTCGGCCTAGGAGCTGATGGACCTTATAATTGAGGTGCGCGCCGAATGTGATCAGTGCGAGGCCGTAGTAAAAGCGCCATGTGGTCACAGTCGGAAGGCCATAGACGTGAAGCATAGACCAAATGCCGTATGCGATTGTATCTAGTTTGAGGGCGTACGAGAGGTTGATGAATTGTTCGTGATAGCGCCGCGCCAGGGAAGCGGCCGTGGGGCTATAAAATACTGAAGCGTACATGAGGTGTTGGAGTGTGGACAAGCCGGCGACGAGCCATATGCCAAGGGTGATTGTCGGCGGAGTCATCATTCTTTGTTACCGGGTTGAGAATGGTATTGTAATTCAATTTTTGCACGACTGCGCGAGTGCGGCAACGTGGGCGTTTCTTTTTTAGCAAGTTACGTTAATGGCAGCGGCTCGTATACCTTATGAAATTATCCTTGAAATAGTGGCGTATCTCCCGGATATCGACGTGCGGCGAAGCTTTGGCATTTATAGAAAGCTGGACCTTGCGCAGCACGAGCCTGTTATTTCGAGCATTGTGATGGCAGTAGATGGCGCTGTGGTCAACGCATTTGAACGCCAGTATGTCCGCTACAAACTGAAGAATCTGCACGAGTTTCCTAAACGAGCGGCTCAGTATGTAGAAGACGATATGCTGGAGGTGTTCATGCGTGTACACGAGTCTTTTGTCGACATACGGTTTAGTATCTATAGGTTGAAGCCTAAAGATGGGGAGAACCAAAAAGAACAGTTAGATATGTTTTACAAAGGAGACACTGAGGACTATTATTGGGATTATGTGTGCACTGAATACATCCGATGTTGAAAAATTTGAGAGGGATGCCTGGCTGCCGACCACGAAACGCCTACAACAATGGACCCATCAAATGATTTCAAGATCCCATACACGCGTCAAGAGAAGCGCAAGATCCACGAGGAGAAGATGGCGGGAAAGGGCAAATACAATGCCAAGCACGTGCGCTTGCGCGCCGAGAGTGCAACGCGGTCGCAGAAGCTGACACAGCGTCAGAAGCATTAGTAGATGCTTGCGTCTAATCACTTTTTCTCTATGGGGCATTTGCATTTTTTGCAGGCGGTGCGACATGGATGTTTCAGAGGATGATTGGGGGCATTCCTCCTTGGAGGCATGTCTAGCGGCGGCAGCGAAGCATCTCCCACTAGGAGATCATGCGGCGGCAGGCGCTCGTCGTCTGAGTAGCGCACAATCCAGGTAGGATAGGGATTGAGAGGGCACATTTTCTTACCGCGCAAGACGCCTGTGACCATGACATTCTTGACAGGATGAAGAAAACGAACGAGCGTCATGTGTGAGAAACAAACTGCACCATGGCCTTAAGTGCTTGTTATTTATCTTACAATGTATTTAAAATGGCTTCACACGATGATTTCATCCCTTCTCTCAAGAGGAACGTGAAAAAGAACCGCAAAACCGGAGAATATGAAACTACGCCTGCGTTTGTAAAGCATGCCAGCAATCCTGAGAATCACGAGTACATTCTTGTGCAGGCACAAGGAGATGTGAATGCAGTGCAAAACAAAATGGACAAACTGAAAAAGAAACTCGATGAAGTCATGGCGATGTACAATGCAACAAAAGCCGTTGTAGATAAGAACGCAAATGAACACGCCTCCAAAGAAGTGAAGGTGACTTTAACGGAGGCGCAGGTCAAAAGAATATTAGATAATGCCGAGGTCAACGATGCAAAACAGCGAAAGGCACTCACTTCGAAATTGATCAAACTCAAATATGATTCCGAGTACGGGAATTGCTATAATGGAAAATTAGGACGACCGTTTTTGTACGATCAAGCGCATTCAAAACTGGAGTGTTGGCTGAAGTATGGAGACAAGTTCTGGTAAATCCTTTGTTTTTCTCAGAGGTTAATATATATTTTCTTATGATATGGGTTCGCATATATTGACAATCACATGCCGTTCAACAGAAGAGAAAGAGCAATACTACTTGCAAAAAAGAGATACAGCATTGTATCTGGGGCCGGAAGGGAAAACTCCCTGTATTCTTCTGAACATTCATAAGCCTGACAAAGTCGCTGTATTGGACATGTTGAATTATTTTCGCTATTGCAACTTGAATCAGACTATGATTAGAAAAGAAGGCACACAGAGGATGTTAAAAGCGATGCTTCTCTTCATGAGGAAGCGGCATCCGTCGATAAAAGAGGTTGTGTTCAGCGACAATAGCCAAATTCCCTGCCACGGTTATGGAGGAGCAGTTGATCTAGCTGCTCGAAATCTTCTGATAAAAGGCCAAACATGGTATATGGAAATTGGGGCAGTTCCTCAAGATGAATTGCTAGGAAAAGTGTATGAGAAAGCTAAACGGAGAATAGGTAGACTTGTGAACATGTCATTTGACGAATTCAGCAAAACAAGAGGACTGAGCTCCTCAGAACGTATAGAGGACATTCGACGACTATATAACGCATGTCACCAGAAACAGTCGTGGAAAGAGCTCTTTCGTCAACTATATGACCTGGATTGTAGGCTTTTCTTCACAGGCGCAAAACCTATAAGAACGTGGCTAGCTATATTTGGGTTTCCAGAACCTCAAATCGAGCGATGGATTTTTCCGTTGGAAGTCATCGAGTCATGGGGTACTATGTATCATGTCAAAACAGAAAGGAGCCTTGTAACAGGAGGTGGTTTGGACAAAGGAGAATGGTCAAAGCCGCATGTATATGATCAACATCTAATTGATGACTAGCTCTTCAGCAGCCTCCAGAACCAGCCGAGGCTCACTGTATACAGCACGCCAGTCACGACGTACATGGGCAGCCACATGTTCCAAGGCTGCCCCTGGATTTCAGGATAGTGCATGATTAAGGCTATAGGAAATCCGAGAATCCTGCACTCGAAATAGAGCGCCAAGACAATGAAGCGATTAATCCGGTAGAGGATGCTCGACTTTCCATGTGTCTCGCGAAGGATACGGCGCATGCTGAGAAAAGGATTTGCGATTTCCCCGAGAACTGGAAACAAGAGATTGAACCAGTGGGATGTATAGCCGTGTGTCAAGTACCAGACGATAAAGTACAGGCATCCCATGTGGTGCAGGATGAATGTGGTGTATTTTGTGCCGTGTGTCGCCAAGTAGACGACGTCGTAGATGAAGAATCCTTGCAGCATATGATAATGTTCTGTGATGCGCGAAGCGATGACATCGTGAGACGCAGTATTCATGAGCGTCTGGAGCATGGACCCGATGATCCATAGTTGAAAGATGCTCGACGAGACCAGGTTGCTCCAGTCGTATTTATCGACGAGGCGTAGGCGCCGATAAGTGGAGCTCAAGAAGAACAGCGCGATGAAGGAGGACGCGTGGCCGAATACGCATGTGGCGATGGTGGTTTGGGTGAGGACGGAGAGCATGATGTGCGGGCCAGATAACATATGTGTATAGCGTCTAAATCTTAAGTGCCTTTAGGTACGGAAGAAATGGGAAAAGTCCCTTTGTTTTTGTTGAGCCATATTGTCCTTACAGTGTCCTTACATGATCTTGGCCAAACGGCGCACCAAGCTGGCGCGGTCCTTTTTGAGTCCTCGGCGTTTGGGCGCTTCAGGGACGGAATTGTAAAGCCGGACCAGGTCGGCATACTCCATGCTGGATAGCTGGGCAACCTTGGCCTCGTAGGCGGCAACTTGGACTTCGTCGTATGTGGGTGTGTTTGGGAACTTGACATCATGCAGCATGATCAAGAGTTGTAGCTCAACGGCGTAGGGGGTCCACACCCCGGCACCACGCAAGTTCACACTCACGACGCCGTCGGTATTGACGGTGAAGCGGATTTCATGCTTGGACTCGAAATCGCGGAAGATACGTTGTGTAGGGCGCTCGATGTCGGCGTACTCGGTGATACCAAGGTTGCGCTCAGGGGTTTGGAAGCAGTCCCACATCTCGAACGGAAGGCTGTTCAAGTAATCGAGGGTGGGTTGGGAAATGTTGCGGGTGAAGGTAGCGGTAGTCATTTTTCTCTTTATCGTCTTGAGTTCCTTGAAGCCTTCAGTACCTTTTCAATTTTTTGAGAAAGTGATAGTGTCACATAAAAAATCAGGTATGCTTGAAACAACCGCCTTTTTGTTTCGCATGGTAAAGTAAAAGACCGTATGGATTATCATTACGAGCACCTGGCCAAAAACTACGCCATCAACTACACAACGGGAAAGGCGATCCGCGTTTCAACAAGGCCGGCAGCTTCTTGCATAATCTATTCTTCGCACAGTTTCGCAAACCTTTGATTTACTCAAAGTTGATCTATCTATAGGATTGGAATTTTTCATGATTTTCCGTTGGCCCCGACAAAAAATTGAAAAAATCAAGGGGTTATATGAAACCCTCAAAGTCTCAAAGCAACCAACAGGCAAACAGTAATCAGCACAACCACCGCTCAGCAACCATGGCCGCCCTTCCATATGACTCGTGGGTCAAGTTCTTCAACGCCTTTGAGTGTGCAAACAGCACGGAGTTCTACGCGGAAGAGTATCCAGAATACGAAGATTACATAAACTCTGATGGATCAGATGCGGACATCATCTCTCACTTGCTCGCACAGGGCAATAGTGCACAAGAAGGCCTGGACGGCCTTGTGAGCGCTGTTCTGAGAGGGTCGCGTTACGTGTGCGACGCAGAAGACGATGTGATGACCTACGTGCAAATGTTCATAGCTTCAGGTGCCAAAACCAGTTCTGTTACAACAGGCCTGCTGTTTGCACGCTCTTACGAAAATGAATCCTCCTTTGAGGATGAGATCGACAACTACAATGCACGCGCCTTGCTGATCAAGGCGTTGGATGTTGATCCAAGCCAATACGTGCCACAGTGGAGTTCAATCAAACCCATGTACTGGGAGGACATCCAAGACGCCACGGATGTCAACTATGACACACGGCGCTTCATGTACCTGCGCTATGTGCTGGATCGTTGAAAAACACACAACAAAAAACAAACAAAATCAAAAACCCCTAAAAACCGGAAAGGCCATGGGCTTTTCTCATTTTATTAGGGGCACACCTTAGGGGCAAGCCTTAGGGGCAAGCCCCCTAAAACCCGTTCCTGGGAGAAAGCCTCTAGCATGGGGTTTTGGGGGGCTTGCCCCTAACCGCAGCCGACCGCAGCCGAATGTGTCGGTGTCGATGATATGATCTCTCTTAAGCCCATCAAGCCCGAGCACGCAGTTGTCATCAAGAAGCAGTGCTACGACGTGCGCCAGCTGAAAAAGTGGATCGACGGCAAAGATAAGGCCGGAAAGGCTCCTACCATTCCTCATACCAACTTGCCTATCACTGAAGATCGAGGGAAGCGGCTGGATCTACTTGAGCACAGACGGCGAGATAAAAACCATTGGCAATCATAAGATCGTGGGAACATGCGTGGGCGCTCGATTATCAGTCGGATAAAGCTGGGTACTTAGAGAACATATGGTCTATTATGGACTGGGAGGTGATCGCTTTACGCGCTTTGTCGCATTGAAAACGACATGGGAAAAGTCCCGTGTGCTGCGCCCCTTCCGCCGCTGCTATCTTATAAAGGATCGACTCCCCAGAGGGGCAAGAGCAACTGCACTTCGTGATGCGAAATCAGCTTACGTAGCTCATCAGCATAAGGAGCCCATACGTTGGGTCCATCGGTGGCGGCGGATAAACGCGTGGCTACGACACCACCATCATTCAAGATGACGTAGAGTTCATGATTAGACTCGGCATCATGAAAGATGAGGAAGCTGTCCGGGAAGTCTTCGTGGTCCCAATAGTCCCACGATTCGAATGGGATGCTTTTGAGATAGTCGCGGGTAGGTTTAGAAAATTCGTTACGGAAATAAGTGATAGCTTGAAAGGTGACGTTCATTTTTGCTGTCTCTGTCTTGAAAGCCGCAAGCCGCCCATTTTCAATTTTTTGAGAAAGCGATATTTACGCATACACAAAAGCTGCTAGCAAATACTGTTGTATTAGTTCACTCACTTCATGCCAATGCGTTTTAAAATCATAAGGAATATATTGAATGACATCAGCATCGCCTCTTCTTTCATGCCAGCAAAAGTAGACCATCTTTATATGATTGTTCAACGGATAAATCAAATCATGAATTTTTAATAGATATTCATTTGCATCTGTACCATATTCAATATCATCCAAATAGTAATTAAGTTCGTGGCTTGCTGCGTCGGCATATATGAATAGTATGTCTTCGCCTGATTGTATATCCGTCAACAATCTTTCTAGCCGCCGTGCTAATTTAATCTTATAATCATCATTGATTGGGAAATGAGTATTGCCTAAGCCACTGTCTTTGTTCATCTGAGATATTGTGACATCATCAACCGATAGATAGTGTTCATTGCCAAGGTACTTGTAGTATGTATAACCAGTAGTCATATAGGCTACTGTTTTTTCAACACCTTCTTTTATTAAAATACTTAATATGTGGTATGTTGTTTTACTTGGAGACCATAACCAATCTAGTGGATAAGAATACATGCGCATCCCAGCTTTTTTGATCGCATCCGGAACCGAACATTGCAAACCTAATGGTATTACTTTCATTTATATTGTTACGATATTCATAATGGTTTTACCAACATTTGAAGATGATCAATGTTTAAAATTAAGGATTGTCTATATTTTGAAATTTAGGGTTTTAGGGTTTAGAGCTATCTCAAATTCAAACAATTCTTTCGACTGAATTGGCAGTCGCAAAATACAGCAGTGCCCATTCAATAACGCCTATGCCAATACATACCCACACTAAATTGCGATTGTACAAATAATAAATCAGAGCAGCTGTGATGAATAGCACGATGCTTATAGCGAAACATATGATGGACAAGTATCGAGGGACGACAAACCAATAGGGGGTAGCAATTTCCGGGTTATCCTTTTTATAGTATACGTCAATCTGTTGCCCAACCGTATATTTTGTCATGGGGATCGGTGAATTCCTCCATCCCTTGATTTCTTTGCCATTCACAATAAAAGAAAATTCGCAATCTGGATCTATAGAGAGCACTTTTCCTGTAGTGCGGATGACTGGACCGGCTTGCCATCTCTGATAGGAGATAATCAAGGATGCGATTGCATTGATTACACAATACGCTACAATGATACTGGCGACGACGAGTTTTATGCTAAACTCAACCTTCATTTTAAAAATAACCAAGATTTTAAAATAAAGATAAATAAAGGTTTAAAGAATGTCGTTTGCTTTCTTAGGCTAGCCATGGATCTGTCCACGCTGCTCCTCCTCAACGGCAACGGCTTCCGCGACACCAAGATCTTCATTTTTCTCGTCGTAGCGCATCAGATCTATGCAAACCTCGAAAAGCTCTTCGCGTTATGGACCTATTGTCGGAACTTTCGGAAGCATGTCATGGACATACGCGGTCTCGTTTACTTCAATCGCCAATCGAGTATGAACGATGTGAGGGTCCCGTTGTCGATGCGCGCCATCCTCCATTGTCTCAACGCCGACGGGCACTGTATCGATCGTCAACTGAAGCGCGCGACGCAACTCATCCTGGTGAATACGGCCTACATGGATTGCGTCGGTCACCAAAAAAATCACGTGCTCGTGCCGAATCAAGCGACGCATATTCACGTGACGAAGCATGTGTCGCTCACGGTCCATGTGCTGAACGGAGGCTGTGGAGAAAAGGGCGGAAATCCCGAAGAAACCCATATCCACATGTCTCTGTCGAGTCACCACGGCTTCCAGATACTCCAAGACTACGTGCATGCGTGCATCGTCCAATACAAAGCTCACAAAGCTCTCGAAGCTCACGAAGTGCAGTACATCTTCCGTCCGACGTTCGATCCCATTGCTCCTCATGCCATGACCGTGAGCAAGGTACCTTTCACCACGACGAAGACCTTTGCCAATATCTCCTTCGAAGGCAAGCATCAGATCCTAGACCGGCTTCGCATCTTTGAGGACAAGGGAATCTACGACCGTTTAGGGATGCCTTATACACTGGGCTTCCTTTTTTACGGCGAGCCGGGAACGGGCAAGACATCAACCATCAAAGCCATCGCGAAACACACGAATCGGCATCTGGTCATCGTTCCCATGGACAAGATCAAGACTCGGGCTCAGCTGGAGAAGGTGTTTTATACAGAGATTCTTGGATACCTGGAGATTCCACAGGACAAGCGCATCTATGTGCTGGAGGAGATCGACTGCAATGGATGGGAAAACGTCGTCCGAGATCGGCAGTTTCAGTTGGGAAACGATAAACACGAGACCGGGGCAGTTACAGCAGCGACTACCATCGTAGTCAACAACAAGGATACAAAAGACGAACTCGAAGACACGCCGCTCACGCTGGGGTCTTTTCTGGAAGTTTTGGACGGCCTCGTCGAGTTGTCGGGGCGTATGATCATCATGACGACGAACCGACGCGAGATACTAGATCCCGCCATCACGCGGCACGGTCGCATCGACGTGGAGGTAGAGTTCAAAAGACTTTCACGAGAGGACGTTGCGTATACTTATAGGCTCATGTACGGGCGGCCGATGAAACACACGACGATAATGCAAGTCGCCAGTCACCGTTTTACACAAGCGCAGCTGGGGCAGCTTTTATTCCGCTATCGTGACGACCCTTTGGGATTCATCGGAGCGGTGATTTCTGTTGATTGTTGTACAAATACCCTATCAATGTAACTGGTTACATTCTTGTCTTGTTTAAAAATATCGAAAAGAACAAAGACTGTCCTGGCAAACCACCGTGTCGAGGGGTCTTACAGGCTGTATGTCGAACGGAAGACTGCGTCCAGCGTCTCGTTGGCTCCATTGGCTAAGGCTATTTGGGGTCTGGATACCAAGATATAGAGAGGAGTTTTTGTCTCTCTTATGTCTCTTTTGTATATCTTTGTCTCTCTTTATGTAAATGAATCCAGCGGTCAAGCGGTCTTCATCGCCGCCTTATCCTGCCAAAGATTATTCTGGCAAGACCAAGAAAGGTAATGACGGGAAGATGTACAAGTCAGTTCCCAATAAACATGGTGTGTGTAAGTGGCAGAAGGTTGTGAAGGGGGGTGGGATTTTTTGGAACACAGAGAGAGAGCAATGCGAAATAAATGGATATAATAAATGTTACAAATTATTTGAAAATACAGATAGAAAAGATCAACAAATTAAAAATAAAATCCAAATTGGAGAAGTAGTACCAATATTATTGAACGCAATAAACACAATAAACGAAGACCCCCAAAAAATAAAACAATGCATTGACGAAATTGTAGGACTTCTAGAAAAAAAATATAAGGAGACTATTAATCCATATAATGTTTTTCTCAAAATTTATGATGTAGAAAGCAATCCTCAAAAAGCTGTTGTGTTTGAAGCTATGTATGATTGGTATCACCCTCGAACACTTGAAATAAATAAAAATCCTATCAATGCCGAATATGTGACAAGTGTGTACAATAGCTTAACATATTACAAAAACTATTACGATATGAATACAATAGAGAATCGTTCATATTATACAAATGATGAAGAAATCAAGCGTTTAGAATATATCATGTATTGTTTAGCTACGATTTTTAAAGGAGTTAATCTTCTCTTCGAAGATTTTGAAGACTGGCAACATAATTATAAACTATTTGCGTCGGATATTTTTCTGAATTTTGTTAGCAACTCAATAAAGGATACACACGAAAAAACAGTTCCACAGAATGAAATAATTACTTTAGATGCAAACGTGCCTGAAAAGCTTGTAGTATTATTGGAAAACGTTAAAGAGCACAATTTATATTTGTATTTATGTCTTTATTATTACTCTTTTCTTAGACAGGTCAATTTTAAAAAAAACAATCAGTCGAAAAAAATAAAAGAGAGCACTTTTAATGCTATTATGCTGAATAATGTAAAGAACGTGTTTAGTGCAGGTTTGATTGCTGATCCAATATATATAATAAATATAATAGTTGCAATTAACAATTTAACTTATAATGATCCTGTATACCCTGAAAGAATTAGAATAAAAATAGAGAAAGCTCTCCCTTCAATAATAAACAGTGTTGTCCAGTCTATTACATTTAATAAGTATTCTGAAGATTTTGAGGAATATTATAGTAAAATTGTGTTAGACAATGATATTAGTAAATGTTTAGAATATTGTAATTGGTGTTTACAATTCAAACCCAAGAATATTGATGACGACAGTATGATAGCCCATGTGTTTTTTTATATGAAATTATTCAACAGTGTGCTTACAAATTATAACAAAGACACATCAATTGCAGATAATCTAGAGATTGGGCTATTCAAGAAATGCAAAAGTGTAATTCTGGTAAATAAGTTTAAAAATGGTTTGAATGATGATGCATCAACCTTTAACGAGTTGATAAAAATTTTCATGTTTTGTGAAAAAAAACACACTTTGAAGAGAACAGCATTAGCAAACGAATATACTCGTTCGTCATCCGACCCAAAACTACCCAGTATACTTATTGATAAGTTCGTGAATCTATATCTATATGATGAAATTATGACTATAGAAAACCTTGTAAATAGGTATATAGAATTGTTAAATGACTATAAAGCATTAGCGCTAGAAACAGATACAGATCATCTTGGAATTTTTGAGTTTATTAATTTGCTTTTCAAGAATTCTAGTGGAGATCCAGATGTACAATCACTCTGGGGAGAGGAAAAAGGAGGACCAGACATTTTTGTATTCCATATGTTTTTCTTAGTGTTTGAAATTAGCGCTCGTAGTAAGACTGGTAAAGGCGGCAGTCCCCATCCCACAATCCTCTACAATTCACACCGTTATCGCGTCCATATCGACAGCAAACGCAAATACATCCGCGTCAAGGGAGCGCGCGTTTACCTTTCGGATATGAAGAAGGGCGGCGAAGCTCAAATCCCGAAAAACCCTGAATACGTTTTGTACAAAAACCGCCGATACCGTGTCACGCTGAGAAAAGGTGCGGAAAGCATACGTGTGAACAAAGTCGTCGTGCCCCTGAGCTCCATCAAGGGCCAATACAAGAAGGTGCCCTTTTTCCTGAAGCTGAAGGCCGAACGAGTGTGAGTGTGTGAGCGGGCGGCTTTCTAGTCTTTTTTCGAACGCAGTTGTACAACGATACTGTTGCGTGTTCAACAACCAATGGACCAGCCCACTCATCGTGTTCGCCTTGGCGCTCATCCTGCTTACGTGTGCAACCTATTTTGCCATAAAACGCGAAGGGTACGCGAGCCAACAGAACCTGGTGCTTATTACGTCTGTCATTCATACGGCCCAATCGCGACTTAGCTATGGAGAACGTAGCGTCTTGACCCCAGCCGAGCGTTTCCAGCAGACTCTGGATACCATTAAATCGGTGAAGGACAAGATTCCCAATCCATACACCGTGTTAATCGAGGGCAGTGACATTACACCCGAGGAGCGCCAGACTTTCTTGGATACGGGCTGCGATTATGTGCACAGGACCTCACCTTCGATACAGCACATCATCGATGGTCCGCACAAGAGCGTCGCCGAGGTGAATATGTTGCTCGACGTCGGCACCTTTGAGAATAAGACATTCGATACGTTCAGCAAGGTGAGCGGCCGCTACCTATTGACCAACAATTTCTCATGGGACAATGCCAAAAACGATGCCCCCTTGTACGCCTGCAAAGACGCCAACTATTGCTATACGCGGTACTATCGGTTCCCCTTTAGCGCGTACCCTCAATACAGGGCCGTATTGAAAGAGGCGCTCCGTAATAAGGATTTCGTGGAAGGCCGCCTTGATATCGAGGGTTACAACATATTCAAGTCCTTCAGTACGAAGAATCGCTATATTCTGTCGACCGATGAGAAGGGAAATCAAATACCGCAATTGGGGGTCAAAGGCGTCATGGCGCCATTTGGTGTGAGCATCGAGGACATGACCGTCTAAGAAAGGTCCATGACCGTCTAAGGTCGATGCCATCCATGACCGTCTAAGGGCATGCCATCCATGACCGTCTCAATCTGCCTCTCCAACATGAGATTCCTGTATGTGAGCGCCATCCACATTTGTAGGTTGCTACAAATAATCCCGTAGGTTGTCAAGGCACGTGCTTATGAACTTTTCATTTTGCGGGCATCGGTGAGTGGCACCAAGCTCCCTTTGACACGCACAAACTTGCGTCGGCCGAGCTTGTACACTGTGCGTTCGCGTTTACAGACAAGGACCTTTTCTGATGTCTTTGTGGGCTTGGGGTTATTTTTCCTGTCTACCGTCTCTTTCTCTTTCTCTTTGACTGCGACAGCAGCTTTCTTGGATTTGGGCTTTGTTTTGCTAGATGACGATCGTCTGCCACCTTGTTGAGAGAAATTTTGCTTAAATGCTAGATATGCTTGTTGTGCCTTTTCAGGGGATAATCGTTCGACTGGATTCAAGTTTGTCATGTTATATACCAGGTCTAAAAAATCTTTGCAGCAAGCGGCAACCATGTTAGGCTTTGCCCCATGACCGCATCCCTCTAGTTATATGCATATTTGAAGCCCACGATCAAGCCGATGCCGACCGCGACCGCGACGGCTACAAATATGATGACGATAAATGGTCTCTACCAAGATGGTCTCTATCAAGATGGTCTCTACCAAGATGGTCTCTATCAAGATAGCCAATCATACAAATGTTAGAGATTCAATCAGCACAGATCCTTTTCCTGAAAACGGATTCGTCGCCCCATCACAAAGAGCCGCCTGACGCCTTCGAGCCCCCTACGATACACCCCTAGTTCGACGAATCGTCGTGGCGAGAAGTGATAAATGTGATATCCATCGCGGAACTCGGTGTTTTTTATGCCTGGGATATCGAGGATGACATCCGTTGTGAGATTGGCGCCGAAGAGGACCAACATATCCGTCTGTTTCTCTCTCAAGACGAACTTCCCGTAATCGGCTCCGTGTTTGATTTCTATCATCTCGTATCCGAAGAACTCTATCGAAGGACACGATTCAAGTGTATCAATCACACGAAAACGACCCCTATTATGAAGAGCTACTGGGATGCTAAACTCGAGCTCTACCACTCGACCAGGAGAGACGGCCAAAGGTATGGGACCATCACGGAATCGACACCTCCTTCCACCACTACCTTTCGGCAATTGCGACCGAGCGTGTCGTACCAATAAGGGCATAGGGGAAATAGAGGGTGATTCGTCGAATTTGATTGCGCATTCCCACTCCGGATACGTCCTGGGGTTTGTGGTATACATCCCCGCTCATGAGCAGCACAAGCCCAGTTTCGACTTTAACCTCGATGCGTTTCGGAGACTCGCCGGGACTGGGAGGGAATCCAATCGAAGAGGCCAGACGCTTCATCGTATAATTCAAGATTCCCGCCCCGAATCGACGGGTCTCTTTGAGTGTAGAAGATGCAGGTCGCGACTTCCCAGTCTGTCCCTCCAAAATTGTCTTTGTGGATAGAGAAAGGTGTCCTCACGAGTTCGTCCTCTGAGGAAGGCTGGTAGGAATGCCGTTCCAATAGGCCTCGGTGTTCATATACATCGAATCCTGCTTTAGTAAGCAGCTCGTATGCAAGGGCTGCAATAGCGGGATCGTCTTCTAAATTACCGGACTGGACAAGAGAGGTGTTGTTTGTCACAGTTTCGTTCAAGGATTCAATCAGATCAGGAGGCAAATGAGTCTTCAACACAGGCCCGTGGTCCAGGGTCGGATGAAGAATGGTCTCGAATACGAAATGCATGTGTTATCTATCTACTTGCCTGTGATGTTGAAAGCATAGCAATTCATTTTTTTCAGATATTCATATCTTTTTGTCCTTAAGGGGCAAGCCTCCTAACACCCCAATAAGGGGCAAGCCCCTAACACCCTCACTTAGGGTAAAGCCACCTTTGAGGTATAAATCTACCATATAAGTATGAATGGAGTCGCTTAGTTTCGACATCAAGTTCAAGTTTCCTCATCATTTGGGGGAAGGGGAAAACAGAAGCAAGCTCATCGATCCCGACTCTGACTTGTACAAGTTCTTGCAGCGCGTGCGTAATCGCATTCACCGCAGATTAGATAAAACCGGAAACGAAGTGTTGCCGAAGCGGATGGATTTTCACATCGAGCTTGTAGACACCGGTGCTCCAAGGGAAGTCATGGAGACGCGGGCAAAGAAAATACAGGAGCAAAAGGCGGATGTAGCCCAGTGCTATATTTACAAAAAAGTGCTATGCCTGACTACACCTACGATGAGAGGCGACGGTAATAAATGCAAGCGCACGCACATTACCATCGCCTTTTGCAAAGACGACATTGGGCAAGAGGTCCGACAGGAAATGATGGATATCATCTTGGAAGAGATCCGGGCGCATTCGAATGATAGTATGCAGATGGGTGGTGTAAAGAGGAAGAAGGTTAAAGCGTAGTATGATAAGTCATTTAGTTTTCTGGTAATTCTATGTTATAGAGTTTTCCTTGCACCAGGTAATGTTTGCCATCCATCTCGAGTGCATAGTTCCCGTCATCATCGGGGTCCAAGATAGCATCCATCAAATTCATGTATTTCTCCTCTTTGCTGTAGTTGTATCTACCAGCATACTGGTCTTCAAAGACACGCTCGAATTCTTTTTCCTCTCCCACGATGTCCATGGAAAAGATTTCACCGTCATTTGTTAGCTCCTCAATGGACAGCTTCTCAGAAAAGAAGTGGAGCTGGTCGAGAGAATGATGCTTAAACCATTCAATGACTGCCTTCGCATTCTTGCGAACTAAAGAGCGCTTATTCTCCTTGGAGTCATTCAAAAGTGTGACAGTGAAGTCAATGGGGACGCGGATGACTTTCGAGGCGACTGCCTTGGCCTTGGCTGTTTTCTTAGCCGCAGGGGCCTTCTTAGCCGTGGCAGCTTTCACACAGCGCCCAGTTGCAGGATTGCGCACCTTTCCTTCGGCGCATTCTTTGGGCGCAGCTGTGGCCTTCTTTTCTTTGGGAGCCTTCTCTTTCTTGGCGGCCTTCTCTTTAGGCACCTTTTCCTTGATGCATCGCCCAGTCTTAGGGTTTAATACCTTTCCTGCAGGGCAGTCCTTTGTGGCTTTCTTGACCGGGGACGCGGGCTTCACTGGAGACGCAAGCTTGACAGGAGACGCGGGCTTGACAGGGGATGCCACAGGCTTCACTTGTGGGGACGCAGACGGCTTCGCCAAATACATACTCTTGAACTCCTCGAGCTCGAGAACTTTCTTATTCAATTCGCGGCCTTTGCTGACCTTATCGCCATCCGTGCCTTTTCCAGTGAAGACAACGATATCGGTTTTATTAGACACGCTCGTCTTGACGTTACCGCCTAGGGCCTGGATTTCAGTCTCCATATCGGGGTTCCTGAATCCGGAGAACACCACCGTTTTTCCAGAAAGGCTCATTTAAGTTTATATTTAAAGGAGAAAAAAAAAGCAAAATTTGCATTGTCACTAGGGTAGGTACCTCACCATTGTCGGCCCTTACTTGACGACCACAATGTCTGAGACTTTCACATCTTTCTTCAACATATCTACCTGCTTCGACCAATTTTCTGATGCAAACGATTGGCACGCATCGGCAGTCAGTGGCATTTTTAAACCAAGCTTACAATCGATATTCTTCTGGCGTATCAAATACACCGTTTCCAATCCCAACAACACCTCATACTCAGCCTTGAACCGCGTCGCGCCGAACAGCATCAGGCACCGCGCCCCGGGGAGCAGTGTGATGACATTGAAGGATTTGTTTTTGCCACCTTTCAAAAACCCCTCAGCCGTTCTTCGATCGATGGTAGTCGAGACAAAGCCATCGTTGCGATAATACTTGGTGTCTTCGAGGTACCCTGGATATTTGAATCCGGTTTGCTTCACTGTCCCCTTCAAATAGTGGTCATTCTTCACGCCGCGGTACACCTTCATCATCTGCCCGATCGGCGGCGCATTACGAATGATGGACTGCAAGTCTTCACAATAACGTGCGATGACCCGCTTCCAGAAATCGTCATTGAGATCCCTGCCAACCTTGAACATGAGCACGAGGCCTTCTGCGTGATTCTCCAACACATCGATATTTTGAAGCACGCTTTGAACCATCATTTCGACGGGTTTGTCTTTGTTTTGCTCTTTTTCATCTGGAATCTTTTTAAAGAACTTGCTGGCTTCAAGGGTAAAGATCTTTGCAAAATCCTTAGTGGCCTTGACCTCGTCGATGAACTGGAACAGCAGAGGATGGTCATTGCCAATGAAACTCTCCATTAATTTTGTGCGTTGATATTTGCCACGCATGTAGTTATTTGCCATCACGTCTCCTTGAAATGTATAGCCTACCGCTGTATAGAGCAGTTTCAAGGGTAGTGACGCGATGTACTCGTTCTGCTTGAAGACCCAGTCTAAATCCAAAGAGAAGTCGGGGGCGAGGCCGCACAAGTTTGCGAGACTCGAGTCGAGAGCGCTATGGCTGGTGTTTTTGAAGACCATATCCACAATGGAGAAGAGGCGCTCTCTTTTGAACAGATGCGGTTTGGTGAGACAGTCAGTGAGCTTGGGTAGAATGAGGCTGTAAACAGGCACCGTCGTCGTGGTGGCGCTATGAGTGTAAGGGTGTAGCAGTATCTTATTGCGGTCGGCTGGAGATGCTTTGCAGTAGGCTTTCAACGTCTCGAGCTCCTTCTTCTCGAGACGGCTCTTGGCCTCCTTGGCGCGTTTACGAAGGAGTTCCTTGACAAACCCGGAAATATGGGGCTCGTTGGCTTTTTCAGAAGGGGCAACTGGCATTTCCATTTCCACATGTGATTTCGGCGGCGTAATCTGCTTTGGGGTCTCAGGAGCTTTAATTTCCTCGGGCTGCTCGTGTTCACCGGCAATCTTAGCATGATCTTCAGGTGCCAAGGTGATCTTCCCCGCTTTGTATTGTTTGACGAGGTCCTGGCCTACCTTTCCACTGAGCTTTACACAGCGCCCTGTAGCAGGATTTGTAATCTGTTCAGTTGCACACTTGGGCATATATACTCTATGATTAGAAAGTTTATCCTATATGATGACAAAAGAAGGACCCTCAATCCATCGTCTATTAAGTAGGGAAAATCCCTAGTTTTTTTGTGTGTTTTTGTTTTGGTTTGGGGGTCAATGATGGCTGAATCTTGGCTAAATTTTGTAGCTCTTCCCCATGAGGTCGTTCATCTGCTGCAGGCACATCGTCGCCAGAGCACAACGAACACGCTCCGCCTTGGCACCACACACCGCGATACAGTGCTTGCAGGTCCTCACGGCTGGATTCAGCTTCTGGAATTTCCAAGCCGGGCACGAGCAATAGACGCTGGTGCCGCTTGTTGCCTTTGTGACCTTGTACTGGATGCTTGGGTTCGTTGCGCTTATCACGAGCACACTCTCGCCATGGGAGAGCTCGTAACCGCCAGCAGCCTCCCATTCGGCGTAGGTCTTGGCGCTAGCCTCGACCAGGGTCTTGGCGCTAGCCTCGACATGGGTCTTGGCGCTAGCCTCGACGTGAGTCTTGGCGCTAGCCTCCGCGGTATCAGGCTTTGCTGCTTCGGGAGCTGCTATCTTCAGCTTAGCAAGCGCAGGAATCACCAGCGCAGGGGTTGCGGGGGTTGTAGGCTCTTTACAGTCCTTGCTATCGTCCTCCTTGAAGCGCTTGCCAATATAGACCGGGAACTTGGGAAGACCAGTGACGGTCGTATCCGAATATCGGACTGTTACCATCTCTCCGACAGCAGGCGCATTGAAGTTCTTGTACGACACTTTGAAGGTCTTGCTCTTGGAGAGCAGGACAAGCGAGCTCACCTTGGTGCGCAAGACAAGCGAGCTCACATACCCCTCGCCCTTGGTAGCTGCCTTGTCCGTATTGTAATGTCCGACGACCTCAAACTCGTCCGTCTCGAAAGGCTTGCGCTTCAGATAGGTGGCCAGTCTGCGCCCGTCGGTATAGACTGACATCTTGGCAGGCTTCAGCACGATGCCCTCGCCGCCATTGCGGATGATGTTCTCAAAGAAGGCATCGATTTCCGCCTGCGCATTGCCTGCGACGATCACCTGCTCCACAGGCATCACGATATCATTGCCAGCGTTCTCGATCTGGCGATAGCGTTCCAAGGCCGTTGAGGCAGTCGGGGCAGTCGGGGCAGTCGGGGCATTCCACGCATCGATCACCATGTAGCACATCTTCGGGTCATCGTTGACCATCCCCGAGGGAACGGCACCCGAGCCCATCCTGCGACCGCACCACAGCTCGCCGTCGAGCATCGTGACAGCCGCCACATCCGCAAACACTTTGGCCGCCTTGTAGAATCGCCCAGGCAGTAGCAGCACGTTCCCCGAGCGCGAGTAGAAGGTATCGCTCTCGGCATCGTACATCACACGCCAACCGTCCAGCTTCTCAGACATCATCCACTCACTGCTCCAGCTCAGGAGCCCGGCCTCGTACTTAGACAGGAGCGTGGGCTTGGGAGCCATGGTTGATCACGATGTATGGCAAGCCGTCGTCTGCACTCAGCATGCGTTGCGAATGGATATGAAAATCATATGATTCCCAGATTGTTTCGATTTTTTCTGGCGCACCATACCTGGTCGCAAAAATTAGGGCCATGACAATGCGCCACACCCGTTTTTGACCGGATCTCACAGTCGTTGTAAGGTTGGGATATTATATTACAAAAGGATATATGGACACGATTTACAATCCGCTAACGGGTTCACATGTAAAGATCAACGGTGCTGTAGCCAAGAAGCTGGTGAAAGCATGTGCAAATAAGGAGGTAGTTCTTCTTCCAGAAGACGTGAAAAAGCTAAAGGTAAAGTACGCCATAGATTTCCCACCCATGGACCTTGCTCTCTTGCAAATCTTGTATCAGCAACTTGGAAAAACATTATTGTTTGCCGGGAACTTACCTAATGTAGAGACCATGGTGAAACAGGCTTTGGAAGGAGAAAAGCTAGAAGCTGAAGCCAGTATGAAAAATTATGACGACCTAAACTTGAACCTGCGCATCGTCAGCATCGTCATTCGCATGCATAACGATCTCGGTATAGCTGATAAAGGGACTATGCCTGAACTCCTGGCGCTATTGCAGAAAAAAGCCGAGAAGATGCGCGCAAAATTAGTTGAGATGGGGTTCAACCCTCCGCCTGTCGGTCACAAGCCTTCTAAAGCCACTGCTCCTGTAGCTCCTGTTGTTCCTGTAGCTCCTGTTGCCCCTGTAAAGAAAGCCCCACCAGCTCTCGTCAAGCCAAAGCCCGTCGACCTCAATGTTGTCGCGGTCAATGTCACTCTCAAAACCAAGGCCGCCAATAAAGAGTACCTGGCAGAGCTCAAGCAAAACATTGAAGAGCTCGAAAACAAAGGCTACAACGTGGACAAGCTCGAGAAAGATATCGCCAAAGACGATTTCGTTCAACATGCGGTCGACGCTCATATCCAGGCACTCAAGTTCAAGCTCAAGACGTACAAGAAGCTGAGCGAATACAAGTGGCAAGCTGGAGGGGGAAAGGCCGTCAAGCAAACAGGTGGCTTTGGAGAACAAAAAAACAACGAAATCAACCTCAACAAAGTGATCACCGATATGTCCGCCGAAATAGAGAAACAGCTCGCTGAGCTCAAAGCCTCCAAGACCGCCATCGAAGACAAGCGCAACGCGCTCCTCAGCATTCTGTACGACCCTGACAACGGTATCGCCACCCTCCGCGGGAAGAGCCGTGAGAACGTGCGCCTGACCATGATCAAGATCGTCTACATGTTCTTCAAGGTGCCGGAGTTCTTCTTTAAAGGCTTCATCAACTTTATGATCACGGGTCCCGCGGGCAGCGGCAAGACCAAGATCGGAGGAGTGGTCTCACACATGATGAAGAACCTTGGCATTCTCGCCACCAAAAACGTGACGATGGCCACAAAGCAGAATATGACTGCCGAGTTCATGGGGCAATCGGGACCCAAGACGCGCAAGCTTTTGGCCAAGTCCATAGAAGGAGTACTGTTCATCGACGAAGCCTACACGCTCACGCCTTGTCCGGGCGCGGGCAACTCTGGCAACAGCTCATTTTCGGAGGAGGCTGTCGGCGAGCTCATCAATTTCATCGACAAGTTTGTCGGATGCATGGTCGTCATCGTCGCCGGGTACAAGCAGAAAATGTACGATTGCTTCCTCGCGTTCAACGAGGGTATGGCCCGGCGTTTCCCGCGCACGATAGACCTGCTGAACTACACTGGCGATGACCTCTATGAAATGTTCCACAGCTTCCTGGCCGATAGCGTGGACGTAGACAAGGTCCTTGATAGGAGACAGCTCGGGTACATCAAGGGTATCATCGCGGCCTTGAACGAGAATGGAGTCTTCACCAACCAGGCTGGTGATATGCTGAATCTGTCCAAGACGGTCGGTGAGGACGCGGTCCTGTACAGCGGCGAATACAATAACTCGATGATCAAGCTGTCGTTCAAGAAGTTCTGCTCGAGCAAGGGATTGGCTATCGACTTCTAAGCGATTTAGTTTAAAACCTTCTCAACGGAGAACGGAGAAGGTGAAGGTGCCGCTCAATGGAGAGCTCTCCGACCGTGTGCGTCATTTGCCTCGAAGAAGCCCCCTTAATAGAGCTCGACTGCAGCCACCGCTTCCATCGCCAATGCATCCTATCATGGGCGCGCATGAACTCCATGTGTCCGATATGTCGCGCACGCCTCGACTATAACCTTCTCGAAATCCTCGTCATCGAAGAATACATCCAGAATGTGAGGACGGTCGTACGCCGGCAAGGGCGAGAGAGAGAACGTCGCCCTGATATCCAGGGGCTCATATCATTCATCATCCTAGTTGTGTTCGTCGCAGTCAGCTTCGGCTTAATCGCAAGTTTCAAACAAGTATGGTAGCAAACCTTTCCCTGAGAAAACCCAACCGGTTTTTCTCTTATTTTCCTCCGCTTTTTTGGCCTGGTTGCCTTCAGACTACCTGAAGAACACAACCAAGCGCCGGCTCTTCTTGTTGTAGTGATACCGAATGTTGCAGTAGATGTAGTCTGTGTTGAAGTCATCATCCACATAGTCCCACTTCTGAAGTTGCATCCAGCCACTGGCGACTCCGATGCGACTCCTGCCCGTCATCTCCCATGGATTCTTCTCCCAAGACTCTCGATGATCATTCAACTTTTTGACTTCAGCCTGCAGACGCTGTTTGCGAGCGACGATCACTGCACGATACGCGGTCTGTATAACGGTCGCCGCGCGGCTACGAATCAGGAGCGAAGGCAAGGTATAAGTCTTGTCCACCTGGGTGAGCGTCTTGACGGAAAGCTGGCTAGCCGCGAGGGTCTGTAGCGAGGGTGCCATGGTGACTGGGCTTCTTTGAGGATTTATTGTTTCTTTAAATTCCTTCAAATTTTGGGGGAGGCCAAGACAAGTCGCACAAATTTTGATCGGAGGGATATCCCCCTATCAAAAATTATTATATATGTTTGAGAACGTAGCTGCCACCGCTATATGTGGCGTTGGAGACGGAGATTGGCTCGCTCCCCTCTGCCGTCAACGTGACGGCACCAGTGATTACGACTCCTGGTCCGAAGCATACAGGGCCCTTCACCGTGAGAGACGTAGCCTGCTTAAGAGAAGGGACATACGGAGTCATGCGCTCCATCTTGTCCACAAGCTTGAAGTAGGCATCATCCAGCTTTACCAGCGGCACCGCTTCAACCACTGCCTCGACGGTAGCGGCGGACGTGATGCAGTACGCGTCACTGCGTAGCACAAACAGATCCGCCGTGGTTTTGACGGGCGCGAATCGCGTGCGAGGGACGACCACCGCGCCAGCACCGGGGAAGCACTCGATAGCCGAGCCCATGGCCGTCTCCAGCTGGTACACGGGATCCGAGGCAGAGTCACGTGGGTTGACAGTCTTTTTGTTCTTGATGAGAGGCAATGGTAGCACACCACCCGACGACACCAGCGTCTCTTTGAGCGCGCCAAGAGCCACCCACAGGTTGTTGGTGTTGAAAAAGCGGTGCTTGTTGATGTCCTCAAATGCGCCCTTGTCGGCATCGGGACACATAGCACTCTCGCGCAACATGAACTTGCCATCAGACTTACGTATGCACAGGTGACCGCCCTTCTTATCGGCGGCCGTGCGCTCACACACCTCCATCATAAAGGGTTGCTTTGAGTCAGCGAAGTAGGCGAGCAGTGCCGTGTCTAGGGTGGCACCCAGGTTGTCGCTGTTGGACACAAACAGGTACTTGATGCCTGCATCCAGGAGTCGGTCGAGCATGCCGCTTCCTAACAGAGAGGGGTAGATATCACCGTGACCAGGTGGGCACCACTCCATGTCAGGCGAGGCTGAGTAGGATGCCGGCGCAAACGTGGCTGCGTCCACCTTGGGGCTTTTGTTCTGCATCAGTTCAATAAAGGGCTCATGGAGCAGGTCGGGGTGCGAGGCCAGCAGGAACGCGCGTGTGTCGTCGCTCGTGGAAAAGGAGTTCATGAGCGTAAACAGCACCTCGGAGCCATGCGTGTCGCGCATGTACTTGACCTGCTGTGAGATGAGCTCCAGGAAGGACTTGCCGTCTTTGACCTCCAACAAGGACTTTGCCTTCTCCAGGCCCATGGACGTTCCCAGACCGCCGTTGAGCTTTAGCACCGCCGTGTGCGACAGCAGCGCCGACACGTCCGTGTTGCTGGCTTCTATCTGATTCAGCTCTGGAAGTGACGCGACGGGCTCGATGTCGGCTTCGGGCACGAGGCCCGTGACACCGGCCACGAGCTGATCAAAGTTGCATTTGAACGCGCCGATGGCGGCGTCACTGAGCCCCGCCGTCTTCATCTTCTCTTCATAAAGCGGCCACATGTCCATTTTTGTATATACAAGTACTACTTAGTTTATTTTTAAGTACGCCATCAAAAGACCCCCATCGAAAACACCGGAATCTTGAATCCGCTCCCAACCTCCTAGACTCCTAACAATATGGTTGATTACATTGTGTAAAATCAAGTTTTACAGCTTATATTCTATTTCAATAGCAACTTATGGACTCAAGCGTTTCCCAGTCCGTCAAGAAAGGCTTGAACATTATCTGCCTATTAAGTGTCCGACCTTGTGTCAAAACCTACGAATTCTTCAAACACATACAGCTCACAACCGACTATGAAGTCATCATAGTGATTGACGACAACAAATATACAATACCAGAGTATGACAGAGTCGTAGAAGTAGTGCAAATTCATAACACCGTCTGCGCGCTATCTGGTTATAAAAACAGCGTTCTGTGGTGTAAGAAGCGCGCTTGTTCACGTGACAAGGCTTTGCATTACTTCAATAAAAAATACAAGAAACCCTATCAACAGATCTGGTTTGTAGAAGATGATGTGTTCATTCCCGCTATTTCAACTATACAAGAGATAGACCAAAAATACGGCAATAGCGATGACCTCTTATTAGAAAGCAATACGCTTTATGATGATGATAAAGAATGGGGTCACTGGACGCAGATTTGGAAAGACTGTAAAATACAGCCCTATTCTCGATCGATGATCTGTGCAGTACGATGTTCTAAGCGTATGCTAGATGCTATCCATAAATACGTCACTCAGCATGGGTCATTATTTATGGACGAGGCGCTCTTTACGACTATCGCGTTTCACAATGGCCTCAAAATGAAAGTGATACCTGAACTACAACATATTGCTTTCAGACATGATTGGCTCATCTCTGATATTAAAAAAGAGTATCTGTATCACCCGATAAAAGACATCGACGTGCAATATGAATACCGAAAAGCTCTGCAACTTTGATAAGCCTTTCTAGATTACGTCAACGAATAGTAATAGTGGATACAGCGTTTCCCACTATGTAATAGCCTGAACATATAGAAGTAATACCTGACCTCAGTGTCAGTAAGATGTACGACGAGATCAATAAACTCATCACCACGATCACCTGGTTCTCGTGCGTCCAGACGAGTCATGAAACAGTATCGCTGATAATATACAGGGCCGGGTGTCAATGCCCAATACGGGCTAGGCGCCGTTTTGTCTGGTCGGCGAATTACATAGTTCAAGTGCTCGTGTTCTTTCGAGTTCAGCTTGTTGGAGACCTTGAAGGCGCGCCTCACATCAATATCCGGGACATACCTCAAGATCTCGCGGATTACTTCGTATGGAATGGAGCCGGACAAGCTGATCATTATATCTCTTTTATAAATACTGTTTGGATCAATACTGTTTGAATCAATTTTTCGAGTATTTAACCGCCCTGCTGAATACGCTGCCAAATACGGAAAGCTCACAGGCCACCCCGTAGTCGTTGAAAGTCAGCTACGGAGAGATATGTGCGAAACATCATGGCTTGCCGTACTAGGCCTCGCAGAAAAAATTGAATCGCCAACTGCACTGGGATAACTGTAATGTTGAAGCACGCTGTATACGCTGTAATGGACACAAACCCTGACTTCGCCTTGGCCCAGGACGTTGTCGAAGGCCTCGCCGAGGGCTTGGCCCAAGACAATGTCGAAGGCCTCGCCGAGGGCTTGGCCCAAGACAATGTCGAAGGCTTGGCCCAGGACGTTGTCGAACAATTAGTCCCTCCTCAAGACCTCGCTCACATCCTCCTCGAATGCATCGCGGACCCCTCCAACTCCGACCCCCACTTCCACGCCAACCTCTTTGTCGACCTTCTGTTTTGCCAGTACATCCCTGTCATCGATGTGCAACTTCCGTTCAACTTCAAAACCGGTTTCGACGCTCTCATCCAAGCTCTAAACCTTCGTTTCCCCAACATGAGCGCATGGGATGCCACCAAAGGCCACATGGGGTATCATGGGACGATGCTCCATCACATCCTGTCGAATATCTATACCCCTCAGCACAGTTTCGCAGGCAACGTCAAAGACTACTTCGGCTGTGACCTAATTGATAGTTACCAAATCGCAGATTACTGTCTTTCCGAAGAAGGCCTGCAAGAATTGCTCCCGATCATCCACAGGCTCTCGAAATTCGAGCCCGAGTTCACAGACTATTACGACGAAACGGCACTGGTCAGTCTTGTGAAAATGGGTCGAAACTGGTTCTACTCCGACATGCCACAGCGACTACAGACCTTTCGCGAAAAGTATATCGCGATCCTGAAAGGCAACTTTGTCCGCCCGATTCAGCGAGCTGTCCGAAAATGGTACCAGCGCCGTCGCCAAGCCGCGGACTTCATCAATCACCACTGTTTCGAATACGTCTTGCGCCCCGACTGCCCGATTCGTCAGCGCTTCTTGGAGAAAAGCAAGCTGCTGGCGGTGTAACTTGCATAAAAACAACACATAAAAACATATATTACCCTTTTCTCGTATCGTAATAGAGAATCTATTATGACAAGGAATAATGATAATTTATGAAGCGCTCCCCACTATGTAACAGCCTCGACATATAGAAGTGATACTTGACCTCGGTGCCAGTAAGATGCATGACGAGCTGAATCATATCATCCCATTGATCTGGTTCTCGCGTGTCCACACACGATGCATGAGACGGTATCGCTCAGAATATATAGATAAATGGGTCAATACCCAGTGCCGACTTGGCGCTCTTTCGTATGGTTGGCGCATCACATAATTCAAGTGCTCGTGCTCTTTCGCGTTTAATTTATTAAATACCCCAAACGCACGCCTCACATCAATATCAGGTACATATCTTAAGATTTCGCGAATCACCTCGTATGGAACGGAGCTGGTCAAGCTGCTTGCTTGAACCATGATGAAGACAATCTCTTTTTGTTGCCGATCAATTTTTCGTTGAAACTAAAGCGACAAAAATGACAAAACTCCCCTGTTGTGGGGTCCTCACCCAAGCATTATTGGTTTGCGTTAAAGCACGCAAGGTATTCCTTTTTGTTATATTTGAATTTGCCATTCGCATCTGGGTATAATGTTCCTAAGAGTTCATCGGACATAAACGGGATTCTATCACTGCGTGTAGACAGCACAAGACTCGCAAGTGCATAGCCCGTGCCTTTTAGAGTCCTGTACTTTTCTACAGCTTCCATGTATTTGCCTTCATCGCAAAGAGCGAACGCACTGCGGCTCACCTCTTCAACTTGGGCTTCGTCCAACTCGTTGGCGTATTTCATCAACATCGGACGGCGTTTGCCGTGTGCCAGTTTCCACTCCAGCAACTGTATATGCATGGTTTTGGTGATGAAGGTCGCGTCACGTGGTACGATGTGCTTGTACGAACCGGTGTCGCTGGTGGGTTTGGCAGTCGCGCTTGCCATGATGATAATGATTTGACTCTGAAACACGAGGGAAGTTCAAATTTTTCTAGTGTTTGCGCCGGATACATTTCATCATCACATCATTATAATCGTTGTGCACGTCCCACTCCTCGTGTGTCCCGAAGAAGGTGAACTCTTTTTGCACAGGGGTCTGGAAATTCGAGCGCCGAAGCCATATCACAGGTTTCTCAGGGTCTGGCACTTTGTGAGAAAGGCCATTGCATTTCAGCGCCACGTCGTTGACGTACATGTAGTGCACGATATCGATGCCCTCGACACGAGCCTGTTTCGGGATATAAATGCTACCGAATGTGTATATAGAAAGCGATGGCGAGGTTGCAAAGGCATTGGATCGCCCGGCCAATTGTTTCACAAAGGATTCAGCGACTCTAGCGGCCACGCTGCCTCCGTAAGAATGACCGAGCAAAGTGACTCGATGCCCCGCGTCCAAGTGCTTTGTCACGACATCGGCGACTTCTTTGACGAAGACGTTGTTGAGTCCAGGTCTGAAAGAGCAATAGGTTTGTGCAATGTCGTAAACCGTAGACACATACGACGTATTACACATCAAGACGACTTCATCTACGGTGCCTCGCAAGTATTCGGCGAACGAGACTCGCATCTTGTTGATATTTTGAGGAGGCATGCTGCTACAGCCTAAACCGAGGACCATGACGAGCGTGTGTTTTTGCCGTGGCTTAGCGGGGATCGCGATGGCTTCTGCTTTCTTGGTCTTAGAGGCTTTCTTGGCTTTCTTGACTGTCGCCTCCTGTTGAAGTTGTTGGGGATGCTCTACCTGATGCGCTCGCACCATCTCCATCAACGATTTATGTATCGCTTTTCCAGGCACAATGCGTCGTTGTGTGAGAGGATTGATGCTAGGGTTTTCTAGAAAGGCTTTGATCTGAGCTTCGTTCATATACTACATTGAGGGGAGTTATTAAAGTATAATACGATCGGCCTTTCTCACATTGCATCAGCCTGTGTAAATCCGCCTCCTGAAAAGGTGGGAAAGAGCGGCTTTTCCTTCGTAGCAATGATCCGAATATCTGAAAAAGCAGCGATAGTTTCTTTTGAGATGGCCCACTCCACTCCGAAATCAAACAGGCCAAGAGAATTCATGTATTGTTCCATCCATTGCTTCATCACACTGCAATCGTAGTTTTCCGTTATCGCCTTAAACCAACCATGATATGTCGTTTGAGACTCGTACAAAGGTTTGAGTATCTCGTACAAACGCTCGCTTGCTTTAGGCCGCACCACCGGTCGAATGTGGCTCTCAAAGAATTCGTCAAAAGAAGCCTCTAGGTATGGAGAGCGCAATGCTGATACAAGGGCAGCCAGTTTAGGTTCATTTGCAGGATTTACAAGGGTCGCATCGAATTTAGCTTGGTACCAAGTCTTGAGATGCTTGGCCAAATAGAAATGTGCGAAAGAGATGTCGCTTCCATTGTTACATGTGATCCGGCTCTTGTCTTTCAAATAGATTGCCTTTTGATGGGGAAAAAGCTCGAGCATGAACTTCAATGCGGCCTTGGCCATACGAATGGTTCCAGGACCGGGTAGCAGGCCAAGCTCAGGCGCGTCCATGTTGATCATTGCACAATCGACGCCAGTGCCCAGACCATTGAGATTTGGATACAGCTCGCCTTCATACACGTCGATCGCCACACAGCTGTTCTTGCCTCCGAAACGAATCCGGTGAATACCACCTGGAATCGGCACGCCCTTTCGGTTCGTATGCATGAAAACAGCGGCTTTGAATTTATATGGGCTTGCGGTAATCTCGTAGTATGTTTCTGGCATTTAATGCTAGTAAACATTTTTCATTTCACAATTGAGTCCGCGATAGATATACCGCGGAGGTGGATCGATAGGGGGTGCGCCGCCCGACTGGGAGGCTACAAGTCGAGCCGCCGGATACGTCTGAACTTGTTTGACAGGAATCATCCATGATGTGGCGGTGAGCCCTTGCAGCCCCAGTTTCCTCAGGACATCCGTTATCTCGGCTTCAGTGACGTCGCGCCCTCTTTGGGAAAAATGCGCGGAAATTGTCGCTGCCGCCGACTCGGCAATCCCTATGTAGCGGGTAGGAAGTTCACGAGCTTTATAGTAGCGGGCCAAAACGCGTTTTGTTGACGCAGTTGGCTTGGCGGACAGGTAGGTTTGATACCACGTATCTTTTCCTGATAAAACCAGCTTTTCAGGCAGTGGCACGTTTCCCGCTGGATGCGGGAAATAGGATTTGTCAGTGAACTCGATTTTACGTATAGGGTACATGTCGCACAAGGCTTTGATGGCTCCTTGCGCCATCTCCACTGTGCCGCTGCCTCTTTCTAAGTTCTTTTCGCGAGAACAGGTGCTGTAGTAGGCCAAGTCTTGTAGTATCATGATCCATTGGTTTGGTGATTCGTGATATAGATCAATCGTGATACATGGTTTGGGGCGTCCCTTTTTATTCCCGAAACGATACGTGATTCGGCCTGGATCCCAGTCGTGCTCTTCTTTCGAGGCCCAGAATGTATGGTGTTCAGTGACGAGCTTCATATTACTGAGTTTAGAGAAGAAAATTAAGTATAAAATTTGATTGTATAAATATAACACTCTTTGTATACTATTACACTATGGACTTAACAAGAGTACTCTTCCAAAGCCAATCCATTTCTATTCAGTATACAAATGATCAATACAGCGTAAAAGCAACCAAGGCAATCAAACCAGGTGAACTTATCTCCTTGAGCAAGTACTGTCTGGAACCGATGTATTCATACTTGGCGCTATCAATTCTAGCCAACCACTCTTTGATACTCTTTATCCCAGAACCTTCAATGACGAAGAGATGGATACAATGAAGATGACGCATAAGAAAAAATCACACAACTCGTTCATGTTCAACGATAAACACGTGATTGGAAATGTGTTTTCAAAATTCAATCATTCATGCAAGCCAAATTGTTACATGCATGCGGCTGATATTCTAACGCATCCTTTGGCACGTGATATATACGTAGACATTTGTGTCTATGGACTGTGGGCAATTCATTCTATCGAGGAAGGTGAAGAGTTGTTTGTCGATTATGTGAATGGCCAGAGCGAACGCCATGACACACACGCGAGACACTACGGATTTACCTGTTCTTGTGATCCAGAATACCTCGCCAAAGCGAGTCTTCGCACGAATATTCACGTCAAAGTATGTTCTTCTTATCAAGAACGGGATGCGATCTTGATACACAAAATAGTGGATGAATATGCAAATACGAGTGAAGCTGCTAGAATCGCAAAAGCACACTACTTGGGTCACCAAGGATATTTTGAACGTAGTGATGGAGTCATCGTAGCGACCCTTCCAGACCCTAACCCAAAAAGATCTCTGATGAAGTTGAAACTGAAGCTCTCTAAAAAGACTTAAAAATCACAGGGTGTGCCTTTTGTTCATTTCGCTTAGATGCCGCCTCTCACCATCCCCGACCTGCCCTTCGCATTCGGTGCAAATCTTTATAGGCATTACACCGGCGACCACGTGTACCTCCTCGCGGCGCACCTCCGAAAACGGCCACGGGTGTTTTACACACGACGACTGTACACGTCGCCTTTTGTGCATGAAGTGCACGGCCGCGAGCGAGTTCAAGAATACACAGTTCTTGGGCATAATCCCGGTCGCGTCGAGAACGTCCTGCTCGGCTTTCCAGAAACCGAACACGAGTTTGCGACGGGTGTCGGGCAGCAGCTATCGCGGCTGTACAGCGTCGAGTGCGAGCCACTGTGGCAACGCATCGATGACGTCAAGTATTACGCGGGGCTCGTCCACATGCCGCTCGTGGTGTGGCTGGACCCAGTGATAGAACGAGCGCACGGAGAAAAAGAGATCTACTATTACGAGGACCGGGGTGGAAGCCGGGGTCGGGACTGGCGTTAAACCCCCACTTGTTCCATTAAGCCGACTATTTGTCTGACAATACGCGGGTCATCTTCGCTTTCAATACCAAGTTGTTTTAGCATCTGAAAGGAGAATGCTGCCGTTTTATGCGCTGTTAAGCCTTCCCAGATATAGATACGACGAATCGTCTCGTTGTTTAACGAAGCGTTGCGTGCATTATACAAGACACGGACCATTATACCATTTGTCAAGAAAAGCGGTGACATGTGAACCAACAATTTATGTGTGTCGGAGACAATCCCTAGAGCTGTGCAAGTGAGAAGCCCAGCTGTAGTGAGAGATGTCCCGCCGCTTGATGCTACGACGACGCATTTGTCTATATCCACATAGCCGTTCGATTCCCGGGATACGAAGTCAACCACTTTGTGGGCGCAGGTCACTTCTTCTGCATCCGGTGTTTTTTCGTGACATAGTCGACGAGGACGATCGATCCGTCGACGGTTGTGTACCGGAACTTGTGCATGCCGCCAGGCCTTTGTTTATCTTGTCGAATAATCCCATATTTGGACCCACCGCGGACCCATTTGTCGTGTAAATCTTCTGTGGTGAGAGACATCTGTTGCTTTTGTAGAGAGTGGTGAGAGTTTCCTAAAATTTTTGATAATAATAACATCTGTATCCTTGAGGTGGTTGAATAATATACCTAAACCTTTTAAGATACCATTAAGCTAATCCCTATGCAACCCTGCCGCCTTCAATACACCGTACGCCTTGACCGCGCGCTCGTAATAGGCCAAGTTTTTGCGCAAGTGTTCGGGCTTCGTCCCCTTCGTTTTTTCATAGAGCGCCTGCCGCAAATAGCTCACGAGCGACATGCGGATCGTGTCTGGGGATTTCAAGTGCAGCTTCGTGTTCGCATGGTATTGATGCACGTCCATAGCCAAGAAATCGCCCGTGCGCACGTCGACCGCCACACCATACTGCGGGAAGCCCGTGTAAGCGCCCTCGTATTCCCCGCGCTCGATCACCACAAGATTGCCGAAGCCCTCCGTAAAATCGCCGGCGTCTTTGTGCAAGGCCGTGCGGAAATTGACGTTCGTCGTGACCGTGGAGAACGCCGTGCCGTCGATGCGATACGCCGTCTGGTCTGCAGCCGCCTTCTGAGCCCGATACTCTTTGGGAACCAGCTTCCGATACTGGCGATCGATATCCTGGATCAGAGGAATCACGCGTGCCCATTTATCCGGGTGCTGACGCGTGAAAGAAGTGACACGCACCTTGTACTTCTTGGGGATCTTGGTCTTCAAGAACATGTGCTTCTCGAAGATGGAGTATTTATCAAAGTAGCCAATAACATTAGACATGACCTCGTTATTCATGCCGACGACCTTGATCTTGCTTCCGCTCGCCGTACCGCGCGAGGTCACCTTTTGTTTGGCAAACTGGATGAGCGCGTCATAGGCGGCGTCAATGTTCTTCAGCGGCAACACGTTCTTGCGAAACCGCAACAGAAGCTGCCCATCTTCCGTGTAGACATCGGCGTTGTGATCGACGATATGCGGGAAGGCCTTCTCAGAGAAGAACTTGGCCTCTTTCGCCGCGATCTGCTCGTCGGTCATGATCTTCCTGACTTTGTAAATGGTGACATTACCCTCGAGACGTTTTTCTAAAATCATCCCGTGCTACACAATACTATATTACTATATGATAATACTAGAATCGTAGCGAATACATGCCTTCTAAAAAACTCATGGACGGCTATGTGGTCGCGATTCCCTCCTATAATCGCGCAGAACTCTTGAAGACGAAGACCCTCTCTATGTTGCAGAAGGGCGGTGTCGAGCGCAAGCGCATCTACGTCTTTGTGGCTAACAAAGAAGAGGAGGCCCTTTACCGACAGACGCTCGACCCCGCTACATACCATAAGCTCGTCGTCGGTGAGAAGGGCATCACGCAACAGCGCCGCTTCATCGTCCGTTATTTCGCCGAGGGCCAGGCCATTGTCTCGGTGGACGATGATGTCGAGATCCTGCAACAGCTATCGGCAGACGGAGAAAAACTACGCCCCATGACGGACGTCGACGGCTTCTTTCGCAAGGCCTTCGCCGAGTTGCGTGCCCGCGATCTCTATCTCTGGGGAGTGTACCCGACGCCGAACCCGTTTTATATGAAAGGACAGAAACCGGTCTCGACAGGCTTGCGTTTTGTGATCGGGCTCCTCCACGGCTTCATCAATCGCCATGATGCCGATTTGCGCCCTTCCCTGGAGACAGCAGAAAAAGAAGACGTGCACCTGAGTATCCTCGCGTTCATCAAAGATGGCGGCCTCTTGCGCTTCAATCACGTGAGTTTCAAGACCAAGTTCAAGGCGCCAGGGGGTCTGGGGAAGATCGAGCACCGCATGGAGGCAAATAAGCGCGCGGCGGAGTTCTTGGCCAAGACGTATCCGCAGTACGCACGCATCAGGGTGCGCAAAAACGGGATGTACGAAATCACGCTACGCGAGTTCAAAGTCTCAAATAAGCATTCTACCACATGAGCAGATGCCGCCTAAGCCCTCTTTTATCATGAGCACTAAAGCATGTATATCGTCTAGCCACGACCTTGCTCTTATAGCTTCGGCTCTGTCGCCAAACGGCTCTACACTACAATAATAGGAAATCGGCAATCCTGAAAAAGTGACTCCTACTCCAGGGCTCAAATGGCGTATGAAGCTCGAGCTGTCAAAAATTGCGTCATTTTCTCTCATCACTAGATACTCCTGATACTGAATACGATGCTCAAGCTCCAAGATGCTATCCAGATTTTCGTGGAAGTGTGTAATGAGTGCAAGCATCGTATTGACGCTCCCAGCGTAGACGTTGTCGCAGCCAGCAAATTCCTCATGTTTCATGAAGACATTTTTCGTAAAAGGAGGGTCAAGGGCGGTGACGAAATTCACGATATGTTCCGGTAGAAGGCTGCACGAGTTCTCGAGGACGTCGAAACGCATATTGAGAATAGCATCATCATCCTTCATATTCGCTGCTATATATTGCATCATATGATATTGACCGTACCAATACCGTTTCCATCCTAACAAAGGCGCTCTGCTAGAGCCAACACGGCCTTCTAAGTTACCGTTTAATACAATATTGCTATCGTCCTCTATGATAATATGCTTAATAAGAGGCGCGAGGTCATCAAAGTACGTCACTATGGTCTCTTGTGTGACAGGAGTATTGTCCTGTTTGAGAGCGCGCCAACTCATATTTGACTGCACCACTGTCCATGTGTGGATGTAGATGTCGATGTGGACGTGTGCGGCGAGCTCTTTGATCAATTCATATAGATCGCGTGTATTGAACGAGTTGCGTATGTGTCCTCGGAGCATTAGGATCATTTTCGTAGTGTGATATTAATAGTGACATAGATTTAGGTTATGCACAAAAGGACGCGGGGCAAGAAAACTCCCCTTGTACACGAATGTATTGCTGTGTCTAGTGTTCGTAGCATTAGTTGTCTATTTGGGGAATCGATTAGAGCAGGAACAAACCGAGACCGTTTGAAAAATATTGCCTACAATAAGTATAATGGAAAAGTCGCACGAAGAATATGTTGCGTGTTATCGCAAAGCTTGTCTGAAAGAGCTAAAAGCACAAGAGTTGATGTTGAAAGAGATGGTAATGCCTGCTATGCCTAAAAACACTTCGAAAGAAAATATAAATACTTGGATTAAGGCTATTACCAAACACAGTAATGACATTAAGAAACACGCTATCAATATACGAGCTATTAAATGCAAATTCGATAAATGCCGTAAGGGTGCGCTCGCGGAAATGGAAGTGGTCCACAAACTTCTTAGGAGTGGATGCAAGACAGGGAGCAAGCCAATATGTAAAAAAGCGGACAAAGTAAAAGAATGGCTGAAAACCCCTTCCAAAATCACCCCCGATAACTTTGTGTGGGTTGAAACTACAACTGTTCGATAGTAAAATTACACAGGTATACGTGAGTTCAAAGTGTAAACGAAAGAGGCATAAGAACATGGTGCTGGGTGACTTGTATGTTGTTTTACACTTAAATCCCTTATACTATTATACTAATGGAGCTCAAAACTACCAACTATACATTCTGGGCAGAGGCATATGAAGATGCCATAGATTCAATTGTATACAATATCGGAAAGCAAAATGGGATGCCGTGTATGCGACTCGGTGTGATAGATATGCCTGAGACGCAAACAAAGACGCTTATATTATACGATATCAACTATTCATCGATGTGCGCAAACGAAGGTCTCAAAAAAGGAACTGGTACGATTGAAATGATACAGGGCGCTATAAAAGCAGTATGTCGTGTACATAAAGATATTGCATATGTAGAGTTTGCAGATAAATCATATTGGGAAACGTCAAAAAATGGCAAAGTCCCTATAGCCGAGCGCCGTGTACTAGCTGGAAAACCTACGTGGTATCAAGAATATTTGGGCGCTATTCCAACAGCAATGACCCAAGTCATATTGCGATTGTATGAACATGCTAGTAAACACATTGTAACCGAGGAGATTCTCGAAGGCTTAGGTATTCGAGGGAAAAGCAGGTACATCGGAAAACCAGTATCATTTCTCGTGCAAGAAAGATACGAGCGTTGGACGGAAGAACAACTATTAAAGCTCATTCAAAATCTGAATATCGACAAACACAATCATCTACACTCGAACATGAGCGTATCTCTTTCTGGGTCTACCTGGATGATACCGCGAAAGGTTATCAAGACATATCCTAAAGCAAAATTCATTGGCCATGCTGTTATGACAGGAGGAGGTGGTGGCTCGAGGGCTAAGGCTGCGCCGACTAATAGGGCTGCGCCATATTCTTTTGTGGTCAAGAATATGAACCAAAATTATTGCAAACAGAGTTGTAAATAGGCATAAGAAGCAGACCGCAAATACATACTACATATCCACACTATGAGTATCCATCTAATAGTGCCTTACACTGCGACAGCCATATCCATATCAGGCCGCATTATGTTCATGTACCTTCTCTATACCAATAAGTCCCGCAATACGTATTCCCTCTTGTTCTGTATCATCAATATGATATCATCGGCACTATGGATCTCCTATTCGAATATGATAGACGATGCGCCTTTGCTAATACGAGGGTCGTCGGACTTGGTGCTGTTCACAATATCTAGTGGGTATATTGTGCGGAACAAAATGATACCATTGCAAATGGCATGACATGAATGGATTTTAAAAATGTCTAAATTGCAATGTAGCGCGAAGGCATCGCTAGGGCTCCTGAAGGAGCTTTAGCATATAAAGACAATTCCACCTAAAATAATAATGGCTGTACTTACCGTTGTAAAAACGATAGAAGAGTTTGTGGCAAATAATGAAGTGCATCTAGAAGCTTGGAAACAGATGAAAGAAGAGATTGCAAAAGAGACCAAGACGGTTAAAGAGAATGAGTGTGCTCTGGCTACTCTTGATCAGAATATGGGCAAGAAGTATGAATCACAAATAGCTGACATGAAGTGCACTCTTGATAGTGCTAAAGATGTGCTCTCCTCTAAGCTAGAGAGATTCAACACTAAATCTGCCGATATCAATGTGTTCAAAGAAAACTGTGCTTTCATGATCAAGCTACTTTTGCGATCATATGACCGTCTAAACAAGCAGTTCTTCTCGTCTATAGACGGTGTTATGGGTGAGCAACCATGTGATCCTATTGCAGTAGAAGCAGCGAAGACATTCTGGTCGGACATCGACAACCACCAGCTTCGCTCAGATCCACCTATCAGTGGTTTATATAAAGATGAGCTTCGCAAGAATAAGGATGTTGTAGATGGAAACGTGATGGCATCAAACGCTTGATCCAGACGCTAGTTCAAGGCTTGAAAACAATTTACATAAAGTCAAACGACGTACAAGATTATACATGTCCGTGGTAATTATGATTTACTTCGCTTGGACCGAGGAGCTGCAGCTTTCACGCTAGGCTCAGAAGCCGCCTCAAGGGCTGTTATTTTTTCCAGTGCATATTGTCCACATGGACCACAATGATCCTCGTTTGACAAATCGATTTTATGATTGATTTGTGTAGTACATTGAGATAGCCTCCATCTACCAAGAGGTGTGGGCAAAGACTTAGGTAGTAAATGCTTTGTGATGATAGTGATAATGAATTTCATAATGAGATAATTTATATATTAATCGATATATTTTACAATCAATTTTTTGATGATTAGCTGCGCTGGCTAGTATTGGCCATTCACCTGCGAAGAGAGTTTCACGGCCGCATTCGGCGAGGCACGCGCGTGTTTGCTGATATTCTTAAGACATGATAGAGGCCTGGACTGGGATCGAATCAGCGAGAGCGTATACTTACAACCTTTCTTTGTATTCACAATATACACGACGTGTAGGGCTTAGAATAGTTCACAGAACCGTGATCCATCGGTAGCTGGTGATAGAAGAAACAAAGGATGCCAGCCGCCCCTTGTCGATCTTGGAACACCCGCCCTCGCGCTTGCTCTTGACTCCCACCACAAACGCGGTCGCTTGAGGTCCGAGGCTCGCATTGTCGCTGAAGTATCCCGCCTTGAACATGAACTCGAAGCAGTCGACGATGTTGTGAACCTCGGTAGGAGGCTGCTTGAAGATGTTGAAGAAGATCCGGTCGTTGAAGAACCTGAACACGGCTGCGCCGACCATAGCCTCGGGGTGAAGGACTTGCAGAATGACCAGTTGCTGGGAGCCCTCTGGCCTGCGCTGCAGAGCTTGGATTCCCTCAAAGAGCACCAAGCCGGCTTGGACTGAGGTCTCGACGGGCTCCAGAAACACATGGATCACAGGATTGGCATCCTTGAATGCCGACTCCTTCGACTCGAAGATCGAGCCAATCGCTAGGAACATAGGAAGGGGGGCATTCTTGTAGTAGCAATACATAGGTTTAGGCGGTAGGTTGGTGTTGTTGCTGTTGTGGAGATGACTTCTGCCTCGAACACGGATGATGGAGGTGGCATCAAAGAGAGTTGAGTCCAGAGAAAGGTGCATGGGGATGGTATCTTCGCCGAATACAAAGCGGACCAACATCTTGTACACTCTATCGGACTTTACAGTAAGGGTATGTGCAAATATTGTGTGCGGCCCTTCTTTAATCCTTTCTCTTTGAAGTCTTCATCAAGATCCCCAAACCATCTCTACCAAGACCCCCAAACATCTCTACCAAGACCCCAAACATCTCTACCAAGACCCCCCAAACATCTCTACCAAGACCCCCCAAACATCTCTACCAAGACCCCCAAACATCTCTACCAAGACCCCCAAACATCTCTACCAAGACCGATGTGTCTATACATCAAGGTGTGTTCAATGGCGTAAAGAGACAAAGAGAGCCTACTCGCTGAAATCCAGCGCGCCGACGATGAACGTGTTGTTCATTTATGGAAAATGCCTCGTCAACTCGCAATGCCCGCTCACCATGATGCTTCAGTGCGCAGTCGAAGAACACAAGAACAGGCTAGGCATTCCCAAAGGACGCTCAGTCAGAAGCCTTTATTTGTATCACAAATGCAGCCCTCTTCAAGCCACCGCTCGAATGGCGGAGCTCTTCCCTGAGAATGTCAGCGACCCCGCTCTACACCCTCCTGTGATCTACGTCACAGACAAGCCCGTCGAGACATCTCGAGAAGCGTTCAAGTCTCTATTTGGGGGGATCAAGAAGATACAACGACTGGCGGCACAGGTCTCTTTGTGCTACGGATGGGGAGACGCAGACTCATCCGCGGCGGCGCGCATGCTCGATGGGATACGTTTAGACATTGTCCACCCATCGGTGTCTATGCCCGCCTACTTTCAGTTTTCTAACTCAGGCATTACCTTTCATGCTTTCGACAGTCTGACGGTGTTTGTTGAGGATATGAGCAAGTGCTTTGCTTTTCTTCAGGAACGAGGCTACTTTGAAGGCTTCTTTGGGGGCATTGACGGTCCACAGGCCACGTCTTTTGTGATTACCATTGGTATGTGCAAGGAGAGGCATGATGCAGAGTTTCACAGGCATCAAGACATTGCGCGCGAGATCATGCACACTTGTGCTGTAGAGATGACCAATTACCCGTGGATCATTGTGATGTGAGAAGGTGGGCGTGTGTAAAACAGTTCGTTGAAGACTGCCACTAGACATTCCAGGAGGGCTCGGAATGAAAAGCATTATACAAGCCTCCAAATCGCAGAAGTGCTTAGATGTGTGACTCTGCACAGTGATTGTGTGAATCTGCACTGCATACTAGTGTGTATGCACGATATAATGGCCAGCAATTGTTATGTGTGCTGGTGGGCACCATGACAGTCTAACTTCAGCGGACGGAGAGCGCGTCAAGAGCATGCGGGCAAGAGCAAGAGAAAGAGGAATGAGCAGTAGGCTTAGATGTTCGAATCTGCACACTACCCGACCAAGATACAGTCGTGCTCGTGACGAGTCGGGTAGAGAAAGTGATTAATATGACACACGGCATTGTGAAGACGTGTGTTTGTGTGGCAGACGGCGGGTGTTTGTAAAGGCAACTTCATTGAAAAGGTTGCCAACTATGCAGAGGAGCAAAAAAAAGTCAGACCAGGGTACCGCATTGGAGCGATAGATGGAGGCCAGAACACTTGAACGGGGTGGTGCAATAGGAGGGTGCCGGAGGGGCCAAAAGAAAGGTCCGGAGCGATGGACATGTTTGAGCGATGGGCATGTTTAGTGTGCTCAGTGTGTTTACTTCTTGAGCAGTGCCACAGTGATGCGCTGCATTGTGGCGATGGAGAGCGCGTCATCCTCTGGGTGGCGAGCGTGACAGAGCCCGCACAGGAAGCGCGCGTTCTTCCTCTGGCGCCTGCAGTTCAGGCATCTCGGGAGCCGCAGAGCGTTGACGACATGAAGGAACTTGCCGATGAAGTCCTGGTCATCGAATCCAAAGTACTTGAAGGCGACCTGGATGAGAACCTCTGTGTCTTGAGCGCTCAGGGTCAGATCTCCCTTGGTGATAGACAGCGCTATCTCCTGCATCTGCGATGGTGCGAGCAGAGATGATGTTATGTACGCGGTTTGAGGGGGGATGAGACAGGAGGAAAGAAGGCAGGAGAGAAGAGCCGCATAAAATCCACCCTAAGCCTCTCTGATGCAATGGGCTGTTGCATACAACCTTCATACCTCTTTGAACGTGTAGGGAGGTGGTGGTGGCGCATCGGCATCATCTGACACTCCACTGTCAGTGTTGTCTTCGACTGCGCCGCCAGAGGGAACAGCAGGGAGGGCACCGAAGCCCAAGGACACACCAGCGGCGGCGACTGCGCCGCCAGGAACCGCCAAAGGACCATCTGAGCCCAAGGACACACCAGCGGCGGCGACTGCGCTCAGGCGAGGACCGTAGGAAGGAGAGCCCGTGGGGAACTGAGGATCTCCAGCAGAGGGAGCGTCCAGGCGAGGGCTGTAGGAAGGAGAGCCCAGGGGAGGGAACTGAGGACCGCCAGCGAAGGGAGCGCTCAGGCCTGGGCCGTAGGAAGGAGAACCCATGGGATGGAGCTGAGGACCGCCAGCGAAGGGAGGACCGCCAGCGAAGGGAGCGCTCAGGCCTGGGCCGTAGGAAGGAGAGCCCGGGGGGTAGAACTGAGGACCGCCAGCGAATGGAGCGCTCAGGCCTGGGCC
>Ga0136642_1000053_pt1 | contig 76069 bp, 59 predicted proteins | sample LowCatLa1302831Y_FD_115313 | JGI IMG/M metagenome (GOLD analysis project Ga0136642, IMG submission 115313) | Freshwater microbial communities from Lower Cathedral Lake, Yosemite National Park, California, USA - 13028-31Y | ecosystem: Environmental > Aquatic > Freshwater > Lake ... | reverse complement strand
TGCGCCGCCGCCTCCGCCCGTTTCGGAGCGATCCCGCGCTGTGTCTGCTGCGGAGGCTTTAAGAGCTTGGGACTGATGAAGCATCCCAAGGTGAGTGTTTTTGAACTTACTGGCAACGGTGTGCCGGCTGACGCCGGCACTCAGTCTGGTAAACATGGGCTTCGCCGGTGATCCCTGGGCGCGATCTGTCGCCGTCGCAACTTGCGTTGCGCCTGCGGTGCTAGATTTTGCTTTTGGTTTCATTCGTCAAAGCCCGGGTCTTTAGGCCCGGGATGGTTTACGGATTTAATGCGCGATGGAATTTTGGGGCGGGCCAGAGAGGGGGTATACACTCAATCGCACCGGAACGTGGGGCCGAGGATCGACAATCGGTAGACGAATGGAGGCTGCCGATTGTAGCGGGAAACTTAAGCGCGGGTTCAGTTTAAAGCTTCAGCGTGAGTTGGAAATTATAACTGATTGGTTGCTTCAGCGCAAATGAGATGGGCACCGTTTCACGTGCGGGCGAGGTATAGTCGCCGCCCTTTGGCCGCAGCGATGAAGCGGTCTGCGCAATGGATGAATATTGCGGACCGCGGTCGTTAAGGAGATTATTGATCACCATATTAGCCTGCAGCTCGCGGCGGTTCTTAAACCGCCACGAGTAGTTGAGCGTCGCGGTGACGATGTAGTAATCGTTGGGAGTATAAACCGGCGTGTAAGCGTTGACGGCGGGGTCATCGATCGAGGTCAACGGGTTCGCGGGGTTCACGATGGTGTCCGAACCTCGCGAACCGATGATCTGTTTACCGCGGTAGCGCACGCCGGTGCCCACGCGAAGCCCTTTAAGCCAAGTGCGCTGGAGTGTGTAATCGGCGAACACATTTACAATTGGCTGATCCTGACTGAGACGTTTCCCGTCCACGATATTCTGGCGAAACGTGATGATGTTGTTATAGGCGTTGACGGCGTTAGTCACATCGGGAGAGCGATTATTAATGGGAACCGATAGGTCCACGCTGGCGACATTGGTGGCGCTGATCAACCCGCCGGCGTCGGTGAGGATCTGCTTAAACAGGTCGATATTCTTGTCGATGTAGGCTTTCACATCGGGGTAGAGGTTGGATTCGTAAACTTTCGGGAAACTTACGCTCCCCGTGAAACGGAACGCCTTGCTGGGATTATAAACCACTTCGAATTCTAAGCCGTTACCGGAACGGGTGCGGATGTCGCGGTATTGTACTGGCAGGGCGCCGGCGCCGCGAATATTGCGGCCAACGGAACTTTGGTCACCGATGACGTTGGCGTCGTAAAGCGAGTTGAAATAGCTCGGACCATCTTGCGAAATTGCGCCATTGATCTCTTCGGTTTGGTAGTAGGTGAAGTTAAGATTCAGGCGGTTATCGAGCAGTTCCATGCGCAGGCCATAATCCGTGCCTTTCGAGATGGTCGGATCGAGCTGACGACCATCGATGCGAACGATACTACCCGGCGGGTTGAAGGTCTCGGCGAAGTTGATCGAAGGATTGAGCCAAGAGCTTAGATGCAGCACAGAGCCAACAGAGCGAGTGATCTGCCCCCCCTTCACGGGCGGGGGGTTGTAGTCGTCCTTGAACCGGTCATTGGCGTAGAGCGGATCGCGATCGCCATTGGGTGCTAGACGCGGACGAATCGCAGCCTCCAACGCGGGCCCGATCGGATTGCCTGCGCTATCGCGCTGGCGATAAGTTAACTTGGAGTAGTCGGTGGTAGCAGCGGGGCGCAAAAGGCGATAGCCGCCGCTCCAATCCAACGGGTAATCACCTTTATCAATCTGCTGACGAGTTTGGAAATTAAATGAGTCGTAGCGCAACGCACCGAGCACGATTAGGCGGTTCTTGAAGAACTTCGCGTTGATTGACCCGAGCACATATTTGAAATTCGAATTATTAATCGCCTCGGTATCGCGACGTGAACTGTCCACCACCCACTTAGGCTGGATCATGGTCGAGGTCGCCGTATTGGGATCGACGTAAGCGATCAGGCCGAGAGCTGGATCGGGCACGGGTCGGCTGCTTTGGTTCCAATAACGGCGCACGCGTATGTTCTGCGTGGCGGGAGTCGAGAGGAAGCCCCAGACCCGATGATCCGCCCCCTGCGCGACACTCAGGTAGCGATAGTCTGAGGTGTCCCCACCTTGGTTGATACCGCCGAGCGTGTTGAAGGAAAAATTACCCCAGCGCGTGTCCCACACATAAGCGGCGGCCCCGCGCAGATTGTTGTAATCGAAGGTACGGAAGCCGCGCATGAGCTGCCCATCGCCATAGGGTTGAAGAAAATTTGGGTTCGCCTTACCGTCAGGCGTGACTCGGTTGATGTCGATGTAGGTATCGTTACTAGAGCGGTTCTGCTCACCGTTGATGAACGAATTCGCGCGGTTTAGATCGGCTGCGAGCTCAAAGAAAAAGCTTCCAAGCTGTTGGTTTAGGGTAAGCTGGATGTCCTTGAAGCGTTGCTGGAGAATCGGGGCGTCGGGCGAAATCGTGAACTCTTCGGAAGGCGGGCGGAAAAATGAATTCGCCACGGCGGTGGCATACATATCTCGCGGCACATCGACCGCGTGCAGAAACGTGGAGCCGGCGCTATTAAAAGCGGGGAGGCTGCCTTGCACGAAACCCGCGATGGGCGTCGTGGTGCTGTTGCCACCCGGCAGCGTGATTGGGTCATTTTGGTAATTAATGATGGCGTGTGACGCGCCCAGTGGGTCGTAAACGTAGTAATTCGCCCCACGCCGGCTGACGCCAAGGGCGTTGGCGTTGGAGGGTAATGTCGTAGCTGCGGCGGGCGCGTTGAAAACCGTCTTGCCGTCCCAACCGGAAAGGCGGTCGTCGAGGGTGGTAAATCCTGACTGGCGCGAATTGATGCCGTATTCGCCCTCGAATCGAATTTCGGTCCCGCGATAAGGTTTAAAGGTGGTAGTAAGAAAGGCCGCTTTTCGGCGGTCAAAATCTTTCAACCGCCAGCCGTCACTGTCGCCCCAAACCGCGGAGGCACGGACGGCGACTTTTTGATTCAGCGGCTGATTCACGTCGAGGGTTGCGCGGTAGTTACGCCATGAGCCCACGCTGAGCTGCACGGTCTCGAAGGACCGATTGGTCTGCGCGCGCTTAGTCGTCGCTGAGCTCACGCCCCCAATTGAGCCGTTGCCAAAGAGAATCGAGTTGGGTCCGCGACCGAAGTCGTAGCGCTCAAGATTGTAGCTGTCGCCGTTGTTGAACTGAGGGAAATAATTACGCTGCGCGCGTCCATTGCTGGTACCACGGATTGTGTAATTCACGGGAGCGGCGAAGAAATTTTGCATGCCGTTATCCACATTAAGCGTGCTACTGGTCGCCCACTCCGCCGCGGCTTGAAGATCGGTGATACCGAGCGCATCGATAAATTCACGGGTGATAACCGAATAGGCTGCGGGCGTGTCCCGCAGGTCGAGCGCGAGTCGGCCACCTGCAAGCGAACTAGCGGCGGCGAAGCCGTTGTCTTTCTCCGTGGTCACTTCGAAAGGCGTAAGCACAACGGCATCGGCTGGGATTTTCCTGGGCTCTTCTAAGGGCGAACCCGCCGTGGGCGAGGGAGCGACCGACTGCGCCGACGCCGATGAAACGGCGAGTAAGAGCAAAGCGAAAGAGAGGGGTTGGGCACAAGCAAAGGAACTTTTATGCATGGTGATTCTAGGGGGCGGGGTAGCGGGGGTTACGAGCAGTGCGGGCTCGATTTTAACGAGCACGCGTGGGGGGTAAAGCAACAAGCCAAGCGCAAAAACTGGAGGCAAGGAAATACTCGAGACTTTGAGTGGGATCCTAACCTCAAGCTCAATGCGCAGAAAGCTACGTTGCGGGTGCCGGTGATTGGGCTCTCTACCCTAATTTAAACGGCCCGGTAAAAAAAATCCGCGCTCCGTGTTACGGTCGCACGGATATTTTTTTAATCACAACCGGTTTAAGCGGGCGGCTCATACCGCCGTCGGCGCCAAGTTGGGTGGGCGTCTGGGCGATCGCATCTACGACATCGAGGCCCTGAGTGACCCGCGCGAAAATCACATACGCGGGCGGCAGTGGATAATCCGCGTGCATGATAAAAAATTGGCTGCCGTTTGTATTGGGCCCTGAGTTCGCCATGGCCAGCACGCCGCGTTTGTAGCCGGCTTGATACAGCGGCGAGTCGGGCTTGATCTCGTCGTCGAATTTACCACCCCACGCACTCATACCGCCGCGGCCAGTGCCCTCGGGGTCGCCGCCCTGCAACATAAAGCCTTTGACGATACGGTGAAATGTCACGCCCTCATAGTAACCATGCTCGGCGAGCAGGCGGAAATTTTCCACTGCCTTCGGTGCATCGCTGGGCAGAAACTCGAGTTCGATCGCGCCCTGGTCGGTTTCCATGACGGCGTGCAACCCGCCCGAGCTCTTCGCGCCATTGGGCACTTTGGGATTGGCTCCGCCGGTGGGCCCACAGCCCGTCAGGCCTAAAAGCGCCGCGACCAAGAGTGAGCCGAAGAGTCCACGCGAGGCGATGGATGAAACCAAAATAGCACGCTGGAAGTTCATGCCTCCATTCCTCGCAGGGCTCGGGGCGAGTCAAGCCGCCCGAGCGGGGATCGGGCGTGGTGATTTTTTCAATTAAACCACTGTGTCACCAGCTGCCGCGCCTTGGCGTCGTTCGGTTTATCTTCGGCGATAAGTTTTCCGTCAGGACCGTAGACTTTAAAGTGCGGGATCGAGCGCAGGGCGTATTGTTGAGCAACCGGGGATTTCCAATCAATGCCACGCGTCTCAGGCCGGTTGATATCTACGGCGACAACGGCGATATCCGCGCGCCTGGCGTGGAGTTTATCCATCTCGGGCGCGATCGCTTCGCAGGGCGGACAATACTTGCTCGTAAAATCAAAAATGGTCGTCTTACCCGGGACCAGGTAGTCGGCGAGATTTACGATCTGACCTTGGGCGATGCGGCGGGGTTTCACCCCCTTGGTGCGCGTATCTGCGGTGGCGACTTCCGCGGCGCTGGCGAGGGCGGGGAGGAAAAGCGCAACGGCCACAGCGAGCCTTTTCGTAAACGTACGACGATTCATGGTGGTTTCTCCTGATATTTTGGGTTAAAGAGAGCGAAAAAACAGCGACAGCCAATAACTTGCGAAATCAGGCATTGAGTCAAATCTCATCCGCTGGGTGTAGGTGGCCTTGGCTCAAAAAGCCGTGCTGCACCCCGCATCGCCTGGCATGTTCAGTGCATTTTTTGGCCGCCGCTAAAGAGGGGAGCCCACCCACAGCGAGAAAAACCCCATTCCCCACGAGCGCCTTGATCTATAAACAAACGCAACCGCTCGATCGCGCCTGAGTGATACCTTCCTAAAAAAATTCACTCCAAAGTTGCACCTTACCCCTAACCCACATTGTGGAGACTGACATCTTTCGTCCCGACACCATGATCGTTTCCAAAATCTCCCCGCGCTCCCTTGCGCTTCTCTTCACCGCCGCGCTCGCCCCCAGCGTCGCCACCGCCCAATTTGCGCCCGACCCGGCCATCGCCCTGGACGAGATCACGGTCACCGCGACCCGCATCGCGCAACCCGTCTCCGATGTACCCGCAAGCGTGTCTGTGATCCGGCTGAACGACTTACTTAACCCGGTGGCATCCCTGCGCGACCTCGCCCGCAATGAGCCCGGGGTCTCCGCCCCCGCGGCCTTCGGGGCCACCGGCAACGCCCCCCGTAATTTCCCGAGCACGCGCTCCTTCAACATCCGCGGCCTCGACGGCAACCGCGTCTTGATCCAGGTCGACGGCGTGCGCCAGCCCGAGCAATTCACCTTCGGTAACGCGCAGCTGATCGGCCGTGATTATTTCGAGCCCTCCCTGTATCGCACCGCGGAAATCCTTAAAGGCTCTGCCTCCGCGCTCTACGGCTCAGACGCGGTCGGCGGCGTACTGTCTTTCATCAGCCCTGCGCCCTCCGCGCTATTGAACGAAGCCAAACGCGATATCCTCGCTGGCACCTCGGCCACGTACGCCTCGGCCAGCGCTGAATGGACTGGCACCGCCAGCGCTGCGGGCCGTACCGGCCCCTTCGCCGCGGTAGTCACCGGCACCCACCGCGAAGGCCACCAAGCCGAGCCCAACGGCTCGTACCCAGCGGATCCCTCAGAGTTCAAAATCGACGCCGCGCTCTTCCGGGTCGATTACACGCCCGCCGCCGGCCGCACCCTTTTCCTCGCCGGGGAAACCTACACGAAATCAACCGATGCTTCCTTCCCTAGCCTGATCACTTCGAGCTTTGCCGGCCAGACTGGGCGTCAACGCATTACCCGCGACCGCGGCACTCTCGGCTACGATTTCTCAAGTGGCATTGGCTATTTTCGCGACGTGCAAACGCGCCTCTCCTGGCAGGACGCCAAAGTCCGCGAGAGCTACGTCACCACTCAATCCATTCCCGCCGGTCCGCCCCCGCCCGCCCCGCAAATTTACGTCCCGCGCCTGCGCGTGCGTGATTCTAATTTCCGCAACCGCGGCCTGTCCGGTTCCGTGCAAGTAGAGAGCGCCGCTCAGATCACCGGTCGCTCGCACCGCATCCTCTGGGGCCTCGACGGCTCCAACACGAAACAGACCCGCTACGAGGATTTCTCCCAATACGACGGCGCCACGGGCGCGTTCCTCAATAAAATCTTTGTGGGCGAAAACTTCCCTCTTAAGCGCATCCCAGACGGCGAGATCGCCCGCTACGCCTTCTTTGCGCAAGACGAGTTCAACCTCGACGCCAGCCAGCACTTCATCGCGACCTGGGGCCTCCGTCTGGACCACTACAAGCTCTCCGTCACCGACGACGCCCTCTATCAAAATCTTGCCAAGGGCACCCCGCCCGTCGGCTTCGAGGAATGGTCCGTCGCCCCCAAGCTCGGGCTACTCTGGCACGTCAGCCCGCAAGAAACCTTCTTTGCTCGTTATCACCGCGGTTTCCGCAACCCCACCAACGAGGACCTCAACGGATCTATCGTAAATCTGACCACTCCGCCCGTCTACTACCGCACCAAGCCTAACCCGGCCCTGAAAGCCGAAACCAGCGACAGCTACGACATCGGCATGCGCGCCCGTCGCCCCGGCGCGACCTACGTTTTTAGCGTCTTTTACAACGACTACGCCGATTTAATCGACACTTTTAGTCCCACGCGCGACCCGCAACTGCCCAGCTCGCCCACCGATCCGGTCGTCTATCAATCCAAAAACGTGAGCCGCGCCCGCATCTATGGGGCCGAGGCCACGGTCGAATTGCCTCTGGGGCATTACGCCAAACTCCTCGATGGAACCAGCTGGTCCAACTCCTACGCCTGGTCTCGCGGGGATAACCTCGAGGTCAACAAACCCCTCAACTCCATCGAGCCCCCGAAATGGGTCAGTGCGCTTAGTTACGCCGCAAAAGACGCTTGGGGCCTGCGCCTCACCGCCACGACCCACGCCCGCCAAGGCCGCGTCGATTCCTCTGCGATCCTTTCGCTCTGGGACGGACGGCCCCCGACCCCGGCGCAATTCGTGCCCGCGGGCGTGACGCTGTTCGATGTGACCGGCTACATGAATTTCACCAAAAATCTCCGCTTAAGCGCAGGCCTGTATAATGTGACGGACCGCCAGTATTGGTATTGGCAAGACGTACGTGATTTAAGCAGCTCCCGCGCCGACCTCGCCCGCTTCGCCCAACCTGGGCTCAACAGCCGGGTGACGCTCACGTTTAGTTTCTAAAACAACGTTTCGCCGAAGTAGAGCGACACACAAAATCGCTCTTCTGCCACGCTCAGTACAACGTGCGATTTTGTTAGTAAGAAACTGGAAAAATCCGGTTTTAGAATTCGAGTTAGCAGCATGTCCATCGCCGAGCTTAAGCACACCACCGATCGTCTTACAGCAAAGGAGAGGGCGTGGTTGAGAGCTTACCTATTCGCCCACGAACACTCTTCAGATCCGAGCTGGAAAGCCGAGATGGCAACCCGTCGCCGACGTTTAACCGCCAGATTGACCCCGCCTAAGACGCCTCGTCTTTAGGCCGGAGCTTGCTCCGCGTCTTGGGTCAGCGCCAGGGGCTTAATCGGCTTAAGATCTCCTACCGCTTGACCTTCCAGTGCCATCGAATGCTCCGTTGCCGCCAGATGCACCCGAGCAGGATCAAGCCGTGTCGCCAAATCGGCAAATGTCTCCGCCACCCCTACCCGCGGCACCACGAAATAAACCACCTCGCACTCCATCGCCTCCGCCGCGCGTTGCAGCGACTTCAGGCTAATCACCCCGCGCGCCTCCGCCGTTTCCAGTTGGGCATAAGACTGACGGGTCATTCCTAACTTAGTCGCGAGACACTCCTGCGTCACGCCTGAGCACTCCCGCACCGCCCTCAGCCAACCTCGCACTGGCCGACGCACTGAGGCCTGCACGCTCTTTAGAACACCCACATATTGATCAAGGCCTTTGAGCACAATGGAACGGATTTCTTCTTTCATGCAGTTTATAAACTGCTTTGAAAGTAAGCCTATGACTCACACCAACGAACGACACGGAGATTGTCGCCGTTGGTTGCGGCCCACTACGTTCGACCCATGCCCAAGATCCTCCTCGTCGCCGAAAAGCCCGCAGCCGGGCGCGACTTCGCGGCGGCACTCACGGGTGGACATTTCACCGGCCAAGGCCCGCACCGTGGCCATATGGCCGACGGCACCGAACTCACCGTCGTCTCCGCGCGCGGCCACCTTTTCGAGTTGGCCAAACCCGAAACCTACGACCCGAAATTCGGCGCGTGGAACGTCCACGATCTGCCCATCGTGCCGACCAAACTCTGGGATTTCGTCGAAGAACCGCGCGCGGATGGCGAGAGCTTGCTCGCGATGCTCCGCCAAGCCGCCGCCGCGCACGCCGGCTGCGAAATCGTCAACGGCTGCGACGCCGAGCGCGAGGGGGAGGTCATTTTTCGCAAAGCCCTGCGCGGCGTAAACGCGCCCGCCGGCACCACGTACTCACGCATGTGGGCGCAGACGATGACCGTCTCCGGCCTGCAAGAAGCCTTCGCCGCCCGCCTGCCCCTCAAAGACTACCACGGCCTCGCCCAAGCCGGCTTCACCCGCGACCAAGCCGATTGGCTCGTCGGCATGAATGTCACCGTCCTCGCCACCAAAACGCTCCCGCGCGGGCGCGGCGATTGGAAGGTCTGGTCCGTCGGCCGCGTGCAGACCCCCACCCTCGCCCTCATCGTCGCACGCGATTTACTCATCGCCAATTTCGTCCCGCAAAAATTCTGGGAAGCCCACGGCACCTTCGGCGGCCTCGAAGCCAAAGCCGAGCTCGACGCCTACGCCGCTGCGCCCGAGCGCATCAAACTCCTCGGGGCCCCGAGCGTCAGCAGCGAGCGCGACAAGAAAGTCTTCTGGGACAAACCCAAAGCCGAGGCCTTCGCCGCCTCCGCCCGAGCGCCCACAACGTATCGCGCCACCGAGAAAAAAACCACGCGCAGCGAGAAACCGCCCCTGCCTTTCGACCTACAGGAAATGCAGAAACTGATGTCGAAAAAATTCGGCCTCACCGCCACCGACACGCTCGCGATTCTGCAAAAACTCTACGACGCCAAGTTGATCAGTTACCCGCGCACCGATTGCCGCTACTTGCGCGAGGACATGAAGGAAAAACTCTATGCCTCGCTCGTCGAGGTCCACGCGCACCTGCGCGCGATGCGGCCCGCGTTGCACCTTTCGCAGCAAGAGTTGATGTCCAAACGCGTCGCCGCGGCTGCCCGCGCCTTCGACGACAAACAGGTCGAGGGTCACTACGGTCTGGTCCCCACCGGCGAACTCAACGGCATCAACGCGCTCACCGGCAACGAGCTCTTCGCCTTCCTCACGGTCGTCCAAACGACCCTCATGGCGCTCGACGAAGCCGCGAAATACCGCGGCCTCACGCGCCGTTATACGCAGGAAGGCGGCACCGGTCCCTACGCGCCCGCCGTCTTCAAAGCCACGCGCGAACAGGTCGATTTCCCGGGCTTCAACCGCTGGGTAAAACGTGAAGCCCGCCCCACCCAGGACCTCCCGCCCATCACCGACACGCAGCTGCTCGACGCCGTCACGCTCAAGGAACTCACGACGAAGCCGCCTGAGCATTTCACGGACGCGACGCTGCTCGACGCCATGAAATACGCCGGCGAAACCTTCGATGAAGACACGCCGGAGGAACAGCGCGAAGCCATGGTGGAGATCATGAAAGACAAGGGTATCGGCACCGCGGCCACTCGGGCCAATATCATCGAAAAAATTCTTCTGCGCGGCTTTGTGGTGCGCGAAAAATCTAAAATCCTCTCCACCGAAAACGGTCGCCTGCTTTGCCGTGAACTCGCGCCGCGCGCTCCAAGCCTGCTTTCTGCCAAACTGACTGGGGAGTGGGAACTCATCTTAAAAAAGATGGAGCGCAATACCTCGCCCATGACGCGACCCGAATTTCTCGATGCGCTTCTCGCCAGCGTCGAGACGATGAAGGCCGCGTTCATCTCCGGCAGCACCCGTGCGGGCCTCAACGATCCCGTGATCCCTGTTACTGCCGGCACACCCGTCGAAGGGGCCCTCTGCCCGAAAAGTAAAACCGCGCTCCTTGACCGCGGTCCGTTTTTCGAAGCCCCCGGTTTTCCTGGTATTCGGCTTTGGAAATCTGCCTTTGGCCGCTCGTGGGCAGCCGCGGAATTTGTCACGTTGCTCGAGCACCACGTCGCGGGCAAACCGTACCCTGCTACAAATCTAAAATCCGCTAACGGCAGCCGCGTTTATGCCGCCGACTTAGTCATCGATGAGGCGCTCAAGAAACTGATCATCCACACGCCTGAGCCCATAAAAGTAAAAGGGGTGAAGTGCCCGAAATCCAGCAAGCTGATGCTGGACGGCGGGGCGTTTTTCGAAGCGCCCGGCTGGCCCGGCTTAAAACTTTGGAAAAACGCTTTCGGCAAAACGTTTACCGCCGCCGACTACGTCGCCATTTTACAGGGCTGGAAAGACGGAGCCCCGATTGATGTGACCGGTCTAGTCTCCGCCAAATCCGGCAAACCCTACACGGCTAAAATCAGCCTCGATGAGGCTGCCCTGAAGCTTAAATTAGATTTCGGGGCGAGGGCAACCCAGTCCGATACCGCTACGCCTCCAGCAGGGGTCCCGCCAAGTTAAGTTTCAGCCGGCCCTCGGCCTGGAGTGAGGCGGTCAAGGTCCAACCCATGGCCTCCGCGAAAGTTCGAGCCAGAGGTAAACCAAGCCCGGTGTGATTTCCCAGCCCGGTCCGCGCGGATTCCTTCCGCCAAAACCGCTCAAAAAGCCGCGCGAGGTCATTCTCCGTTAACGTCCCGGCCGAATTGGTTACCGCAAGTTCGGCTTGTCCAGCATGGATCGTCAGCACGACTGTAATTGCTCCATCCTCGGGTGCATAATCGACCGCATTTTCAAAAAGATTTCCGAGAATTGAGCGGAGCAGGAGCGGATCCGCCCGGACTAAGATATTTTCGTCGATTAAAAATGTTGGGCGTAACCCTCGGGCGCTCGCTCGAGCCGAGAAAGGGACCCAGGCCGCACGCACACTCCCGGCCAGTTCGAGCGATTGAGACTGAGCGGGGAGTTGACCTTGCTCGCCGCGCGCCAAGGTGAGCATCCGCGAAACGAGCACCTCCATTTCTCGGGCGATGGCGAGCGTTTCGCGGTCCGTCGCGGGATCACGCTCTTGGGGCCATTTCAAGGCGTTCTCAGCTAGGCTCTGTAATTCGGCCAAGGGGGTCCGCAGTTCGTGGGCGAGATCGGCGCTAAAGCGGCGCTCGCGCTCAAAAGACAGTTCCAGGCGCGCCAGCAGGGCGTTGAGTCGATCCGCGATGGGCTGCAGTTCTGCAGGCAGATCCCCCGCAAAGCGGGTGGCCAGCGAGCCGGCATCGATTTGCGTGGCTTGTTCACCCAACATTTCGAGTGGGGCCAAGCCATGTCGAAGCACACGAGGCACTACCCATAAAGTGGCCGCGGCTAGGATCACGGCGGATAGGGCCGCCAGCGAAAACAGGAGCCCGAGGGTGTCATCAAGTTCATCCCGGTCGGTGGCTACAACGAGCATGAGTTCCGGGGCCTCGATTCCCTTCGGAGGCTTGGGCTTGTAGACAAACCCCATGGCCCGCCCCGGTTCGCCGTTGGGCAGAGTAAGAAACCAGAATTTAGGTTGATCAAATGTTCCTACCCGCGCCGGCAAATGCGCTGAGCCCAAGGACTCGGAGCGCGCGATTATGACGCCGTCACGACCCCAGACTTCAAAAAAATCGCTGGGGGTCTTATCGTCGAAGTTGCGCAAAAATCGGTCGGTAAATTGCACGCGCACTTCACCAGTGAGGGCGACGGTGGTAACCGTGCTGATCGCCAGTGCTTTGGTCCGCAGCGCGAGGTCAAATTGACGCAGCTCCGCGTAACCTGCGGCGGCTAGTAGACCCGCCAGGCCAAGACCCATGAGCCCGAGGGTAGTGCGGAGCAAGCGACGGGTGAGCTGACGACGGATGGAGTTCACGCGGTGGATGTGCCGGCTAGGGTTTGAGCGAGCACGTAGCCCAATCCGCGTCGCGTATGAATGAGGGGAGTCTCGTGCGGCAGCCCAATTTTTTTACGCACGGCGCAGACCGCCGAATCCACGACGTTACTCATGGGATCGACCCGCGCATCGTAAATATGCGCTTCGATTTCTGTACGGGACACCACTTGGCCCATACGGCGGGCGAGGTACTCGAGCAAGAGGTATTCACGGCTGGTGAGATCGACGAGTCGGCCCGCGCGGCGCACCGTACGAGCAAGGGTATTAATTTCTAAGTCCAAGACGATGAGTACGGAGCTCTTCGAGCCGTAGGAGCGACGACACAGCGCCTGCACGCGAGCCAGCAGCTCCTCCAGGGCAAAGGGCTTAACGAGATAATCATCAGCCCCAGTCTCCAGCCCAACGACACGATCCGCCACCGTGTCGCGAGCGGTGAGCAACAGTACGTGAGTATCGCGTCCGCCGGCACGGAGCCGGCGCAGCACCTCGAGGCCATCCAGCTTGGGCAACATCAAGTCGAGAACGAGCAGGTCATAGCTATGGGACTCAGCCAGCCAAAGTCCTTCCTCGCCATCGCCTGCGGTGTCGACGGCGTAACCGGAGCGACGCAGCGCGGTCGCAACGCTAAGCTGTAAGCGGGGAGAATCTTCGACCAGAAGCAGGCGCATAAAAGAGGGGCTGGGGTGGAAAGAAGCACCCAAGCCCCTTGGGAAATCTGACCCTAGTCTTTGTCGATGCCAAGCACCTTGCCGTTACCGGCATCTACCTCGACTTCGGTCACAGATTTATCCGCCCCGACGATTTCAAACGAGTAGAGCAGATTGCCGTCTTCAATCTCAAGTTCGCCTTTAACGACAGCCCCGGGAGCGGCTTTGAGCGCGATTTGCAAGGCGGCCTCAAAGGATATTTTCGCTAGAGCCGGCAATTGCTTAGGTTCAAGCTCGCCCGTGGGCCGAATGGAACCCATCGGGGTGTCGGCTTCTTTTTTTTCATCATTTTTCTCAGCCGCAAAGCTAAAAGCGGATCCGCCCAGAAGGGCGGTCGCGAAGAGGAGACGGAGGGTGGTTTTCATGTTTTATTTTTTTTTAGACCGGACAATCCGGCCAAAACGGGCGAAGCACTTAGAGCTTCCACTGGAAGCCGAGGGAAAAGTCAGCCCCGGCATTTTCGTATTCTTTTAGCCGGGTGTGATCGCCGGCGTAGGCAATGTCGGGGCGGTTGAAGGGATTGGAAGCCGCCAGGGTAAGGCGAGCGACTTTGCTCAATTTCCACGCCGCACTCAGCTCCAATTCGATGCCGGCGCGTTTGTAGATGTCGCGCTGCGGCCCGATGGCATCTTCCAGCAAAGCGCTGCGAAAACGTCCGGCGAGTTCGAAGGCCAACCGGCCGCGTTCGTAACTTTGAGTGAGACTGAGCTGGTGGTTGGCTTGGCCAGGGAGCGGGAGCTTTTCCAAAGGCCGCGAGGGAATTTCTGCGCGGCTATGCAGCCAGGTGTAGGTGAGGGTTGCGGCGATTTCGCCGGCGTCAGCAGGCAAGGTCCAAGGGATACTTTTCCAGCTCGTTTCCAAGCCGGCGACGCTCGCGGCCCCACCGTTGATTCGGCGGTTATCTAGGAAAGTGCCTAAATTGCCCAGTGAGAGCGGAGCCTGGGTCTCAACGATAAAATGCTCAATGCGTTTATAAAACACCGCTGAGGAAAAAACTCCGGTGCGCTCAAGGAACGTATCCACCGAGAGGTCTAAGTTCGTGGCCTCATAGGGTTTGAGCGCCGGGTTACCCGATTGCGAGCGGTGGTCGATGAAATTGATCTGACGGCGGGGGGCGAGTTCGCCATAGGCCGGACGGGCGAGGGCGCGGGTCACCGAGGCCCGCCAGACCTGGGTGGACCGCGCGTCGTAGCGCAGGTGCAAGCCCGGTAAGAGGGTCGTGTAATTGCCCGTCGCCGAGGCGGGCGTGATGGCCGCCAAGGCACCAGTCGGATCAAAATTAAGCTGATTACCCGTGGTCTGGACGTGGGTGTTTTCAACCCGCAGGCCCCCGAGCAGCGACCATGCGCCGTGTTTCAAACCGCCCATAGCGTAGGCGGCCCCTATCGTCTCGGTTGCCGTATAATCACCGCTGGCTCGGGCGATACGAGAGTCTAGAGCGTTTAATTGAAAATAGGCGGGCTGCATCGACAGGAGCGCGGCCACGGCCGAGGTGTTAGGAATCGGTCCATAGCGGTAATCCCCCGCTTGCGTGGTCAATAGGGTCGTGCGCACGTAGCCAACCATGCTGAGGGGTAGACCCGAGGTATCGTAAATCGTGCGCTCGGCATCACTCGTGCGGTGCCGCTGCTGGAGTTTCACGCCAAATTTCAAATAAGCGGGCGTCCCCGCCGATTCGTCGAGCGGAAGCTTCAGGTTAAAACGTCCGGAGTTTTCGCGATCACGGCTGTCATTGGATGAAAACGTGAGGTTATTTAAAAAGTAGTGGGCGGGATCGCTCTGATTTAACGCGGAGTTGAGGGGCGAGATCTCATCGAGAAAAGTTAAGCGCGGCAGAAACGGATCGGCCCGCAGATCGTAGGATGCGCGGTAGGTGTGATCGCTGCGAAACACAGTATCGATCGTGCGAGGCTCATGTTCGCGGGTGAGTACGAGGCCGAGATTGCCATCCAGCTCGGCGCGGCCGGCGGTAGTTTTTGCGCTCAGGGCCAGGGTCCCTGCATCGCGGAGAGTATGCTGCCGAGATTCGCGCCGGTCGAGATGAACCCCAGAAAACACGCCCCGATCCGGGGTCAGCTCGACGGGAGCGCCTTCAGCGACGTCAAAGCGTTCACGTTGCCGAACACGCTGACTATCTTCGCGGTTGAAACTAGCGCGCACGCTGAGCCGGAGCGCCCCGTAGCGAGCGTCGGAGCTAAAAACCGCCCCTCCGCGTTGGCGGTGATCGCGCGTCACCTCGTCGCGGACGAGCGTATAGGCCGGCACCAATAAGCCGGCGAAGGGAGCGGGACCGGGTGAAACAATCGTCGGCCAATCGGCATCGGTTTCGAAGTTTTCCCGCAGACGGTATTGATCATCATAGTTCAAGGTCGCGAGCAGCCCGCCGTTAATTGAGGTTGAAAAAATCGCCGCAGGCCGAGCGAAGGTTAAGCTAGTGCGCAGGCCTGGCCGGCTTGCAAGAGGGTTAAACGTGAGCTGGTGCCGCCCTTGAAAATAAGCGGTCTTTAAATCCCCCACTCCGGTGGTGGTGACATTGATCGCGCCGCCGATGGCATCCGCATCGAGATCGGGCGTCAGAGCCTTGGTCACTTCGAGCGACTTCACCATTTCGGGTGGAATACTGTCGAGTGGGTTACGGTTGCCGCCCTGGCGCTGGCCATCGACGGTGACCCGGACAAAGCGCGAATCGAGTCCACGCACTGATATCTTGGACGAACCATCAGCCCCACGGCTCACCGTCACACCCGGGGTGTTTTTCAGTAGATCGCTGGCGCTCTGCGCATTAGGATTTTCGAGCGCCTTGCCCGCGATGACTTCCGTAAGTGAGCTCACGCCAGTTTTGTCCGCAAAAGTGTTGGCGGCTTCGGTCGATTGGGCTGCGACCACGACTTTTTCAAGAGTGACGATGGCTTTTTCTGGCGGAGTGGGTGGCGGAGGCTCCGCAGTTTGGGCATGGGCGAGAGTCAGAACGAGACTCGCCCCAAAAAAGGCCCCAATCGATAGGTAGACTTGAGAACGCGGTAAAACGGGCATGGCTAGTCCGTGCATACTAACCCCGCGCCAATTACGCGAACATTACGCGGGTAGCTTAATTCGGCCCGCGGATGTGTGCGGCGACTTCACGGGTGTAAAATTCTGCGAGCTGCGCGTGCAGCGCCGGGCTCAGCGGGGGGAGCGCGGCCGCCCGCGTGTTGGCCCGAGCCTGCTCGGGGTTTTTGGCGCCGGGAATCAGCACTGAGACCGCGTCAAAATCTAAACACCAGCGTAGCGCTAGCTCCGGCAACGTCAGGCCGGTGGGCACGAGCGGCTTGAGCGCATCGGTGAGCGCCACGCCCTTCGCGAAGGGCAGGCCGGCGAAAGTTTCTCCGACGTTAAACTTCTGGCCGTCGGCGTTGAAATTACGGTGGTCGCTCGCGGGGAACGTGGTCGCCGTAGTCATCTTGCCGCCGAGCAGGCCGCTCGCGAGCGGGAGGCGCACAATGAGGGCGACATTTTGTTTTTTCGCCGCCGCGAATAGCGTGTGAATCGGTTTTTGACGAAAAATGTTAAAAATGATCTGCAGCGCCGCGAGGTCAGGCTGACGTAGACACACGTGCGCTTCATCCATGGATTCCACACTCGCGCCAAACGCGCCGATTTTGCCTTCGCGTTTGAGTTCGCGCAGCCACTCGAAAATCTCGCCCTGCGCCATGATCTCCGGCGGTACGCAATGCAGCTGGGTGAGATCGACGCGCTCGATATCGAGCCGCCGCAACGACGCCTCCGTGTGCTGGCGCACCGCCGCGCGCGTAAAATTCTCCGGCCAACCGGGCGGGCTAAAGCGCCCGAGCTTGGTCGCCACGAAGAGGTTACTGCGGCGCGACGGCGCGAGCTCTTTCAAAAACTTTCCGATCAACGTCTCGCTGCGGCCCATGCCGTAGACGTCAGCCGTATCGAAAAACGTCGTGCCGACTTGGTCGGCCGCCCGCAGGGTCTCCAGCGCGGTCTCGTCGGAAACATCGCCCCAATTGGCGCCGAGTTGCCAAGTGCCGAGACCAATTTCGCCGACGGAGCGGCCCGTGGAGCCAAAATTACGGATGTTCATTCAGCGAAACTGCGCATCGTAGCCCGGCGAGCAAGCTTGCAAGAATCGTTAAAGCCCACATTCATGCAGATTGGTTCACTCACTTTCACCCCAAAGTTCGGCAGTATTTCATAACTTTGGGGCGGGGAGAGGCAGACCCGATCCGGCACCTTACTTCGCGATCCTTTTACCAAGCACCATGAAATTGAATCATCTCCTCCTCGGCCTCCTCACCGCAGGCCTTATTGCTACCGGCTTAACGAGCCCAGCCCAAACCGCCGCGACTACCGATAAAGCAGTTAAGTTGGAGGACTTTGAGGTGCTTGGCACCCGCATCCGCCGCACGGATGTCGAAGGACCCTCTCCGGTTACCACGTACGGGCTCGATGAAATCCGCGACAGTGGCGCGATGAGCTTGGCCGATTTTATGCGCACGATTCCACAGACCTACGGCGGAGTAGGCTCTGGTCGTAACAGCGCTCCGAATGATCTAAACATGATGGCCGGCCAACGCACGGAAAGTGGCCTGCCGCTCACTCCTTTTGCCGGGGCCAGCCCCAGCTTGATCGCTCCGGTACAAACCGGCGTATCCGGCGTAAGTCTGCGGGGTCTCGGTTCAGGCTCCACGCTCGTTTTGGTGGATGGCCGCCGGGTGACGCAAGCGGGCGATAAAAACCGCGGTTCCACGACCGGACAAGGCTTCGTCGACTTGAACACCATTCCCCTTGGAATGGTCGAACGCATTGAAATCATCACTGACGGCGCTTCCGCAATCTACGGCGCCGACGCGATCGCTGGCGTCATCAACATCGTTTTAAAAAAATCCTGGGTCGGGACCGAATTAAACGGTCAGCTCAAACTGTCCGAGCACGGGGGTGCGCGGGAACGTCAGACTACTCTCACGACCGGTTTTGCCGGTCTCAAGGGTCGCTTACGCGGCACCGTTTCGGTCAATTACTACGCCCGCGATCCCCTTTACGCTTCGCAACGCTCGTTCTCCGCAAACCCTGATTTTCGCAATCAAATCCAGGGGTACAGCACCACCACCGGCCTGCCCGTTTTTGGCACCGATCAGCGCATCCAGTGGGGCTATCCCGCCGTCGTGCAATCCACGGCGACTACCGGCTTTGTTTCCATTCCTGGCGTCCGCGTACTAGCGGCTCCCGCAAGCTCAATCACGACTCCGGCCATTGCTGCATTTGAGCGCCGCCTGACCAACGACCCAGGCCAAGGCACAGGCGCCACCATCCTCGCCCAAGGTCAGCGCATCACCAATCCCGCTGCGTGGAATGAGTTGATCTCCAGCTCTGATCGCCGCGGCTTCGCCGCCAACGGCACGTTGAAGCTCTTCGGTGAAACCGAGGGTTATAGCGCCTATAGTTTCAGTGATTCGCGCAGTTTGGCCAAGGGCCTGCCCGTTTACGTCTCCAATGTGGGGGTCGCCGCGACCAATAATATTTTTGGTGAGGCTATCCAATTTGGTATGCTGCTGCCGCAATGGGGCTCGATCTGGCAACAGACCAAGACCCAAACCCACACCATCACCACGGGCATCCGCGGCAAACTCTGGGAAACGTGGCGTTGGGATGCCGGCTATCGCTGGCAGGATCAAAAGTACCACTCCCTGAACCGCTCGTTTAATTCCACCGCCTTCAATGCCTTGGCCAATAACGCCGATGCGACCCAGCGCTTCAATCCGTTCATCGACGAGCGCATGCCCGGCGCAGCCAATCAATCCGCCCTACTCGAACAAACCGCGATCTATCCGACCGTGGATGGACGCTCAGGCTTGAATAGCTTCGATGCCTCGGCGAATGGCGATTTGTTCAAAATTCCCGGCGGCCCAATCCGCATGTCCGTGGGTGGCTCTTATGAGCGCGATTCCAACACCAACACCGGCGTGACCTTTGCGGGCTTCCCGGCCGTCCCCACGACCACCAGCTTCACCGATGTGCGCACCACTGAAGCCGCCTATACCGAGCTGCAAGTGCCGCTCTTTGGTAAGCCCAACGCCCTGCCCTTGCTCCAGCGCCTCGAGGCCAATCTCGCTGGCCGCTACGAAAAGATTAGCAAACTGGGCAGCAGAAGCGTGCCGAAATATGGCGCCACCTGGCAGCCCTTTCGCTTCTTACTGCTGCGCGGCAGCTACTCGGAAGGTTACCGCCCGCCGAGTCTGACCGAAAATCGCCGCGTCACCACGCAATCATCGTCTACCGTGGTTGATCCCCTGCGCGGCAACACCTCGACCCCGATCACTCTCATTACACGCCCCAATCCCGATCTTAAGCCCGAGACCTCCACCAACGATTTCTACGGTGCCACGATTGATGCGCCTTGGATCAAGGGCCTGACGCTCAACGTGAATTACTACCGCACCGTGCAAAAGAACGCGATCCAGTCGCTCACCAGTGCGGTCATCCTCAATAATCCCACACTATTTCCCGACTTCGTGATCCGCAGTGCCCCAACCGCCACTGATACAGCCTCGAATTGGCCAGGCGCGATCAACACGCTATACACTCAATACGCCAACTTCGGCGAGGTCCGCAACGAGAGCATCGATTTCGGCACGGAATATCGTCTGCCTTGGGAGAAAATCGGTCGCTGGCGCCTGAGCGTAAACGCGGCCAAGACCATCAAACAGAGTCGACTGCTCACGGTGGGCGGCACGCCGATTAACGACGTGGGTGACACCTATTCGAGCCCGCGCTGGAACTTGGCCAGCTCTCTTTACTGGAGCAAAGGCGCTTGGGCCGCATCATCGGCGTTCAGCTACATGAGCGGTTTTAACACCAATAACGCTGGCGTCACACCCACTGTTTACCCGACACCCGCCATGCACCTGATCGACCTGCGGGGCAGTTATGAGTTCAAGAACGGTCTTTGGCGCAACTACGGCAAGGGTGTTCGGCTCGGCTTCGGTGTCGCCAACATCGAAGACACCAAGCCCCCATTCTTCGGTCTGAACATCTACGGTTTTAACCCTGGCTTGCACAGCCGCTGGGTCTTTGGACGCACCTTTGAGTTCTCTCTGATCGCGCCGTTCTGATCACATTAATAACCAGGCGGGCCTGAGCCCAGGCCCGCCTTTTTTATCTGAGTTAGTCTTGGTTCAACCCCGATTCATCCGCCTGCCTTTTTCTCATGCAACTCTCCTCCCGCCCCTTGCTCGCCTGCGGTCTCGCGCTCGCCCTGAGCTCCTGTCCTTGGCTCGCCGCACAGACGTCCGTCCCCGCCGCCGGCGCCGCGACCTCGACTGCCAAATTTCATCAACTCAAACCGGGCGACCTCGCCCCGGAATTCACGGTCACTGGCCCCAAGGGGGATACGATCAAGCTGAGTGATTATCGCGGCAAAATCATCATCGTTGATGTCTCCGCCACTTGGTGTGGCCCATGCCAAGCCGCGATGCCCAACAACGACCGTATCGCCCAGAAATACGCCGCCCAAGGCGTCGTACTCCTCGGCATCACCGCTGATGATTCCCGCGCCGCCTATGACGGCTGGATCCAGCGCAACGCCGAGAAATACAAATTCACCATGGCCTTCGACCCGGCCGGCAAAGACGGCTGGAAGGAATCCGTATTCAATACCCAGTATTTCATCACTGGATTCCCCACGATGTTCGTCATCGGTCGGGACGGTAAAATTGTTGAAACGGTGAGCGGTGGCGGCCCCGGCGAAGATTATCGCCTCGAATACGCCCTCGCTCGCGCCGGCGCGAAGGTCGACCTCGCCTCGATCCCGCCCGAGCCCAAGAAAGATCCGAGCGCACCAAAATCGATCCCCGCCATGATGAAGACCCCCGCCATGGCTGCGCCCGCTAAGACCGCCATGATCGGTATGGGTAGCGCCGCTCCCGCCGGCGGCGGTTTCACCCCCGAAAAATTCGGCAACGTCGTGCGCGGCGCCCAAGTCCCCGACTTCACCGTCACCGGCACCGATGGCCAACCGCTCAAGCTCTCCGCCCTACGCGGCAAGCCGCTTTTGATCCAGTTCTGCACCAGCAACGGCCCGCAACCCTGGTTTGGCCAAGCGGCCGCCACCTATAAAGATCAAGGGCTAGTCGCTCTCGCGGTATTTTCAGCCACCGACAAAGCTGACTTTGATAAGTGGGTCGCTGCTCACCCCTCCCCTGGTTTTAGCGTCGCCTGGGATTCCGCCGGCAAAGCTTGGGCGGAAAACGTGACCAACACGATTTTTGGCGTCGGCATGTATCCGGCCACCGCGTTCGTCAAAGCCGACGGCACCCTCTGGACGGGCTTCATTGGCATGGGCGAGAAAGTAATCGCCATGACTTACTCGGCCCTTGCCCGCAACGGCATCAAGCTAACGGACGGGCACCTAGACGCCCTCATCGCGGCCGGCGGCGCCCTGCGCGCTAGCGGCGGCAACTCCATTTCCGCTGCCACGATCAACGCCGCGCCTAAAGCCCCAGCCGGCGCCGCCACTCCCGCCCGGCTGACCCTACTCGCCCCCGGCGCCCTCGCCCCCGATTTCGTCATGCGCGATATCAACGACAAGGAGTTCCACCTCGCCGACTTCAAGGGCAAGGTCGTGATCCTTGATTTCTGGGCCACCTGGTGCGGCCCTTGCATCGCCTCCTTCCCGCACACGCAGAAAATCGCCGCGCAGTATAAGGACCAAGACGTCGTTGTCGTTGCCTCTGGCACGAGCGACACCATCGCAGCCTTCAAAAAATGGATTCCTGCCAACCAGCCGAAGTATGCAGCCATGCAGTTCTTCTTCGATCCTAACGAGCGCGGCTCCGACACCTTCGATAAACGCGCCTCTTCGAGTCTTTACGGGGTCTCAGGTATTCCCACGCAGTTCGTCATCGGCCGTGACGGCAAGATTGTCGCCAGCATCGTCGGTAACGCCGGCGAAACTGACACCCGCACCGAAGGCGCTCTCGCCCTCGCCGGAGTGAAGGTCGAAGAAGCCACCGCCACCGCCGGCAAAGCTGCGCTGGTGCAAGCCGCCGCTAATGAAGTCGCCGCAGCTAAAGCAGCGGCGGCGGCGCCTCCGCGGGCACCGTTCATGGAGAATTACGCTAAGCTCGTTGCAGGCCAGCCTGTACCCGACCTTACGCTACAGACCGCCGAGGGTCAGGCCGTGAAATTATCCGAGATCAGCAAGGGTAAGACTATCATCCTGGCCGTTAGTGCCCGGGCCGGTGCGCAAGGTGAAGCCCTCGCCCAGCAGGAGTCATGGTCCCGCAAATATGCGGACCAAGGGCTTGTGGTCGTGGGCCTAGTGGCCTACGGCGCACGCGAAAACTATGATGAATGGCGCACCGCCAACGCCGGTAAGTACAGTTTTCCTGTGCTCTTTGATCCGGCCGGCATGCCTCCCCGGCCGGCCAAAACATTGGAGGAGATGACTCCAGAGGAAAAGAAGGTGTTTGGCACCCAGCAGCGTGAGCACTTCAGCAAAGTCGCTCCCATGATTTTCACGGGCGGCGCCATGGCGCCGGTCCCGCACAACTACGTAATCGACGCCAAGGGAAACATGGTCGGAGCAGTCATCGGCGGCGGAGCCTATGTGGTTGAAGGCATCGGCAACCTGCTGCTGCGCGCCGGTATCAAACTCACGGCCGAGGACATGCCGAAAAAAGTCTGGACCGCAGCGGAGACTAAGCCGCCGGTTCCGGAAGCGAAGGTCACTATGCTGAAGGTCGGTGCGGCGGCGCCCGATTTTTCCGCCACCGATCTTAACGGTAAAGCCGTGAAACTCTCTGACTACCGCGGCAAGATCGTCATCCTCGATTTCTGGGCCACCTGGTGCGGCCCTTGCATCGCCTCCATGCCGCACACCAACGAAGTCGCCGCTCACTACAAAGACCAAGGCGTCGTCGTCCTCGCCTCGTGCACGAGCGACACCCGCGCCGCCTTCGAGGCTTGGGTGAAGAAAAACCAAGCCACGTATCCCCAGATGCTATTCTCCCACGACCCGCAGGAACGCGGTGCTGATCGTGCCTCGCATAAACTCTACGGCGTGGGTGGCATCCCGCAGCAATTCATCATTGGGCGCGACGGCAAGGTTGCCGCCCTTTGCACGGGCTACCTCAAAGGCGAAGTTCTTCTCGAAGCGGCCCTCGCCCAAGCCGGCGTCAAGGTTACCCCTGAAATCCTGACCAAAGCCAAACTCGACCAAGCCAACCGCGACGCGATGCGCTGATCCGCTCCGCTACATCCGCGGTTGCCCCGTTCTCTCAACTCCGCAAACTTCCTGAGTAGCCCACGCCGGCTCGCGTGGGCTACTTTTTTTTGATCCGCTCCCTCATGAAAACCACTTTCCTCCGCTCGCTTATAGCCGGTGTCGGCCTCATCGCCGCCAGCGTGCTAACCCTCCCGGCCGCTCATGCCGCCGCCGCGCCCGCCACCCTCACCGCCGGAGTCGTCGCCCCCGACTTCACCATGAGAAACCTCGCGGGCGCCGATGTCCGCCTGGCTGATTACCAAGGCAAGGTCATCATCTTAGACTTCTGGGCCACTTGGTGCGGCCCCTGCATCAGCTCCTTCCCGCACACCCAGACGCTCGCCGCCAAATACAAAGACCAAGGCGTCATCGTCCTTGCCTCTGGCACTAGCGACACGATCGCCAAATTTAAAGAGTGGATACCCGCCAACCAGCCCAAATACCCCGACCTCGTGTTCGCCTTCGACCCCAATGAACGCGACTCCGCCACCTTCGCCGACCGCGCCGCCAGCAAGTTGTACGGGGTCACCGGCATCCCCACGCAGTTCGTCATCGGCCGGGATGGCAAAATTGTGGGGGTGATCGTCGGCAACGGCGGCGCCACCGATCCCCGCACGGAGGCCGCCCTCGCCGTCGCGGGCATCAAAGTCGACGCGGCCGTCGTCGCGGTCGCCGCCGAAAAAGCCAAAGTCGCCGCGGCGGCCGCGGCGGAAAAAGCCAAAAATCCCCCTGCGCCCTTCCGTGAAGCCTACGGCAAACTCAAGGCGGGCGACGTGTTGCCCGACTTCAAGGTGATCACCTCCAACGGCGCCGAAGGAAAATTCTCCGACTTCGCTAAAGGCAAAACCGTGGTCCTCGATTTCTGGGCCACTTGGTGCGGCCCTTGCCAACAAGCGATGCCGCACTACGAAGAGCTTTCGCACCGCTACGCCGATCAAAACGTCGTGATCTTGGGCGTGTGCTCATTCGACACCCGCGAAGCCTACGACAAGTGGGTCGTCACCAACCACGCCAAATACACCTTTCCCACCGTCTTCGACCCGATCGGCAAGCCCGCGAGCGGCGACAAAGAAGCCATGGCCAAAACCGTCATGACGCAGCTCACGCGCGGCGCCGTCACGCCGCTACCGACGACGCTCGTGATCAACGCCGAGGGTAAATTCGTCGGCTTCTATGCCGGCTACGGCCCCGCCGCCCATGATGCGCTGGCCAACTTGCTGATGATCGCTGGCGTAAAAGTCGCGCCCGCCGACCAGCCCAAGCGCTTTTACCCCGCTGGCTCGACCATCAAACCCGTCGTCGCCCCGAAAAGCTAAATTGCCTTAACCTCTCTATCTCGCGCCCGCCCGTTTTTTGGGCGGGCGTTTTTGTTTACTTGGCGCATCGCCAAACGCGGGTTTCCGCACTAAGCTCCGTTTCACTTCCATGGCTATGCTCGCTCGTTCCCGTCCGCCGGTCCTTTCGTTGATCGGCAACACCGCGCTCATTCCACTACATTTTCCCGAGGCGGATCGTACCCTCTACGCCAAGGCCGAATTCCTCAACCCCTCCGGCTCAATCAAAGACCGTCTCGCGTTGTGCATCATCGAGGACGCCGTCCAGCGCGGGGTGTTGCACGAGCAATCCATCATCCTGGAATGCACCAGCGGCAACACCGGTATCTCGCTGGCCATGGTCGGCGCGGCCTTGGGCTACCGCGTACACATTCTAATGAGCGAATCGGCCAGTATCGAGCGCCGGCACCTGATCCGGCAGTTTGGCGGCGAGGTGGAGTTGTTTAAAGCGACCAACGGCTACGCCACCGGAATCGAGCTCTCGCTGGAAATGGCCGCGCGCGATCCTAATATTTTTCTTCCGCGCCAATTTGAAAACCCGATCAACGCCCGCGACCACGAGGAATTCACCGGCCGCGAGATTCTCATCCAAATGGAAGGTCGCGTGGATGCGTTTGTCGCAGGTTACGGAACGGGCGGCACACTCACCGGCTGCGGCCGCGCCCTTCGCGCCGCTAATCCTAAGGTCCGCATCCTCGCCATGGAACCGGCCGAGGCCGCCATGCTTTCGGGTGAGATGCCGTGCTGCCATTCCATTGAAGGGGTGGCCGGTGGCTATGTCCCGCCGCTGCTGCGCCACGCTCAACTTGACGGCGCGATTAAAGTCTCCAGCGCCGATGCGATCGCTATGACCCGCCGCCTCAGTCGCGAATTTGGGCTGCTTGTCGGCACCTCCAGCGGCGCCAACATCATCGCCGCCCTCCGCACCGCCGTCGAGATGGGCCCCGAATCCCGCGTGGTCACCATCCTCTGCGACCGCGCCGAGCGTTATTACTCGACGAAGCTTTTCGCGCACTGAACCAATCCAAGATCGGCCCTACGGCTTGGCCCTAAGTAACGGTTAGCGTTCACTTAACCTTCGAATGAGTCGGTTCGGAGGCGGTGATTTCGGTGAATTTTTTGATCAGCTCCTTGTCGAAGGTGTTTACCTCGCAGTCATGGTGAAGCGCGTAGGCGCAAAGTAGAGCATCGTCAAAATCGGCGTTCTTGGCGCGATACCACTGAATGCCGTCGAGCACCCAGCGAGCGTCGGGACAGGTCACTCCGGTCAGGCTCAGCAAAGACATCAGCTTCGGCGCGATGGTGCTGGGTGTGCCGCCATAGAAGGTCTCCAACACATAGACGCTCTCCTGCAGGACGGGCGTGGGAACAACCACGTTTACCCGGCCGGCACCGGCGGCGCGGAACAGCGCCGTCGCGGCCGGCGACTGTGCGGGATCATCACCGGTAAGATAGCGGACAATGACGTTGGCGTCGATGGCGATGGATTTCATCTTATCGTGCCGCGTTAAGTGCCTTACGGCCCGCCTCGGCGATCGCTGCCTTGGCCCCTTGCTTCATCTTTTCTATGCCCACCGTCGCATGGCCCGTGCCGAGCGACCCTGCGAGGGTATCCACAGTGCCGAGGGGCTCGAGGATCAGACGTTTACCCTCGACGGTTTGGCTAAGAATCATGCCGGGGCGAAGGCCGAGTGCCCGCACCGCCTCGGCTGCGAGCGTGGTCTGAAAGGCGGGCGAAATCGTAGTCTGCGCCGAGATTCTCCGGGATACAGGCAATTTTCTTTGGATAGTAGGCATATCCAAAGAAAATTATAATTAATCTTTGGTTCAAGCTAGATTCTAGTTCGTGCGTTGTTTAGGCCCATCCATTTGCGCTCGCACTACCTCGAGCCATTACCAACGAGTTTGCGGGAACTGAAAAAAAATCTTTGCGCTTACCCTTATTACCAAGCCCCGTCCATTAGGGGAGCAATCTTGCGGGTTTACGCCTCGAACATTCCTCTGTCATCTTCTGCCTTATGAAAGTCTCCCGCTTCCTCGCCATCTGGGCGCTCAGCCTTACCGCGCTCTTGCCCATCACGGCTCACGCGCACGTCAAAGCATCCCTAGTTACCGCCGAGACCGCGATTGTGCCAGGGAAACCCGTGCAGGTAGCACTCCGCCTCGTCCACGACGAACACTGGCATACGTATTGGCTAAACCCAGGCACCGGCCTTGTCACTACGATCGCGTGGACGCTCCCGCCCGGCTGGAAAGCCAGCGAGATTCAGTGGCCCGCGCCCAAAGCCCTCAAAGACCGCACCGGCACGATTGTCGGCAACGGCTACGAAGGCGATTTGCTCCTGCCTGTAACATTGACGCCCCCCGCTGATCTCGCGCCCGGTACGAGCGTCACGCTCAAAGCCGCCTCCGAGTGGCTGATGTGCGAAGAAGTCTGCATGCCCGGCGACGCCAAGGTCAGTCTCACGCTGCCGGTCGCCGCGAGCGCCGCGCCTGATCCTGCCTTTGGCGCCCGCCTCACCGCCGTCGTAACCAACCTGCCCCGCGCCGAAGTCGCCTGGAAACTCTCCGCCACCCGCGACGCCAAAAACGTTACCCTCACCGTTACAGCCGCCGCCAATTCCACCGCCGTGCCACAAGACCTGCGCTTCTTCGCCGATGATAATTACATCGCCTATGAACTCCCGCAGATCGTCACCGCCGCCGCCAACAGCAGCTTCGTCATCACCCTGCCGATTTCTCCGGACGCGCCCAAAGACACCGCCAAACTCGCCGGGGTGCTCACGAGCAGCAACGGTTGGCGCGCCGACGGTTCGCTCCCCGGCCTGCGCGTCGATCTCGTCTTCGCCGCTGCTGCTCCCGTCAAACCGAGCGCGAGCGCGAGCGCGCCGGCCGCACCACTGGTCAACGCCGCCACCACCGCCGCTCCGGCCGCACCGGTTTCTCTGCTCGGCACGCTGTTTCTTGCCTTTGTCGGCGGGCTGATTTTGAACCTCATGCCCTGCGTCTTCCCCGTGCTCGGCATTAAGATCCTCGGCTTCGTCAACCAAGCCGGCCAGGACAAGAAAAAGGTCATTCTCCATGGTCTTGTTTTCGCCCTCGGCGTGCTGCTCTCGTTCTGGACCCTCGCCACGGTGCTGGCCGTCCTCCGTGCGGGCGGCGACCAACTCGGCTGGGGTTTTCAACTGCAATCCCCACTTTTCGTTTTCGCCCTCGCGGCCGTGATGTTGATCTTCGCGATGAACATGAGCGGCGTCTTTGAGTTCGGCCTGAGCGCCACCGGCGTCGGCTCCGATCTCCAGATGAAGTCGGGTTTCGCGGGATCTTTTTTCACGGGCGTGCTCGCGACCGTCGTGGCGACCCCGTGCAGCGCACCGTTTCTCGCGCCCGCCCTCGGCGCCGCGCTGACGTTAAGCACCGTAGAGTCTTTTGCGGTGTTCACCGCCATCGCGATCGGTCTCGCCGGACCGTATTTGCTACTCTCGATTTTTCCCGCGGCCGTGAAAATTCTCCCCCGCCCCGGCGCGTGGATGGAAACGTTTAAGCAATTCATGGCGTTCCCGCTTTACGCGACGGTCGCTTACCTCACCTGGGTGCTCGCCGGCCAGACAACCGAAAACGGTTCCTTAATGGCGCTCTTCGGTCTGGTGCTTATCGCGCTCGGCGTGTGGTGCTACGGCCGCTACAACGCCCCCGGCACCAAGCCCGGCAAAGTCCGCTTCGGCACCGTCACGGCTGCGCTCGTGTTCGCCGTCGGCGTGTGGACGGGCTGGCCGGAAGACATCGCATCGAAAACCGCCGCCGCCCAAGCCGCTGGCGCGCCCGAAGTCGTCTGGGAAAAATGGAGCCCCGAAACCGTCACGAAACTACGCGCCGAGGGGAAAACTATCTACGTCGATTTCACCGCACGTTGGTGCGCCACCTGCCAGACGAATAAGAAAATCGTCTTCCACTCCGACGCCGTGCTCCGCGCATTTGCCGCGAAAAAAATCGTCACCCTGCGCGCCGACTGGACCAACAAAGACCCGGCCATCACCACCGAGCTCGCAAAATATCAACGTAGCGCCGTCCCGTTTAACGTCATCTGGCAGCCCGGTAAAACCGAGCCGGTGATTTTGCCCGAGCTGCTCACGCCCTCGATCGTGCTCGACGCGGTCAAAAGCTAAAGGAGTGCGCGCGAGCCATATACCTCAAGGGCGGCGCTCATCGCCGTCGACTCGTTGTAGCAGCCAAAGGCTCCAATTAGATTACCTCGGTTAGGCCTTGCGGTAAGCTTCGATGCGCCACCTCAACGAGCAGAAAGTGGGTTACTCCAAGAGATTCCTTTGAATCGATTAAAATCCATATCGGCAGTGTGAATTTCAGCGCCATATTCCAGCGCCAGAGCTGCGATTTGGGCATCACTAACGAGATTACCACCAGTGCCAGCAGCCTCCAACAAGGAGCATACTGAAGCAAAATGAGCAGGACTTGGATGCAGCATTCTTACATTAGGTCGATCCATCCAAGCGCGCACCCGCTCCGTGGCTTCTTGCACGGTCATAGGATGAATAAAAACCTTCGGGTGAGTCGCTAACCTGAGGAAACTAAAGACCACCACCGAACAAAGCCCTACGGGTTCGTGACCGGAAAGTAATTTTGACCACCAAAGAGCTGATTCCTTATGAAAAGGACTCTCATTATCATACGCGTAAATCAGCAAATTTGCGTCCGGTATAATCATAATGCGCTCTTACGCAGACGACTCGCGGTGCTGGCAAATGCCTCCAGCTCGATTTCATCCGCGAGATCTTGCAAGCGGGCAGGATCAAAGCCCGGCCGGAGACCCATGGCCTTAGCCTCAACGCGGAAAGGCTTAAGCGGAAGGGCCGGTTTCTGATGGACCAAACCGCGGCGTAAAGCCGCGTTCAGGGCCGCTTTTAAACCCAGCTTCTCCTCGTGCATCGACTGCTTGAGCAACTGCTCCACATCAGGATCAATTGTTAAAGTCGTTCTCATTAAAGCATCAAGATGTGTAAATAAAAAGATGTCAAGATGCATAAACTAAGGTTGAGCCCTGACAGGCAACGGCGAAGAAACCCCTGGGACGACCGGCCTCCGGAACAGCTCGAAGGTCAGACGCGCGGGCAGGTAACTCCTGTTTAAACTGTGCGGCTTTGCCGGGAGCCTTTTTAACACGCGATTTACGCTACAGTTTCAACTTCCCGCCGATCCGCCGCAACAACTGGCGTCCTGTGCTTTCGGTCAGGGTTTTGCGGGTGCGTTTACTGATTCAGACCTGCGCATCGTCGACCCCGGCCTGCCGCCGTGGACGCGTTGCAGCAACCCAGCGACCCCTTGGGGGACGACCTTGTCCCGATAAGTACGGTCGGCCGACTCACATCGGCTAGCCGCAAATTTGCGCCACGGACAGCTCAGGCTGCGCAATCAGCCTCACCACCAACCAGTAGGCGCTGCCGCAACCACGCTTCCTGCGGCTGAGCCCTCGCTTGCTCAATTTCCGCAATCACCGCCTGATCTAGCCTAGATAGGTAGCGTCCAATCCGCCGATCTTAACCATTTAAATTTACTTAAATATTAGTATCAGCAGGTGACGTTTTTACCTTCACTACCGAAATGCTTCATGCGCTCTTCGGCCGTGGTCTTAGTGATACCCGCGGGCGCGTAGTGAAATTGAAGCGCGCGGCGACGATTCGCCGAAGAATTGTGCGGTGTGCCGTGAGGCAATAAGCCATCAAACAACAGCAAACCACCGGGCGGTAACGGAGCCGCGACGGACTTTGTGCCCATGATTACGTTATCGCAGATCTGCCAATCGCGCCGCTGGAAATGCGTAATCGGGCCTTCGCGGTGGCGGCCGGGCAAGAGCTGCATGCAGCCGTTCTCGATTGTCGCCGCATCAAGTGCGATCCACACGCCCAGCACCGGCATACCGAGCGGATAATCAAAATACGCGTGATCTTGGTGCCACGGTTTTTCACGGCCGAGCCGGGGCGGCTTTACGAGTGCCATGTCTTGAAACATCTCCGGCTCCTTGTCGCCGATTAGTTTTTTAGCGACGGCCCACAATTTAGCGTGATGCGAAATCGCCTTCAGGCGCGGTTCAAAATTCACAAAATGCCAAGCCTTGCGCACCGCATCTTGGCGCTGCTCGGCGCTTAGCGTTGGCAGAATCGTCTTCGCCGCCGCTTCAAACGTGATGCCATTAAACGCCGGATTTTTGCCCATGATCAAATCCACGAGCCCGGAAAGTGCCGAGGATACTTCGGTCGGCGTGAATGCCTCACGGACGGCGAGGTAACCATGTTCGCGGTAAAATGCGATTTCACTTGGTCCGATATCATCGAGCTTAGCGACCGAATGAGCCGTGTTCGGCACCGGTTGATAAAGCTCAGGCGCGTGCAGTTCGGCGCCGAGATCAAATTCAGGAGCTGGCGTGGCGGGAGTCGCGGTAGACATGATGACGAAAAAGTGGGTGGAGTGAAACAGGTATTGGGTAAACTTATCCGCTCTTATCGTAAAGCACACACGCCTGTCTTGCCATGAAGGCGTCCGACATCTTTTTGTGTTTATCCGCTCTTTATGGCCAACGCTGTGTTTCACCATCCCGTGCGTCTTTCCGCCCATTGCAACCGCGTGCGCTGCGAACCGGGCTGGCACTTGGGGCCGGAATGGGCGCCGCGCCTGCGCGATTATGATCTATGGTTTGTGAGCGCCGGAGTTGGACGCATGAAAACCGACCGCGGCGAGATCGCACTCACACCGGGCACGGGCCTATGGATGAGCCCCGGCCGGCGCTACGAGGCCACGCATGAACCCAAACGTCCGCTCGTTGTAAATTTTTTCCATTTTACGCTGCGCGAGCCGCCCCGAAACTTCACCCCACCTTTCGAGGTGTTGCACACGGCGGATCCAGATTTCGTGGAAGCAACGATGCGGCGCATCCTCACACTACGCGCTAAGTCTGACCCCGCCGCGCACGCCTCGGCCGAGGCGCTATTCACGGCGCTCCTCGGCGAACTGGTCCGCGAAACCTCTGTACAAGCCACCGCACCGGCTGGGCCCGCACTCGACCAACATCACCGCGAAATCATGCAACGCCTCGCTGCTGAAATCCGGGAAAACCCCGGCGGCGCGCGGCCCGTAGCTGAACTCGCCAAGGCCGCCGGCTACAGTGTGGATCATTTTTCCCGTGTGTTTGAAAAAATTACCGGCCAACGCCCGCAAACCTTCGTGATTGAAGCACGCCTCACCCGGGCCCGCCAACTTCTCGCCGAGACCGGCCTCACCATCAGCCAGATTGCGGAGGCGTTGGGTTTTCGCGACGTGTTTTTCTTTTCGCGTCAATTTACCCAGCGCACTGGCCAGACCCCGTCCGCGTACCGGGCGACCTTGAGCCGCGCCCAAACTTAACGGACCGTGCTGGAAAATTATTTCCCGGCTGTCCAACCGCCATCGATCATTAGGGCGCTACCGGTGACCATCGCGCTGACATCGGCCGCGAGATAAAGCGCGGCCGCGGCGACTTCTTCGGGCTGCACCATGCGGCCGTTGAGCTGAGTGGAAGCCATTTCACGATATGCAGCAGCGGGATCAGGGTATTCCTGAATGCGTGCGGTTACAAACGGTGTCTCCACGCGGCCGGGGCAAATACAGTTGAAGCGCACGCCGGCGTGCGAGTGATCGAGTGCGAGCGCTTTAGTTAGACCCACGACCGCAAATTTTGTGGTCGTGTACGCGAGCCGGTCGCGCACGGCGACAATGCCCGCGACGGAGGCCAAATTAATCACACTACCCGAGCCGCGCACGAGCATAGCGGGGACAAAGGCTTTGCAGCCGTTGAACACGCCGCGGACATTGACGGCGTAGAGCCGGTCAAAGTCCTCGGCCGTAGTGGCCGGCAAGGCCCCGACATGTCCGATGCCGGCGACATTAACGAGGACATCGACCGCACCCACCGCGGCAGCCACGCGGGTGAATTCCGTTTCACTAGCGACATCCAGGTGCACAAACTGGGCGCCGATGTTCGTGGCGATCGCGGGGCCATGCGCGGCATCGCGGTCAGCGATAATTACGCGCGCGCCAGCGCGGACAAATTCACGGGCGATCGCAGCACCGATGCCCGAGGCGCCTCCGGTGACAAACGCGGTTTTTTGGGCGAGGGTAAACACTTCCACAGCGCGCCGTATCTGCTCGCCTAAGTCCAGCCTGCAAGTGCGGTTAACACCCTCGCTCAAGCGGCTCGCTCGAGTACGAGGCGGCCGGGCCCACGGAACTGCACGCGCTCCTGCCACGCCATACTGCCGGGCACGAGGCGGGCATCAGGGAGATGCTTAATCAAAGTCTCCAAGACGATGCGCGCCTCCATGCGCGCGAGCGGTGCGCCCACGCAAAAATGCATACCATAGCCAAAGGAAAGATGGTCGATTTTCGTACGGTGGATCTCGAAAGACTCTGGATTTTCGACGTTGGCGGGATCTCGATTGGCGGCGCCAACGACCTGAAAGACCATCTCGTTTTCGGCGAATTCCACCCCGTTAAACGTGTGCGTCTTTTTAACGCGACGGAAATTACGCTGTTTGGGCGCCTCATAGCGCAGGGCCTCCTCGATTGCGGGATGAATGAGCGTCGGATTAGCTTTGAGCGCAGCCCATTGCTCGGGGTGTGTGAGGAGCAAATGCACGAGACTGCCAATAAGATTGGTCGTGGTCTCATGACCAGCGGTGAGAATGGTATTGCACGTGGCGAGCAACTCATCGCGGGAAAATCCTTTACCGCCTTCCTCGGCGAGCGCGAGGGCGGTAATGAGGTCGTCTTGCGGCTGAGCGCGACGGGCATCGATCAATGCGTTCATGTAAGCAAACATTGCTACGAGACTGGTCTGAGAAATCATCGCCGGGCCAAAGCTCGTACGGCCCGTGCCCTGGAAACCGAGAATATCGGATGACCATTTCTTGAAGAGATGGCGGTCGGCGGCGGGAGCGCCGAGCATTTCGGCGATGAGCACAACCGGAAGGGGGTGCGCAATTTCATGGATGAAATCAAACCGGCCGTTGGCCACGGCGGGGGCGACCATGGATTCGGCGAGTTCACGGATGCGGGGCTCGAGGGCGTTGATGGTCTTGGGCGTGAATGCCTTTTGCACGAGCGCACGCATGCGCGTGTGATCGGGTGGATCTGAGCCAATCACGTCTTTTTGGGCAAAGTAATGGCGCAGCGGACAAAGTTGCTGGCGTTCGTCATCAGTGAGACTGGCAAAGAGCAAACCCTGACGGTTTTCGTTGGAGAGGTTTTCTTTATCTTTGAGGGAAGTGGCGACGTCGTCAAAGCGACTCACAACCCAAGCCTTCCATTGCTCGCTCCAAAATACGGGAGCTTCCTCGCGTAGCTCGCGATAAATCGGATAAGGATCGACCATCATCGCCGGGGAAACGAGTAACTGATCGAGCGCTGGGTGGGAGCAGACGCGGCGTGGTTTGAAAGAAAACATTTAAATGAGTGTAACTATGAAGCGACCGCTGACGTCGATTCATTCGTTGGGCAAATGCGCACTTTCGTTTGTTTTACAAAAAGATTCGTTTTATTACTATAATATTCATAACTTATTGATGCTAATAATTATGTTGTTTTTTTTTTTAAAAAAGCATCAATAAAACTCAATTTTAGAAAATGCGAATTATTGTCGTTGGCACACCTAAGACAGGAAATACATGGGTTAAACACCTACTGGCGGATGTGTATAATCTGCCGATTGTTACCCTACAACCTGAATTCGATGCCGCTGAGGCTACCGCAGCCGGTCCCCGCTGGATTAGTCATCAGCACTTCTTGCCCAAACATGGACTGCTGACTTGGGCCAAGGCAAACGGTGTGATTTTTATCAGCGTACTAAGGCACCCGGCCGATGTGGTCATCTCGCTTTGGCATCATATGCAACGACGGCAGGGTAAAAATGCTGAAGTTAGCCAGGGCGCCTCTATCTTAGGCAAGGCGGCGGATAACGTAGCTGGGGAGACGACACTGACCTTTGTAGAACAAGAGTTTCCTCTATATTTGAACCTCTCGATTGCTTGGTTGCAGATTCCAGGGGTGCGCGCGCTGCGTTACGAAAATCTTTGGAATCACCCGATCGAGACCCTTACGCAGTTAACGGATACGATCGAACCGAGGTCGCGGGAGTCACTCAACCTATCCTTATGTGCGTGTGAGTTGGGGCTGATGCAACAGCTACTCGATCCCGAGAAAAAGTTGATCCGCCAGGGCGGGACGGGGGCTTGGCGCCATATTCTGCCGGACAACATCAAAGCCGCTTTCACCCAGCTCGATCCTTATCCGGCTCAATTCGCCGCTTTGGGTTATACGATGGATGAAAGCGATCCGGCCAACGTGCCCCAAGCCAACCCGGCTAAGGTGAACGGACCGTTCAGCGATAAACGGCACTTTGACAACGGCACGCCGATCACGCCGGTGCTGATGAAAGCTTATTTTGATCTACCTTTAAATCTGCGTGCGCGCTGGCTGGCCCCGCACAGCACGTCTAGGGAATCATTTTTCACTTGGTTGAACCAACCGGCGGCGGCCGATCCGATCCCAAGTCAGCCGAATCCCGTCATCAGTGAATTGGCGCATTATATCTATGGACAGCGTTCGGATCTCCAAGCGGCTTTCCCTGATCACTTCGGCACCAACAGAAGTGAGTTTTACGACTGGTTTTTATTCAATGCTCGCAAGGAGTACAGCCTGCCCTCGTGTTTTGTGACCCAAAATCCGTTCAGCGATGCAACGAAGTTCTCCGATAACACCGTCAACGCCCGGATTTTGGTTCGCGCCTATCTAAACTTGCCCGAGGCGCTGCGCGCGCGTTGGCCTGATCCGTCGAAGGCGGGCAAGGACTCCTATCTGACGTGGCTTAAAACGCAGGCAAAGGATGATCCTTCGGACGGTAAAAACACTCCCATCATCACGGAATTGGGGGCTTATCTTTATTCGATACGCAGCGATGTGAGATCGATCATGCCCGATCTATACGGGATGAATCGGGTCGATTTTTCCGACTGGTTTATTTCCAGTGCAGCCAAGGAATACAGGTTGGATCGCAGTCTAATTCTACCCGTCATTAATTCCTGGGCTCAGGTTAAAACCGCGCGGGAAAGTGTCTATCAGACGGGCCAACGTGTCGATCAGCGACGCGCTTAAGGCAGGGCGCGAATCATCAAATTTTTATAGTAAGTGACGCTTTTAGGGTCGTGACCTTGCAGGGCGATCGTGCCGGAGCTGAGCTTACGGCCGTTCATATTCTTGAGCGTTTTGGAGGGGTCCCAATCGGCTGGCTCGGTCCAATCCACGGTAGTTTTACCGTCGATTTGGATAACGATACGTTTACCATCGACCTTGATGTAGTAATCAAACCACACGTCGTCGGTGCTCGGAGCTTTATCTAAGACATCCTGCACCGCGTAAAGGCCGCCCGTCTTCTTGCGATCGGTGTGCGTGGAGTTAACTTGGCACTCGTAGCCTTGGCTGGGCCAGCCTTTGGGCTCGTAGGCGGTGTGGATGTAGATGCCGGAGTTGGATCCTTTAGTGGTTTTGACCTTAGCTTTGAATTCGAAGTTTTTGAACGAGGCGTTACCATCGACCCCGTAAAAAAGATGCGCACGGCCGGTGCCGATTTTGATTACTCCGTCTTCGACGGAAAAGGAGCCAGGGCCCTCTTCGGTGGCTTTCCAACCCGAGAGGTCTTTACCGTTAAACATCGTGATCCAAGCGCCGGTTTGATCGGCGGCAGGAGCGACTGAGAGACCCAGGGCGAGGACGGGGATTAAGAAAGCAAAACGTAGTTTCATCAGGGATTATCCTTTGGCGGCGTATTTCTGCATGTCGAGAACCGAGGCGTAAATTCCGGTAAAGAAAATTTCTATGGGCTAGCTGGGAGCAGGAGCCGATTTTTAAATTCGCTCGGCAAATTGGCCCCAACAAGCCAAGTGTGAGCGGCGGCGGGTGCGTTGTCGAACCAACGGCTATAGGCGGCCGTAATGGCGGCTTCACGGGCCGTGGGAGCGGCGAGGGTTTGAGCCCAAACGAGCGTGGTGGCAGGATCGCGCTGGGCTAGCTGGGGGGCAATCGAAGCCGCCGCCGCGGTCTGAGTCGCAGCGGGAAGTAAGGCGACGAAATCCCGAGCGGCTGGGGCATCGGCGAGTACCCAATAAGAAAGAGCCCCAGTGAGGGCGGAGGTGGCCGCGGTATCGAAGGGTTGTAGGCTAGCCCAGCGCGTAGCCGCGGCAGGGTCGGTTTGGGCCCAAGTGGAGGTGATGCCAACGAGCGCAGCAGCTCGAGCGGTGACCGCAGGAATTGATTGGGCCCAAGCGAAGGCATGAGCAGGTTCACGAGCAAGAAGCGGAGCGAGGTGCGCCACGGCGGCGTCTTGCGTGGAGCTGGGCGGGAGCGCGGCGACGTACTGCGCGGCGGCGGCAGGTTGAGTCGTAGCCCAAATCGTAAGCACGCTAGTGAGCGCGAGCGTGGCGGTGGAGCCGGCAGGCAGTTGGGCGATAAAGTCGAGAGCGGCGGCGGGGTTTTTTCCCCCGAGGGCGCGAGCAATCTCGAGCGCACAGCGCGTGTGTGTGTCACCAGGAGGTAACAGGGTAACCAGGCCAGCGGCGGCGGCAGGATCGGTAAGGGTGATTTTTTGGATCGATAGAAACAGCGTGCGTTCGAGGGCAGGGCCAGTAAGAGAGGTCCGAGCGAGCTCGATGACTAGGAGCGGGTCCGTGTGCATTAGTTCATGAAGTGCGCTTTCCAGCGCGGGCGCACGATCGACCCACGGGAGCTGTTGCGCCCAAGCAAGCGCGGCGGCCGATTCGGCGCGAAGCCAGACGCCAGCGAGTGCACGCAGGGCATTTTCGCGCGCAGGGCCGGTGGGGACCAGAAGGAGGCGGGAGACGGCCGTCGCCGGATTTTCACGCGTAAAGGAGTCAAAGAAGACATTATAAATCGCAGCCTGCTCACGGGTCTTCACCAATTCGCGAGCGAGTGCGAGGGCTCGATCAGGGTCCCGGCGATGCAACCCTTCCAGCAGCAAAAAAAGTGCGGTGTCGTAATCGGCGCCACGCGGGAGTGCGCGCAACGCGATCAGCGCAGCCTCGAAATCAACTTCGAGAAATGCCTGGAATGCTTGACCAAAAGCTCGAGCACGAGCCCGGGGATCAGCCAGCTGGGATGCGGCGGTGAGTGCTGCGCGTTCCGCCGAGAGGTCATAGGCGGGAACGCGGGGAATTGGCCCCGCGGGGTAGACAGTCCGAGATAAGGCCGCTGGCGGCGGCGATGAGCGCATGAGTCGCGCCGCGACCGCGACGATCACGACCGTGATTATGAGTACAAAGAGTCCCCGACGTTTCATTTTGGAGCGAGGAGTCTTACGGCAATTCGTAGACCTCAACGAGTGCGAGGCCGGTAGAGCCACCGACGCCGGTAACTTGAGCCGTATAAGCACCGGGAGCGAGGGTCACGATCATCGCGGCGTCGGCGCTACCAGCCGCAAAAGCAAAGGCGCCGGCTTGCGCCGATGCGGTGGTGATCGCAGCAGCGTCGGCCGACGTGCTCCAGCCGGCATTCAAGAAAACAGGCGTGTTGCCGGAGAAAAGTGTGAGCTGAGGACGGACGAGTAGGCCCGTAAGGTTAAAAGCGGCGAGTGCAGGGCCGGCGGCGCGCAGGAGAACGCGTTTTGGCATTGAACCACCAATAATGAAACCCGCGATGAATATTTCGTTGCCCGTGCCAGCGAAAGCGCGGGTAGAGAGATTGACGAGATTTTGGCCTGGGGTGGCGGCAGAGAGATCGTAAACTTCGATGAGTCCGACGCCGGCGGAACCAACCCCGGAGCTGATCTGAGCCGTGTAACCGCCGGGGGCGAGGTTGGTAAGTATCGCAGAATCGGCACTGCCGGTAGCGAAAGCGAAGGCGCCCGAACTCATCGCGGCGGCAGCAATCGCGGCTGAGTTGGGGGCGGTAGTCCAACCCGTATTAGTTTCAATGGCAGAGGTGCCGCGAAAAAGTTCGAGCCTAGGTGCCGTGAGCGAGCCGCTCACACCGAGGGCGCTGAGCGTGGGACCGGCGGCGCGGATGAGAACGAGTTTTGGCTTGGTGCCAACAAGGGTGAAACCGGCGATAGCGAGATCAGGGGCGTTGGCGGTGCGAACACGGGAGGAGAGGTTAGAGAGGCGGCGGTCTTGAATAGTGCCGGCAGAAAGAGCCGTGCCCGTGGTGAGTTGAACGGCAAGGTCATCGATGCGCCAGTTGGCGGTGTTCACGCCGGCGTTGCCGGTGCCGTTGCAACCATAGAGCCGGAAAGTAAGGGAGGTGGCGGGGTCGCTCACGACCGGCAGAAACGTGGGGGTGATGCGGGTCCAGACGCTGGTGTTCGCAAGGGGGCCGCTAGCGATCAGCGCGGGCTCGGCCGTACCGTTGATCGCAAATAGGGCATAAGCTTGCGGACCAGTAGAGGTGCTACGCGCGCCGAAACTAAGACCGGTAACACAGAGTTGGCGAGCAACAGCAGGCGTGAGGGTGAATTCAAAAAATGCGGAACCGCCTTCGGCGAGATTGAGCGAGCCGACACGGGCGGCGGCGCCGGCATTTGACGTGCCGGAGACCCCGGTGTAGCCGCTAGAAACGGAAACGGTGGTGAGCGTCTGGGTAGTGCCAAAATTGTTACGCTGAACGACGGTGCCGCCGGAGACATCGGCGGGCAGACCGCTCGTCGGCGTAGCGGTCACGAAATCCCAAAGCAGGGGGTCCGGCGGGATAACCGTGATGTTGAGCGTGATCGCAGCACTGGTGATGGAGCCTAGGGCGTTGGTAATAACGACATCATAGCTACCAGAATCAGCCGTGGTGGTGGCAGTCAGCGAAAGGGCGGCGGTCGTGGCGCTTGAGTTAGCGGTGAGCGCAACGCCGGCTTTGCGCCATTGGTAGGTAAGCGGTGCGGTGCCACTAGCGACAACGCTCAAGGTGGCAGTAGCACCCGGGGCGGCGATTTGCGGGGCGGGGGCGCTGGTAATAGAAGGTGCGGCAGCAGAGACACTGAGGGCGGCAGCGGCGCTGGTGGTGGAGCCGACTAAGTTAGTGATGACGACGTCATAATTGGCGGCGTCGACCGCTTGCGTGTTAGTGAGCGTGAGGGCAGCAGTGGTGGCCGAGAGGTTACCGGAGAGCGCGACCCCAGCTTTGCGCCATTGATAAGTGAGGGTGGGCGATCCGGAGGCGACTACCGCAAACGTCGCGGAGGTACCGGCGGCGACGGACCGAGCAGACGGCGAGGTGACAATCACGGGCGGCAGGCCAGTGATAGTGAGTGCTACGGCGATACTGGTGGAAGCACCGAGAGCGTTTTTAACGACCACAGCATAATTACCGGCATCCGTGGCGGTGAGGGAGGAAAGGGTAAGTGTGGCAGCTTGGGCAGAAGGCAGAGCGACGTCGTCGCGGGACCATTGGTAGGTGAGGGTAGCATCACCGGTCGCGGTGACCGCGAAACTGACGGAGCCGCCGACGGCGGCGGTCTGTGCAGTAGGTTGAGTCGTAATCGAGGGCGAGCCGACCGGAGCGGCACCTTCGATTTTTGCGCGCAGCGCGGTGGCGACCGAAGCAGGCAGTTCGGTGAAAAAGGTGTACCCCGTGTCGGTCTCAATCTGACCGGCAGTGGTGATATAATTTTGCCACGGAGTGCTGCGCACACCGGCGATATTGGGAATCTTGATCGCGATGACGCGCGTAGCGGTGGTGATACGACTGAGAGCGGGGCCACTGCCGACGGGCACCACGACGACAATCTTCCACGTATAGCCGGCGATGGCGACGCCACTGGCAATAGCCGTGCCGGCGTATCCACTGGGACCGGAGATGATCAGAACTTCGTTGCCGGCGGCGGCGATGGAGCGACACTCGCTCTCGAAATTGGCCCAGACACCCTGATTATTGTCGGGCGACTGAGCAATCATGTTGGTCATGAAAAACGTGGCTTCGTTATCCGCGTCGGTGAGAGTGCGATCCCCTGAGGGACACATGTGGCCGCGGTCATAACCTGAACCGGAATAGTCCGTCGTGAGGACTTGGTAAAAACCGACGGGCAAGCTGGTGTCTTGGAAAAAATTCGCGGAGCGACCGGAGGCGCCAAGGTCGGCCGTGGTGAGGTTCCAGCTGACCCAGTTGGGCTCGCGCGTGGTGTTATTATACGAGAGCGTGTACTGGGGCCGAGCGATCAGGTAGTTGGTTGTAGCGGTAGCGACGGCGGTGGCACTGCTGGGATTACCCAGTTGGCTTTGCAACGTGGTGCCAATGGTGGCACGTGCCACGCTGGCGAGATGGAGAACGACCAAAAGACACCAAACCGAGCGACGGGAAAATGCCATGAGCCACGTTGCCGCAAACGGCACAGGGAAAGCAACAGCGACGCGAGTTTCACCTTTAAGCTCAACGGGTGCGTGTCAGCGTGGCCCAAGATGAAAACCCCCTTCATGCTGTTTGTGTTCGTGTGGATGGCTCTTGGAATCCGCGGCGCTGAGACGCCGAGCCCGCGACTCAATATCCTTTTTATATTCGCCGACGACTGGGGACGCTACGCCAGCGCGTACCGCGGAATCGATGGCCGGCCAACGATTAACGACGTCATTCAAACCCCGTATGTGGACCGCGTCGCACGCGAAGGCGTCCTGTTCAAAAACGCCTTCGTCAACGCCCCCAGTTGTACCCCGTGCCGCAGCTCATTGCTTTCGGGCCGACATTTTTTTCAAACGGGCCGGGGCGCAATTTTACAGGGCGCGGTATGGGACGGCACGATCCCGACATTTCCACTACTCCTGCGCGATCACGGTTACCATATCGGTAAAAGCCACAAGGTCTGGAGCCCGGGTACACCGGCCGACGCCGGTTTCGGCGGGCAAGCGTATGCGTACCAACGCGCCGGCGTGGGCTCGAATAATTTCTCAGAAAATGTGACCGCGGATATGGCTCGCGGCGCCTCATTTGCCGAGGCCCGCGACCGAATTCTCGCAGAGGTCCGCGGGAATTTTGGCGACTTCCTCGCCGCCCGTAAATCTGGGCAACCTTGGCTTTACTGGATGGGCACAACGACCACGCATCGCACCTGGATTAAAGGTAGCGGCAAAAAGCTCTGGGGTATCGAGCCCGATCAGCTCAAAGGCAAGTTGCCTAGTTTTCTGCCCGACGTGCCCGAAGTCCGAGAAGATGTCGCCGACTATCTCGGTGAGTGTCAGGCCGTGGATGCTTACGTGGGAGCATTGCTACAAAGTCTCGAGGAAGCGGGTGAGCTCGAGCGCACCGTGATCATACTGAGCGGCGACCACGGGATGCCCGGCGTACCCCTCGGTAAATGCAATCTCAACGACTTCGGCACGGCGGTGCCGTTGATCGTGCGTTACCCAGGAGCCAAACCTGGCCGAGTGATCGACGATCTCGTACGGCTGCCCGACCTGATGCCGACGTTTTTGGAAATTGGCCATGTGACTGCGCCGAAAGATTTGTACGGCGTGAGCCTATTGCCGCTATTAAACTCTGGGCAACAGGGCTGTGTAGACCTAAGTCGCGATGCGATCATTGCGGGCCGCGAACGCCACGTCGGCGCGGCTCGCGAGGGCAACCTGCCCTACCCGATGCGCTCAATCCGTACGCGTGATTTTCTCTATATCCGCAATTTCGCGCCCGAGCGCTGGCCGATGGGAGCGCCCTTCCAAGCCGCGGCCAACAAACCCGACCTTACCCTTATTGGCGAAAATACCCGCGCCGCGTTTCCTGATATGGACGCCAGTCCCACCAAAACTTGGCTCATCGCACACAGCGCTGCGCCACAATGGAAAAATTACTACGAACTCGCCTTCGCGAAACGACCCGCGGAAGAACTCTACGAACTCAAAACTGATCCTGATCAGGTAAGAAATCTCGCGAACGATCCAAGCTTTGCCGCGAAACGACGCGAGCTCTCCGAGCGATTGATGGCAACGCTGCGAACGGCGGGTGATCCGCGCGTGACCGGTGAAGGCAACACATTTGACCTCAGCCCCTTCAACGATCCCGAAGACCATGGCGCGCCAAAAGCGGGCAAGGCCGCGAGGAATAAAAAATTGTGAGCTGCTAAGACGCACGTTGGGCGCGGCACTGGGTGTGCTAAACATCGGCACGCTGCTCAACTCCCCAAACACCCTCAAGGCGTAGATTTTGGGGCGCGGTGCTGCAGCAAGTCCCAAGTGTTGCCATAAAAATCGCGGAAGACCGCGACGATGCCGTAGGCCTCGGTACGCGGGGCTTCAAGAAATTCCACGCCCCGCGCGCGGAAAGCAGCGTAATCGCGATAAAAATCATCGGTGTGTAGAAAGAGAAAAACCCGTCCGCCTGCTTGTTGGCCGACGGCGGCGAGTTGTGTGGTGTTTTTTGCCCGGGCGAGCAGCAAGCAGGCGCCGCCGGGAGCGCCTGGTGGAGCCACGAGCACCCAGCGTTTGTCGCTCACAAGCGGAGTGTCCTCAACGAGCTGAAAGCCCAACACGCCCGTGTAGTAAGCGATCGCCTCGTCGTAATCGCGGACCAAAAGTGAAATATAGCCGATGTGTTGCTTCATGAAAAATCTGGAGTTTAACCAGCACCCCTACGCGATCCGCTCAACTCGAGCTGCGGTCCCGAAGTTTCCAGAGCCACAGGGCGGCGGCGAGCAAGATCACGATCGCGATCGTACCCCAAAGGGTAAAGGTATGGGTACGTTTGAGCGCCCGTTCCAATTGCCCGAAATCATCCGCGAACTTCAGCCATAGCCACCGCCCAAGCCACACGAAAACCGGCACGCTCACAAGGGCCGCCAGCCCATCGAGCAGGAGAAATTTTACCAGTGAAACCTTAAGGGATCCGGCGCTGAAAAAAATCGGGGCCCGCAGGCCCGGCAGAAACCGGCCGATGAAAAGTCCGGTCGTCCCGTGTTTAGCGAAAAGTTCCTCGACCCGAGCCTGCTTAGCGGGCGGAAAAATACGTTGAAACCACGACGTGCCAAGCAACCGAGTTCCATAACGTTGCCCAGCGAAAAAAATCATCGAGTCGCCCGCGAGTACGCCCGCATACATAAAGACGCTGACTTCGAACCATGATCTACCGTCAATCACGCCCAGCATGCCGGCGGTGATGAGCACGATATCCTCCGGCATCGGCAGCCCAAGGCCGCACAGCAGTAATAGGATAAAAGGCCCCCATAGCGACAAAGGCGTACCCTGAAAATGCTCTAGCAGCTGTTCAAGCATGGGCTAGACTCGTCGACCAAATCGCCGCCGCACAGCCGGTTTGGACAGGGGGAAATAGGTTTATCACTAGACTCACTGCTGCCAACAAACAGTCGCGGCGTATCCTGCCAAGGGTTTTGTGGTTAGCGTAGCCGGGATGTCACTTGAGCTCCATTTTTCGCGTGCGCACGAAGAGGCACTCGCACAGAAAATCCTCTTACTTGAAACCACCCGCCCACACTCGCGCCGTCGGCCAGCTCATCGCGGCGGCACTTTGCTGGAGCCTAGGTGGGATCCTGATTAAAGCCATCGCCTGGCCACCGCTCGCTGTCGCGGGTGGACGCGGTTTGATCGCTGCATTGTTTATCGCGGCGATTAGCCGCGATTTAAAATTTCATTTTTCTAGGTCGCAAGTGCTCGGTGCGCTCGGTTACGCAGCGTGCACCGTTACGTTTTGTGCCGCCACGAAACTGACGACCGCGGCCAACGCGATTCTCCTCCAATACACCGCTCCCGTATGGATCGCGCTCTTCGGGGCCACGCTGCTCGGCGAACGAGCCACCCGCGCCGATTGGTTCACGATCATCGCGGTGCTCAGCGGCATGGGTTTATTCTTCGCTGACAATCTCGAGGTTTCCGGGCTTCTGGGTAACATCCTTGGCGCCACGAGTGGTCTGTGTTTCGCCGGTATGACACTTGCGCTGCGTTACCAGAAAGAGGGTTCACCCATCGAATCGATCATCTTAGGCAATCTCCTCGCTTTTGGGATTGGCCTGCCGTGGATCATCGGCGCGCCGAATTTACCTTTGTCCGGCTGGGGCGCGTTGGTGTTGCTGGGTTCGCTACAGCTCGGCGTGTCGTATCTGCTTTACGCGCGGGCCATCCGCCACGTCACCGCCCTAGAGGCCGTGCTGATACCCGTGATCGAGCCGTTACTTAACCCACTGTGGGTGCTACTCGCTCTGGGCGAACGTCCCACGCCCAAAGCGCTGCTCGGTGGCGCAGTCGTCCTCGGAGCGATTACGCTACGTGGAATTAATAACCTGGGCAACCGTCGCGCAAAAAACTGAGTAGACCGCGAGTGCTCCATTACTCGCAACCATGGCTGCAGTGGCGCGGGAGCGCCCTGCGACTTGTGGGCGCGTTTCGAAGCACCAGAAGCGCGATAACGGGGCGGGGAGCGCCAGCGCATTTACTCAAAGTTGCTTCACCGGCGGCTTCAGCTGGATCAAAACGTTGGCCGCCGTGATCAACCCGCCGCCCACCAGCAGAGTCCAAGTGGCGGTTTCATTCGGATAAGAGATCGCCGCCCAGGCTGAAAAGAGCGCGGGTAAAAACAACGCCATCAGGGCGCCAAACACCGGCTCCACGCAATAAATCAACCCCGCCTCGGTTGCGGTGATTTTGGGCTGCCACGCATTCATGATCCCGAACGACCCCAACGTACACAAGAGAGTGAGCATCCCGGTAAAAACCAACCACGCCGGAGACGTCCACGGCAACACGAGCGCCGCCAGGTTCGGCGCCGCCCCGACCGCCAACCCTGCAAACACCAGCGCCTGCGTCGCAAAAATAACTAGCGTCAGCTCAAACGCCCGGTTCCCCGCATACTCCTTTTTATCGAGCAATAAAATCTGGCCCATAAAAAACACCGACGACACCAATGTCTCCCATTCCCCCCGCCCCAAACGGAGTTGCCGCCAATCAAAATTCCCCAAAATCGCCACGCCCACTAGTACCAGCGCGCAACTCAGCCACACCGTCACTCCGGGATTTTTCCTGGCCCGCACCGCGATAAAAATCGGGATTAAAATTGCATAAAATTGCGTGAGAAACGCCGACGTGCTCGCTGCCGTGAACTGCATCCCATCGTTTTGAAACAACATGCCCGCGGCCGCGAACAAACCGATCGCTACGCCTTGTTTCAACTCAGCCCGCTTAACTCCGCGCCAAGCCCACGGCTTGAGCGCGACGAGCACTAGCAGCGCTAATAAAAAGCGTGGCGCCACCGTGTAAGTGGTCGAGAACCATGACCCCGCCTCTGGCCCCAATTTTTCGTGCAGCAATAAAATGCTTTTGATCAGCGGGAAGCTCAGCCCCCAGAAAAAATTGGCGATCACTAGCATGAGCAGCGCCCGTGTGCGTTGCGGGTGAGATGAATCAAGAGACATAGTAGCGAAAAAATTCGAAAACGGGTAGCAAAGCACGCCACCGTGCCGCCGCCACGTAGCAGCGCCAAGCCAATTGCCCACCGCGATCCCGACTAACCACAGCCTTGCTACGGCCGGAGCGCACCCCCAGCAGCACTAAGCTCACCCTGACGGGTTCGCCGGCCACAAAAACCGACGGTTTAGCGCTCAAAAAACCTCAAGCCTGACCCAGGCCACGGCTTTTGGTTACAATTTATCGCCATCGGCCCTACATCGCGCCTGCGACTCGACAACCCCCGCACCCGTCGCCAGTTATCTAGGTCCATGGCCAAAGCCAACCCCGAGCGCTTATCCAAAAAAACCTACGAGGCCCGCGTCTCCGACGCCCGCGCTGACCTTGTCCACATGCAGGTGCAGCTAAAGAACGCGCCCTTTCCTGTGCTCATCGTCGTAGCCGGTGTCGACGCCGCCGGCAAAGGCGAAGTCGTGAACACCCTTAACGCCTGGCTTGACCCTCGAGGAGTAGAAACTTTCGCCTTTCACGAGCCCACCGATGAGGAAAGTGAACGCCCCCCGATGTGGCGCTACTGGCGCTGTCTCCCGCCCTACGGTCGGATCGGCATCTACGCGGGCGGTTGGCACACCGAAGCACTCCGCGAAGACCCTCGTAGCTCTCGCGACCTCGCCGAATTCGACACGGCCCTACGTCGTTTCGCCCGCTTCGAAGACCAGCTCACGGCCGACGGTGCCCTCATTATCAAAATCTGGCTGCATCTCACCAAGGACGGTCAACGCGCCCGGCTCCAAGAGCTTGAGGGGGACGAGCGCACCGCTTGGCGCGTCTCGGCGGGAGACTGGAAAAGCCACCGTGACTACGACCGACTCGCCCGCTTGGCCGACACTATGCGCCGCGCCACGCAACGTCCCAACGCCCCTTGGCACGTCATTGATGCCGCCGATCCCCGCGCCCGCAATCTCGAGGTCGCCGAGCGCGTCCTGACCCGATTTCGCGCGCACTTTCGCACCCACAAGACGCCTACCACCGCGAGCAAACCCCGCCGCACCACCCCGCTGCGCGTCGCCGGCCTGCGCCGCCTCCTAGCCCTTCCGCTTGACCAACATATTGAGCCTAAAGGCTACGAAGAAAAACGCGACAAATGGCTCGGTAAACTCAACCGCATCGTTCGCACCGCCTCCCAAGCGCACCGCTCTATTGTCTGGGTCTTCGAGGGCTGGGACGCCTCCGGCAAAGGCGGCGCCATCCGCCGCCTCACTGATGCCATCGACGCACGAGACTCTCGGGTTATCCCGATTGCCAAGCCGACCGATGAAGAAAAATCCCATCCTTACCTCTGGCGTTTCTGGCGCCACGTCCCCCGCGCGGGCATGGCGACCATTTATGACCGCTCCTGGTACGGCCGCGTCTTAGTCGAACGGCTTGAAGGCTTCGCCCGCGAAGAAGAATGGCGCCGAGCGTATTCCGAGATCAACGAATTCGAACGTGAACTCGTCGAACACGGTGTAATCGTCATTAAATTCTGGCTCCACATTAGCAAAGACGAACAACTGCGCCGTTTTCGAAACCGCGAAGAAACGGATTATAAGCGGCACAAAATTAACGCTGAAGACTGGCGTAACCGCCGCAAGTGGACCGCTTACGAGACGGCCATCGGTGACATGATTGCGCTGACGCAATCTCGCTTCGCGCCTTGGCACCTCATCCCCGCCAACAACAAACGGTACTCTCGCCTAGAGATTATTAAGACCTCCTGCCAACAAATCGAAGCCGCCCTCGCCGCGCAATCCTGAGCCAAGTTTCAGGACCGCTCCCTTCATAGTGCGGCGGCCAGAAACCAGCATTGCGACGGCGGTTCCTCCCGCCCAATCTAGGTGGATGCAACCCCGCCCCGTTTGCTCCGCATTACTCATTGCCGCTTTCGCCTTAATCTCCCCCGCCCGCGCCGATTTGCCGTGGCTCCCCGCCGGTCTACCGCCAGCGCCCGCCAACGCTGCGGCCCTTTGCCCGGGAGAATTCATCTCACCAGCCCAAGGCGCCGCGATCCTAGATGCCGCGCTGACCCAATTTCCAGATCGCGCCGCGTGGGAGAGCTACGCCCAGCACCTGCGCACCCGCATCCAAGCCGCCGCCGGACTCACGCCGTGGCCGCGCCGCACGGCGCTTAATCCCATCATACGCGACCGGCGCACCCACGATGGCTACACCATCGAAAACGTCGCCTTCGAATCCGCCCCGGGCCTTTTCGTAACCGGCAATCTTTATCGCCCAACTGATCTTAAGGGCAAACATCCTGTTGTTCTCACCACTCACGGCCACGCCCGCGCGGTCGTCACCCCCGCTGATTACGACACGTACGCGCGCTTCGCACCCCACGTGCAGACGCGTTGCGCGCAACTCGCCCGTATGGGTGCTATTGTATTCGCTATCGACATGTTCGCTTACGGCGAAGGCGTCCAAATTTACGGCCAAGAAGCGCACCGCGACCCGCGCGCGATCACAATCCAGCTGTGGAACAGTATCCGTGCACTCGATTTTCTACTTGGGCTCGAAGGCGCGGACGCCACCCGCGTCGGCGTCACCGGCGAATCCGGCGGCGGCACGCAAACTTTTCTGCTCACCGCACTCGACTCACGCGTGACGGTGAGTGCACCGGTCGTGATGGTCTCTGCGCATTTTTTTGGGGGCTGCGCCTGCGAAAGCGGCCGTCCGATCCACCGCGGCGCCGATTATTTTGCCAGCAACGTCATGATTGCTGCCCTCGCCGCCCCGCGCCCGCAACTACTCGTCTCAGACGGTAAAGACTGGACGCTTAACACCCCGCGCGTGGAATTTCCCTTTCTCCAAAAAATCTATAGCTACTACGGCGCCGCCGAGCGGACCGCCAACGTCCACCTTCCTGATGAGGGCCACGACTACGGACCGTCGAAACGTGCCGCCGTCACCCGCTTCTTCGCCACGCAACTTAGCCTCAATCTTGGGGCCGCCACGGATGCCAGTGGCCAGATTGATGAATCACACGCCACGATCGAGCGGGCGGCAGCGCTGCGCGTATTCACCGCGGATTTCCCCATACCGCCCCACGCGCTGCACGATGCCGGCGCCATCGAGCGCGCGTTGGCCAAATTGCAACAGCCCTAAATCGTCGGATGTAAGTCAAAAGCCTTGGGCGAAAAAAAACCGCCGCGAGCGAACTCGTGGCGGTTGGTAAAACGAAGTCGTCCTAAATTAGGAGACGTGCTGCGAGACGAGCTTGGTCATATCGAACATGCTGACCTTGCCCTTGCCACCGAAGACAACCTTCAGCGCGGCATCGGCATTGATCTGCTTACGGTCCTTCTTGTCTTGGAGACCATTCTTCTTGATGTACTCCCACAGTTTCTTGGTGAGCTCCGTGCGTGGGAGCGGCTTCGAGCCTACGACAGCCGACAGAGCGGCGTCAGGCGTAACAGGTTTCATGAACGCGGCGTTTGGTTTACGAGCAGCTTTTTTAGCCATAGTGGATTTGGGTTTGATTGCTTTCGATTGAAAGCGATTGAGTTCTAGAGGGGAAACACACCCTTTTCCGAGTAAAATTTTACAAAATCGTGCGATTCTCAGAGGGAGAATGACTTGACTCTCCTCTGAAAACAACCGCCGCCGGGGCTTAAGCCCGGTCGTCTACCTGCACAAATTGCTCATAAAGCGCAGTGTAACGCCCGCCGGAGGCGAGCAAAGCGACGTGGGTGCCGCGCTCAATAATCACGCCCTGATCGAGCACGAGTACTAGATCGGCATGCCGGATTGTGCTCAAGCGATGCGCCACCACGAAGCTCGTGCGCCCACGCAGGAGCTTGATCAACGCCGTCTGCAGCCGCGACTCGGTTAATGCATCAATGGAACTTGTCGCCTCGTCGAGGATCACCAGCCGCGGATCAGCCAACAGGGCTCGCGTGAAGCACACGATCTGACGTTGTCCCACTGAGAGCGCCGCGCCACGCTCTCCTACCTCGGTTAGTAGTCCCTGCGGCAAAGCCTCGAGTATGTCCAGGCAGTCAAGTTGCTCTGCCGCACGGCGCACCTCGGCATCGCTTGCTTCGGGTTTAGCGAGGCGGATGTTTTCAAGTACGGTGCCGCTAAACAAAAAATTCTGCTGATGCACCATGCCCATTTGCCGATGCAGCGAGTTGCTTGTGAGCGTGCGAATCTCTCGGCCATCTACGAATAACTCGCCGGTCGAGGGCAGATAAAATTTCGAAACAAGATTGATGATCGAGCTTTTACCGCTGCCGGTGTGGCCGACGAGCGCGATGGTTTGTCCGGGCTCGGCCACGAAGTTGATATCCTTCAACACCGGCCGATTGGGATCGTAGCCGAAGCCTAGATGGCGGAATTCGACGCGCGCCCCCGCTGCACTCGCAACTTGGGTTGGGGCGAGGCGTGGATCAGGCAACGCCGCCGCATCGGGTGCATCCACCCAATCCGGCACATGATCGATGAGTCGAAAGGCGCGTTCAGCGCCCGCCATCGCGACCAGCGCTTGATTGTACTGCGTACCAATGATCGCGATCGGGGCAAAAAATTGATTCGCGAGCAGGAAAAATGTGATCAACGCGCCGATACTCATATCGCCGTGAAACACCCTCCATCCACCGAACATCAGCAATGTAGCGACGAAGAACTGGCTGTTAAGTTCGAGTAGCGGGGTGAGAATCGCTGAAGTCCGGGCGAGGGCGATATTGTAGCGCGAGTGGTCGGCGAGCAGGCTGCGGAAAAGTCCGGCGTTGGTTTCCTGGCGCACAAAGCCCTGAGTGACACGGATACCGTTCACGGATTCAGCGAGGGTCGCAGTGACACGGCTGAAGCTTTCACTGGCCGCCCGTGAATAAAAACTAAGTTTCAACCGAAAGTGCTGATTGATCCACCAGATGATCGGCGCCATCGCCAGCACGATCAAAAACAGGACCCAATCACTCCACGCCATCACAACGGCAGAAAAGAGCATCGTGCCGCCTTGAATCACCATGACAAAAAGCACATCTTGAATACCGACGCGCACCGATTCCACATCGCTTGTCACGCGACCGATGATGCGCCCCAGTTTCATGCGGTGGAAAAAGCTCATCGGTTGGCGCTGTACCTTTTCAAAAATGTCAGCGCGCAATCCGTTAACTACCGTCTCTCCGATCTCGAGCGCGTAGCGTTGGCGGAAGTGAAACATCCCATCCGTCAGCAACGCGAGCACGCCGTAGCCCAGGACGCCAAGAGCGATCCCCGAAGAATTCCGCGAGGTGATCGGGCCATTGATTACGAGCGCCATGACCCAGCCGAGCGCGGGTAATTGTGCAGCGCGCACCGTGGAAAGAATGATAAGAGCGGTGACCTTAACTTTGATGGGCGAAGTATAAGTGAAGAGCCGCCGAATCAGGCCCCATTCCAGCGGCTTGAACGATTCTTCGTTTTCTTCGTCGTCGGGCAGGCGCTGGATCAAGCCCGGCAATTTCGGATTCGGAGGCGGGGGCATCGACTTCATCCAGCGCCCTCCGGTTTGCGTTCGAGTGACTGTAGCTCACGACCATCGACGAGTTGCAAGCTGGCCACGCGGCGGTAGTTGCCCGGTTGCGCCATGAGCGATTCGTGAGTGCCGCGTTGGACGATGCGGCCATTTTCCAAGACGATAATGAAATCGGCGCGCCGCAGGGTGCTAAGACGGTGTGCGACAATAAAAGTCGTACGTCCGGAGATGGCGCGGTCGAGAGCGTCGAAAATCTCGTGCTCGGTCTCGCTATCGATGGCGGCCGTAGGATCATCCAGTAATAAAATCGCCGGCTCGAGTAACACGGCGCGCGCGATGGCGAGTCGTTGCCGTTGGCCGCCGCTGAGGCTGTTGCCGCTCTCGCCGAGCACGGTATCGTAGCCCTGCGGCAACTGCATGATGAATTCATGAGCGGCGGCGATACGGGCCGCGCGCTCGATTTGCTCGCGCGTGGCGTTGGGGTAGCCGAAGGCGATGTTGGCCGCCACGGTGTTGGAAAAGAGAAAACTTTCTTGGAAAACGAGCCCGATGTTACGCCGGAGGTCATCGAGATGGATCTGACGCGCGTCAATGCCGTCGATCAACAAACGGCCGGCCGTGGGATCGAAAAAGCGCGGGATTAGACTCATCAACACACTCTTACCTGCACCTGTCGCGCCAAGAATTGCGACGCATTGACCCGGCTGCACTTCAAGATCGATATCGCGCACGACCGCCTCGGCTCCGACGTAGGCAAAAGTCACATTTTCAAAACGCACCGCGCCCGTGCAACGCGGGCGACGAATCGCATCCGGGGCGTTTTTCACTTCAACGGGTGCATCTAAGATTTCAAACACGCGGCGCGCTCCAATCAGAGACTGCTGCACGGAGTTTACGATGTTGGCTACGTTGTTCACCTGCCCAGAAAATTGCTCGAGCAGACCGGAAAAAACGATGAGCCCCGTCCCGAGCGGCAGTTGATCATGTGCGACTAGCCAGCCGCCGTAGCCGAGCAGCACCATCATGTTGATACGGGTGAGAAAACCCACCGCTGGGGTAAACAAGCTCAGGCGCCAGAAAATTCCGCGCTGCTGATCGAAGCAGGCTTGATTAGCGGCGGAAAATTTTGCCCGGGCCTCGGCCTCGCGGCCAAAGCCTTTGGTCACGGCGACGCCTTGGAGGCTCTCGGCAAGGACTTGGACCATGCTTTCGACTAGAGTACGGTTGTGCGCGTATGCTGGCTGGATCTTGCGCGAGAACCACATCGACATAATTGCCATCACCGGGGTGGTCGCGAGACAGGCCACGGTGAGGGCGGGACTGAGGCTGGCCATGTAGATCACGTAAGCGGTGAGCGAGACGACCATGATCACACTTTGGATCAGCACTTGATCGACAAACATACGCACTGATTGCACATCGCCCGTGACGCGCGTGATGATCGAACCCGTAGAATTCGCATCGAAGAAACGGAAGCTCAGCCGCTGTAATTTGTCGTACACCTCGCCGCGCAGATCGACGACTAAGCGCTGTTGGACGAGGCGGTTGACCGAAATGGCAAGGACGTAGTTAAGCACGGCGCGACCGAGGGCGAGGGCAAGAATTAAGCCGGCGAGCAAGCCGAGCACCTGCAACGGCGCCCAAGCCAGGGGCAGGACCACATGGAGCGCATTTACGCCCATCGGCGCATGGTCCATCTTGTGCCGAATGTAATCGATGCCGAGGCCCGTAAAACTTAGCCCGCCAATACCCATCATGAGCAAGAGTAACTGCAGGCCAAGAACCTGGAAACAATGCATGCGATAACGCCACGCGAGACCAAACAACCGCCGGATCAGTGCCGCGTTGGAACTCGCGGCGACGTCAGAGAGGGTTGGTGGCGGATACATTTGGACCGCACCCTAAACTAGCTACTGCTCACTTACGAAATATTTTTAATGACCAGACCAGGACCAGGCGCTCAATCGTTTTGGCGCGTACGATTCTGCGTCTGGCCTTGGCTGTTAGTCTGGCGCTTGTTTTGATTCTGAGCTGGCTGCATGGGTTGAGCTTCGATCACCGGTGGCGCACCGTTGGCGGCCTGGATTGAAGCTTGCTCACGGAGCGCGCGGCGGCGGCGCACCTCAGACGCAACGGCCTCGAGGCGCCGTTGTTCGTCGGCCGGGGTGGGATTAGCGACCACACTCTGGGTGATGGCCGTGGGCATGCTGGGCATGCTAGGTGAAGGCAATGGCGCCGGGCTGGAAGCTTGACCGGAGGAGGCAACCTTGACCGCACGCAACGCGAGCGTAAACACCCGGCCTGAGTGGTCTACGGTTACTGTTTCGTTATTCGCGTCGTATAATTTCACGACGAAGTCGTGATCTTTTTCATTGAGTCGAACCCAGGCACTGGCCTTGCGCGCCGGATCAAAAATACAAAAGCTCATGCCCGCGCGCGTCTCCATCACCCCACGCAACTCGATGGGCGCACCCTCGGTCACCGACGAGCCACCCGCAGACGAACCCGAGGGTAGAAACGGCGAATCCACCGCCAATTGTGCGCGCGCTGCGCTCGCGCCGACCAACAAGGTAGCAGTCAACCAGCAGATCAGGCGAAAGCAGCGTGAGGCGTACATGGAAGGGACGTGTGAGCAGACTAGACGCAGTCCGCAGGGTCAAGTGACAGGGAGTATTTAAGCAGAGGCGTTAAGGAAGCTCAAAGCAACGTCCCGCGCATGATTAAATAGGCCACGCTAAAATAAATAATCAGCCCCGTAACATCGACGAGCGTCGCCACAAAAGGCGCACTGGAAGTCGCCGGATCGAGTCCGAGACGCTTAAGCACCAAGGGTAACATCGAGCCCATCAACGACCCCCAAAGGACAATCCCAACCAGCGATAACCCTACCGTCGAGGCGACCAAGGGCCAGTGCGGACCGTAGGTACCCGAAAACTGGGACCAAATGGCGATGCGTAAAAATCCAATCACGCCTAAAATGACCCCGAGAGCCGTGCCAGCCGCAAACTCCCGGCGCATCACCCGCCACCAATCGCGCAGCTTAAACTCACCCAGCGCCAGCGCCCGGATCACAAGTGTAGCTGCCTGCGAACCGGCATTGCCGCCCGAGCTAATGACCAGAGGCACAAACAGTGCGAGCACCACCGCCTTAGCAATCTCACCCTCGAAAAAACTCATCGCCGTAGCCGTGAGCATCTCGCCTAAAAATAACACGACTAGCCAGCTCGCGCGTTTTTTTACCATCCGCGAAAGAGCAATCGTGGTGTACGGTTCATCGAGCGCCTCGGAGCCACCCAGTTTTTGAATATCCTCCGTGGCCTCCGCCGCTGCGACATCAAGCATGTCGTCTACCGTCACAATGCCAATTAACTTCCGGGCATCGTCGGTTACCGGCAACGCCACCCGGTCGAATTTTTGAAATAGCTGCAACGCCTTCTCCCGATCATCCGTGGGCGAGAGGGTCGCGTAGTTGCCGTCGAGCAACTCACGCACCGGCCGATCTAAAGGCGAAAGCAGAAAACGCCGCACCCGAATATCATCAATCAAACGGCCTTCGGCATCGACTGCGAAAACCACATTAAGGGTTTCGCGATCATAACCGTGCTCGCGGATGTAATCGAGCGCCTCACGCACGGTCCACTCCGGCCGCACCGCTACGTAATCGAGGGTCATCATGCGTCCGACACTATGCTCAGGATAAGCAAGTAGCGCCTGCGCCACCTGTCGTTCGTCCGGCGTGAGCATCGCCAGCATCTGCATCGCGACATCCAGCGGCAATTCGTTCAGAAACACCGTGCGGTCATCCGGGGGCAACGCATTCAGTAGAGCCGCCGCCTGCTCCTGCGTGAGCATCTTGAGCAGCTTTTTCTGCGGTTCAATCGGCAGATAGGAAAACGTCGCCACGGCCAGCTCCCTTGAACTTAAGCGAAATAAGGCCGCTAATTCTTCAACGTGCATCTCCGCGATTAGCGGCGCCAAATCCATCGGCAGCCACGGTTCTAGGTATTTTTTAAGCGCGACGCCGTCTTTGCGCGCAAGTAATCCGGCGAGATCGATTTTGACATTGGCCTGAACGGGCATGACCTGACTAGAACGAATAAATTAGCCATTACAATCCCTGCTATCGGGCTCACTTGTAATCGGGCGGGGCCGCGCGCCGCGCTCATCAGCTAAAGTAGCTTAGGTGGAAAAATCCGTTGCCAAGAAAAACCTAAAAAACGATTGTGGTTTCCTAAGTAATCATGACCGCAATCGTCAAAATCGCCGCGGAACTGCCAGTCGAGGCGGACTTGCGTCAGCGTATCCTCGGACAAGCCCGCGCCGATTTTTTGGTCCGTGGCTACAGCGCGGTCACCATGGACGATATCGCAACCGAGCTGGGGATGAGCAAAAAAACTCTCTACCTGCACTTCACGGGGAAAGATGCCATAATCCGTGAGGTAATTCTTGGTCTGAGTCGGGAAATTCGGGCCGACGCGGACGCCCTCCTGCGCCATCGACGACTCAATTTTGCTGAAAAACTAAGAGGCTTCGCCGAAAGTTTGGCGCAGCGTTTGGACACCGTAACCCCGCATGCCGTCCGCGACCTTCAACGCTTTGCCCCTAGCCTCCACGCCTTGCTTAACGAGGTCCGTCAAAAAGACATTCCCTATATTTTCAGCCGCTTCGTCGAACAGGGCCAACTCACTGGCATGGTCCGCGATGACATCCACCCCGATTTCACTATCCACTTTTATCTCCACGCCCTACAGGGCCTGCTCCAGCCTGCCTTCCTCGAACACCTCAAACTGACCCCAACGGAAGTTTACACCCGTGCCATCGATCTCTTTTTCGGCGGCCTTCTCACGCCTGCCGGTCGCAAAGAACATGAAAAACTTTTCCCGCATTAATTTCTCTTACGCCAGCGCCCTGTTCCTTGCTGGAGTGGGCCTTGTTCTTAGCGGTTGCTCACGCCCCAGCCCCTCCGGCTACCAAGGCTACCTCGAGGGTGATTTCGTCTACGTGGCTGCCCCGCTCGCCGGACAACTCGAAACTCTGGCGGTCACCAAAGGCTCCCGCGTTACGGCCGGAACCACGCTCTTCACCCTCGAGCACGCCAACGAACTGGCCGCGCAACGCCAGGCCGCCGAACAATTTCGCGCAGCCCAGGCCCGCCTCGCTGACGCCCAAAAAGGCTCTCGCCCCTCCGAACTTGCCACGCTCACCGCCCGGCTCGACCAGGCCCGCGCGTCGGCCGAACTCTCGCAGCGTGACCTCGCGCGGCAAAAAAACCTCTACGACACCCGCGTAGTCGCCGAAGCGGATTACGACCGCGCCCGCCTCACTCACGAGCGCAACACCCGCGCCATTGAAGAACTCGCCACCCAACTTGCTACCGCCCAGTTAGGCGGGCGCGCTGATATCCTAACCGCCGCGGAAGCTGAAGTCAGCGCCGCCCTCGCCGCCAAAGAAAAAACGGATTGGGCCGTGGCTCAAAAAACTCAGCCCGCGCCGAGCGCCGCCCTGGTCTACGATACGCTTTATCGCGCCGGCGAATTTGTCGCCGCTGGCAATCCCGTCGTTTCGCTGCTTCCGCCTGAAAATATCAAAGTTCGCTTCTTCGTTCCGGAATCCGACTTTGCGCGGCTGAGTGCCGGCAGCCCCGTGCGCATTAACATTAATGGCAGGCCCACACCGCTGGCCGCCCACATTAGCTATCTCTCGCCCCAACCTGAATACACCCCGCCGATCCTTTATAACCGCGAAAATCGCGCCAAACTCGTCTTTATGATCGAGGCCGTTTTCAATGACCCGGCTGTTGGCGGTGAGCTCCACCCCGGCCAACCGGTTGACGTAGCCCTCACGAAATAAAATCTGCATGGCCGCGCTCGAAAAAGACTTAGCGATCGACGTGACCGGCGTCACCAAGCGCTTTGGTGATAAAACGGTCGTTGATGCGATCCAGTTGTCCGTGCGCCGCGGTGAGATCTATGGCTTTCTTGGGCCGAATGGTTCAGGCAAGACTACGTTCATCCGCATGCTTTGTGGTCTACTCACACCTGATGCGGGTACCGGCACCTGTCTGGGCTTTGATGTCCGCACGCAGCAAGCCGAGATCAAGCGCCTTGTCGGCTACATGACGCAAAAATTTAGTTACTACGAAGATCTGAGTATACGTGAAAATCTCGACTTCGTCGCTCGTATTTACGCTGTGCCCGACCGCGCCGCTGCCGTCCACCGCAGCCTCGAGCGGCTAGGCCTCACCCAACGCAGCCATCAACTCGCCGGTCAACTTTCCGGGGGCTGGAAACAACGACTAGCCCTGGCTGCATGTCTTATCCACGAGCCAAAACTTCTCCTCTTGGACGAGCCTACTGCCGGCGTCGACCCCAAGGCCCGCCGCGAATTCTGGGATGAAATCCATCAACTCGCCGCCGGCGGCCTGACCGTCCTCATTACGACTCACTACATGGACGAGGCCGAGCGTTGTCACCGCCTCGCCTACCTCGCCTACGGCCGCCTGCTCACGCGCGGCACGCTCGCCGATGTCCTCGCCGCCGCGAAACTGACCACCTGGCGCGTCACCGGTTCGGATTTGCTCGCGCTGGCCGCCCTCCTTCGCGGCCACGCCGGCATCGAGCAAGTGGTCGCCTTCGGCAACACCCTACACGTGAGCGGCCGCGATGCTGGGCGCCTGGCCGCCGTGATCGCGAACGTGCGAGACCCCCGCCATGAGTGGCAATTAATCCCTTCGGGACTCGAAGACGTATTCATTAGCCTCATGGATGAAGCGAAGGATAATTTTTCATGAGCCTGCCTCGTTTCACGTTCCATCGCCTTTGGGCGATTGTGCTCAAAGAATTTATCCAGATGAAACGCGACCGCGTGACCTTCGTCATGATGGTCGGCATCCCGCTAATGCAGCTGATGATGTTCGGTTTCGCGATTAACTCCGACCCGCGCCATCTACCCGCTGCGCTCCGCCTCAGCGACCAAGGCCCCTTCGCCCGCACCCTAGTCCAAGCCCTGCGCACCAGCGACTACTTTGTCATCGTCCACGAGACGCAAAGCGAGTCCGAGGCGCAACGCCTGCTCCAAATCGGCGACGCGCAATTCGTGATCAACATTCCCGAAGACTTTTCGCGCAAACTTCTCCGCGGTGAACGCCCGACCGTGCTTATCGAGGCAGACGCATCAGACCCTGCAGCCACCGGTCCCGCGCTCGCCTCGGTCAACGCCCTGGCGAGCACGATATTCAATCGTGACCTCCCAGGTCCGCTCGCCCGACTCCGCGCCAAAAATGGCCCCGTCGACTTCCGCATTCACGCGCATTACAACCCGGAAAATATCACCCAGTACAACGTCGTCCCGGGCCTAATGGGTGTAGTGCTCACGATGACGATGGTCATCATCACCGCACTCGCAATCACCCGCGAACGGGAACGCGGCACGATGGAAAACCTCCTCGCCACACCCGTACGCCCCTTCGAAGTGATGGTCGGAAAAATCCTACCCTATATCGCCGTAGGCTACATCCAGGTGACGCTGATTTTGATCGCGGCCAGATTCATATTTCACGTGCCTATGGTGGGCAGTCTGCCGCTACTTTACCTCGTTTCCTTTCTATTTATCGCAGCGAACCTTGCTGTTGGAATCACGTTTTCGACGCTGGCGAAAAATCAGCTCCAAGCCGTGCAGATGGCGTTCTTTTTCTTTCTGCCGTCGATTTTACTTTCTGGGTTCATGTTTCCGTTTCGCGGCATGCCGCCGTGGGCGCAAAACGTCGGCTCATGTTTACCTAACACGCATTTCCTGCGCATCGTACGTGGCATCTTACTTAAGGGTAACGGCCTAACCGAAATCGCGCCTGAACTCTGGCCGTTACTGGCGTTTCTGGTCGTGGCGATGACGATCGGGGTGAAACGCTACCGCCAAACCTTGGACTAAAGTTCAGTGCTTAGTCGCGCCGATCGGCTTGGCGATCGGGCTGTCCAGATGCATTACAGAAGTCGGCAACGCAAAGGATAATCCGTGCGACGCCACCGCTCGCATGATCTCAAGATTGACCCGTTGTTTGAGCGCGAGACTGTGCTGAAAATCTGGGCCTTGTGCGATGTAGACAATCCACAGATCGAGCGAAGACGCACTGAAATCTCGGAAGTAGACCATCACCGAATTCGAATCCACGGTGGCTTCACGCAAGATGAGTTGGCGAATGTCTTCGACTAGAAGCTTCATCTGCTCGGGCGTAGTGTCGTAGCTTAGTCCGATGACTTGTTCGAAGCGCCGCTGCGTGAAGCGGGACAAGTTTGTGATGGCCTCGGAGGAAACGAGTTTGTTGGGAATCACGACCAGCGACTTATCGATGAGACGAATCTTAGTGGAACGCAGGCCAATGTCCTCGACGGTACCGGTGTTGGCCCCAATTTTCACGGTCTCGCCCACCTTGAACGGCTGGTCAATTGCGACGACGAGCGAGCCAAAGAGATTAGCGATGGTGTCTTGCGCGGCCAAAGCGAATGCTAAACCACCGATACCCAGACCCGAGAGAATGGTGGAAACATTATAACCTAGACCCTGGATGGTGATCAGTACGCCGATCACCACAAATAGCGCGATCAAGGTCTTCTTGATCCAGGGCATGAAGGCAGCGACCCCCATTTGGCGCTCCTTGGCGATCTCGGCGGCATGATCAATAATCGCATTAAACGCGCGCAACAGTGCCCAGAATATCACCAGTGAAAACGCCACGGTGGAGCCGTAGCCGATGCTGCGATCGGCGGTTTCGGAAAGTTTCAAGACCTTCAACGCGGCAAAAATGCCCGTCACCATCACAAAGGTAGCGACCGGAGCCTCAAGCGCGGGGAACAGCTTATCGTCTAGCGTCGTCTCTGTCTTTGCAGCGAGCCGCTTGAGTTGATTAAAGATGATCGTCGTGACAAACCGTCGCAGCAAAATCGCGCCAGCGAGAAATAAGAGGCAGATGACCACATGAGTGGTCGTGTTTTCTCCCGTCTTAACGTTGAACAGGTGCAGCACTTCATCGACCAGGTATTCGAGCAGATCCGGCGGGCGTACCCCGGTGGACTTCGCTACAACGGCAGCATCAGAGGCAACGACTGGATTTACTGCGACCGGAGCCTGGGTGGGGGCGAGGCTCTGCGCCTGAAGTGAGAGTAAAAGCAGGAGTGCCAGCGGAAAGATCAAGCGAAGGAAAGTAAAAATAGCCCTAAACATAGGGCGAGAACTCAAAGCCCCTCGACCTGCATGTCAAAACTTTGCCCGTAAAACCACCCACGATTAACGGGTGCTTAAACTCCCCGCTTGCAGGCCACGCCCCTTCCACGCCACAACGGCGCTGATGCTCCCGCTTCTTTCCGTTATCGAATCCATGCCCCTGTGGGCCTGGGCCGGTTTTTTCACCTTTATCGCAGCGATGCTCACACTCGATCTCGGCGTATTCCAGCGCGAGTCACACGACGTCAGCATGAAGGAGGCCTTGGGTTGGTGCCTGGTATGGCTGATACTGGCTCTCGGCTTCAGCGGATTACTTTGGCAATGGCGCGGCGCCGAACCGGCGCAGCAGTTTCTCGCCGGTTACCTCATCGAGCTCTGCCTGAGTGTGGACAATGTCTTTGTTTTCATCCTCGTGTTTGCGTATTTTAAGGTCGAGCCGCGTTATCAACACCGCGTGCTGTTCTGGGGCATCATCGGCGCCGTGCTGATGCGGGCCGCCTTCATCATCGTCGGGGTAAGTGTCATCGCCTCTTTCCATTGGATTCTGTACGTCTTCGGCGCCTTCCTCGTTTACACGGGGGTGAAAATGGCGCTGCCGAGCAAAGAAGCCGAGGTCGATCCCGAGCATAATTTCGCGGTAAAACTTTTTCGTAAATTCTACCCGGTCGCTCCGCACAACGAACACGGTCGCTTCTTCACACGCCATCAAGGTCGGCGCATGGCGACGCCTTTGTTCATCGTGCTCATTGTAATCGAAACGACTGACCTAATCTTCGCCCTGGATTCACTGCCCGCCGTCCTCGCGATCACCAAAGACAGTTTCGTCGCCCTGACCTCTAATATTTTCGCGATCCTCGGCCTGCGCTCCCTCTATTTTGCCCTGAGTGGCATCATGGGGCTGTTCCGCTACCTTAAAGTGGGTTTGGCGGTAATTTTGGTCTTTATCGGCGTAAAAATGCTCGCTGAACATTGGATTCAAATCACGACCGGCACTTCGCTCGGCGTGATCGGCGGCGTACTCACGACTTCAATCTTGATGTCAGTATTGATCCCGCAAAAACCGGGGCATTCCTAAACTTTCCAGTGAGGGAGCGCTCAGGGCAAAAACCGCGCCGCCCATTCCGCGCGCGCGAGCGGGCGGGGTTTCCACTGGCCCCAAATTTGGTAACGCGACCGAGCAATCCCTTTGTAGGCGGCATCACGCCAAGTCTTAGGCAAAACTCGAGCCCACGCCACCAGGGCACCTAGGCCGCCTACGGCCCGCGCGGCCGCAAGCGCACCCTCCGTACGCAATAAAAAATCGCTGCGCTCGCGCCGCCGCCAATCCGGCACAAAAACAAGTGAGTCAAAGTCTTGGGTCGGCAACCCATGTGCTCTTAGATAAGCCTGCGCGGACACACCCTGTAACGGCGCAAACCGCAACACCCCGCGCCCGTCCCGCCGCAACAGCCACAGTACGACCCGATGGCACAACCCGCACTCACCGTCGAAGAATAGCACCGGCCCAGAAGGGTTTAAATTATCGTTGGTCATCATCGTATCGCTACGCACCTTATGGTGGGCAAATCACACCGAAAAGAAAGCCTTCAGCGCAGGCCGGCCCGAAAAGAAGCCGGGTAAAATATCGGTGAACGATTTTTTTTCGTTAGCGCCCCAACCCTGTAATAGCTAATACGCTTAAGCTTTTAAATAAAGCTCAAGCGCACGGCAACCCAAACTCTTCAAGAGGGCCGCCTAGTTTCTCTCGTCTATTTTTACCCTATGATCAGCCAAAATATCTACCGCTGCCGCCAGTCGATCCCCCTGTTTTTCGGCTTAACCTTCGCTGTACTCACCGTGCTGAGCACGCGCGCCCAGAACGCCCCGGCCCTTCCGGCCTCACCGGCCGAATCCGCCGCCAAAAAGACCCAAGCGATCACCTTATCCACCTTCACTGTTTCTGAGCAGCAAGACCTCGGCTACGAATCCATGCAGACGACCTCTGGCATGCGCACCGTACAGGAGCTCAAAAACGTAGCCAACTCGATCTCTATCATTAACTCACAGTTCATCGAAGACATCGGTGCGACCAACCTAGACGAAATGTCCAAATGGTTTGTTACGGGCGAAGCCAACCCTGACCCCGCCCTCCCCAATAAAGGAATCTTTCGTGGCATTGTGAACAACTACGCGGTGCGCAACGGCTGGATTTGGTACTCGCCGATGGAGTCTTACTCGACGGAGCGCATCGAAATTCTCCGCGGCCCTAACGCCTTTCTTTACGGCGAAGCCGACCTCGGGGGCGCCAGCAACCAGATTACCAAGCGCGGTCTGTTCACCCAAAACCTGACTCGGTTAAAACTGATGATGGGCAGCGACAACCTCCTGCGCGCCGAACTCGACCTAAATCGTCGTCTCAACGACAAACTCGCGCTGCGCATCGCCGCCGTGCAGCAAAACAACGATTCCTGGGTGCACAATGTCCGCCGCGACTTCCGGGGCCTGTATGGCGCAATCACGTACCGCCCGTTTCGCAAAACCACGATCAGTCTGATGGCCGAGCACGCTAAGAGCACGGGCGTTAACGCTCAAGGTCTCTTCATTGACGCCTACACTTTTACCACTGTCACCACGCTGACCAACTCGGCCGGTTACGTTTACGTACCCGCCAACGGCGCCCTGTTTCGCGCCAACACCATGCGCCGAAGCGCCGGCAGTAACCTCACGGCTATCGACGCCACGATCGTCCCCAAAACCCTCCAGCTCACCGGCCCCAACAGCACCGCAAAAAACTATTACGACTCCATTACCCTCGATGCCGAGCATCACATCGGCGACAATCTGCACCTACTACTCTCGGGTAATTTCTACCAACAAAAACTCGATACTTGGGGCTCTGCCGCCACACGCACCATCTACCGCGACCTTTCGCCGAATCTGCCCAGCGGCGCCGTCAACCCGTACTACAACCAGCTCTACAGCGAATATTTCCGCACGCGCAACATCGGCGGGAACATTGTGCGCGATATGCGCCTTTCCGCGGTTTACGATCTTAAGCTCTCCTGGATGCAGCAGCAGTTTGTCTTCAACGTCCAACAGCACCAAGACAACCCCGGTGCGATGAAACCGAAGTGGGGCGAATACGTCGACCCCGCCAACCCGAATTTTGTCGGTACGATTAACCCCGCTATCACGCAAGCTGCCTTCACCGCCAACCGCGCTACGTTTACCAACAACCGCTTCATCCGGCGTTATTACTTGCGCGACGGAGACAGCGAAAAGCTGACCGGTGATCTTGGCGCGATCCCCGGCGTTTCCGCTTGGTTTCCCGACCTGTCCAACGCCGTCGGTGCCGCCGGCAACCAAATCTCTCGCCGCTTCTACACGCCTTCCCTCGGCGTCGGCGCCTCGGGCAGCTATTTTAACAACCACCTCTTCACTCTGCTCGGCTTCCGTCAGGATGCTTTCAACATGAAGACCACCGTCGGCGCCCCCCGCCCGATCGCTAACACCTGGGTCAACGACTTCATTCCAGGCGCATTCGCCCCCAACCCCGCCTTTGTTCACTATAAACTCAACGGCTCCAACTACGGTGTCGTCTACCGGCTTAACGACACCTTCGCTCTTTCATACAACCGCGCCCAATCCTTTCGAATCTCCCTGGGCGAAGGCAGCGATCTGTTCACGGTCGGCTCCAAACAATCGATTCCCACCGGAGAAGGCTCTGATATGTCCGCCCGCTTCACTCTTTTTGGCGGCCGCATCGAGGCGAACCTGACCCACTACGACAACTACCAGCCTAACGCCCGTATTTCGCCCGCGCCCGCTGTTGCCATTCGCGATGAAGTTACCGCCCTGTTTCCCACCACCTTCAACGGGGCGGGCACCGATTACCAAAAACTCACTACCAGCGGCTACGAATTCGAACTTATCGCCAACCTGACCCGCACCTGGCGCCTATCCTTTAACGCCGCCACCAGCGATCTGGTCATCGAAGAGCGTCTTCCGCTGCTCAAAGGCTTCCAACGCGACGCGCGTGCGCTCAATAAAGCGACGCCGCTACTGGATGCTTTCTTGCTCACCTACCCCGACGGGGTGCCCAACGCGGGCTACACCAAGCGCAAATTCAATGTCTTCACCCGTTACGAATTTCCGCGCGGCCCGCTTAAAGGCGTCTACATCGGCGGCGGCGCCAACTGGCGCGACCGCACCTTCCGCGGTAATGGCACTTCGATCCAAGGCTCGCCCGTCCAAGAACTTTGGTCCTCCGGCTACACCCTTATCAGCTTACTGGGCGGGTACCGCACCAAAATCCTCAACTACCCCACCACCTTCGCCCTCAACCTCGATAATCTCTTAGACACTGACTATTACACCTCTGCCACCCTCTCGACGGGCTCTTGGGGTGCCCCGCGCAGCTTCCGCTTTTCCACCACGATCGACTTCTAAACGGTGCGGCCCGCAACGGCCGCGCCCGCGGGCATGCCGACGGGGCCTGCTTTGCTCTGACTGGCAGTTAGGTTAATTGCTTCCAAGTAAGACCCGCGCAGCTGGATGACGCAGAAAATCCGTGCCCCGTCGCCGAAAGCGTGGTTCTATGTCGAACTCACCTTTCCATGCACTTCGACTTCGACACTGTTCCAACCCGCCTCGGGACCGATTCCCAAAAATGGCAGAAATACGCCGGCCGTGAGATCCTGCCTCTGTGGGTCGCTGACATGGATTTCCGTTCCTCGCCTGCAATCATTGCCGCCCTGCATGATCGCGTCGCTCAAGGCATTTTTGGCTACGCGCGCCCGGTAAAATCCACCGTCGACGCGGTCGTGGACGCCCTTCAGCGCAACTACGGGTGGAAAATTGACGCTTCCTGGATCGTTTGGCTGCCCGGTCTAGTTTGCGGCCTCAACGTTGTCGCCCAAGCCTTCGCGCAACCGGGCGAAGACGTGCTTACGCTCACCCCGGTTTACCCCCCCTTTATTTCCGCGCCGAAAAACTCCGCGAGGCTCTCGACCCAAGCGGCCTTCGTGCTGCGCGATGGCCACTGGGAAATTGATTGGGCCGCACTGGAGCGCGCCGTCACGCCCCGCACCAAAATATTTTACCTATGCAACCCCCACAACCCGCTGGCCCGTGTCTGGCGCCGGGAAGAACTGATCCGCCTAGGAGAATTTTGCGCTGCGCACCATCTGGTGCTCTGCGCTGATGAGATCCACTGTGACCTGATTCTTGAGCCCAGCCTGCGCCACCTGCCTATTGCCTCGCTCTCAGCAGAAATTTCCGCGCGCACGTTAACGCTCATGGCGCCCAGCAAAACCTACAACGTGCCTGGTCTGGGCACCTCCTTCGCCATCATCAGTGACCTCGCTCTGCGCGCTCAGTTCATTCGCGCCACCGCGGGCGTTGTCGCCGAAGTCACCGCTCTTGGCTTTACCGCCTGCGAAGCGGCCTATCGCGACAGCGAAGCCTGGCGCCAGGAGCTGCTGAGCTACCTGCGCGGCAACCGCGATTTCCTCCTCGATTACCTGGCCCGCGAACTTCCTGGTATCCGGGTCGAAGCGCCCATCGAAGCCACCTATCTGGCGTGGCTTAACCTCGAGGCGCTACACCTTGATGATCCGGTGGCGCATTTTGAAGCCCACGGCGTGGGACTGAGCGAAGGGGCGTATTTTGGAGCGCCCAAAGGCCACTATGTCCGGCTCAATTTCGGCTGCCCGCGGGCGACCTTGGCCGAAGCCCTCGGCCGCATGAAGAACGCGCTCGCCCAGCGCTGAGCCCAACCAAATCGCCGGGCCCAACCTGCCCGAACGCCCTGGGTAGCGGCCCATTCTAGACCTCTTGTCCCCGCCCCTCGTGCGAGCGGGGCGCAGCGGGGGTTGGGGCAAAAAAAGAAAATCTTTGGCCTAACCTATTTCTGATTAACGCCAGACCCACCCGTCCCCTCAGAAGTGAAGTGGGCTTGTGAGTTGCGAGGGTTAAGGTAATCACCCATAAACAGACTTCCATGCGTATCGGCTCCCACGAGCTTACTTCCAACCTGTTTCTCTCTCCGCTGGCCGGTTATACCAATTTACCCATGCGGCTCACTGTGCGTGAGCTCGGCGGGCTGGGTTGGGCCACCACGGATTTGGTCAACGCACGCTCACTAATCGAGCGCAATCCCCTCGCGCTGAAACTCGTCGCTTCGAGCGCCGAGGACCGCCCGCTCGCGATCCAGCTTTTTGGCAGCGTGCCCGAGGAGATGCGAGATGCGGCCGTCATCTGCCAAGAACTTGGCGTACAATCGGTCGACATCAACATGGGTTGCCCCGTGAAAAAAGTCGTTAACATCGGCGGGGGGTCGGCGATGATGACCGAGCTCGACAAGACCGCCGCACTCGTGCGCGGCATGATCGGGGCGGTCAAAATACCCGTCACGGCCAAAATGCGCCTGGGTTGGGACGACGACAATCTCACCGCTCCGGACCTGGCGCGGGTGCTGGAGGATGTGGGTGTAGCGGCGATTTTCGTGCACGGTCGGACCCGGGCGCAGGGGTTTTCTGGCACGGTCAATCTCGCTGGTATCCGCAGCGTCGTGCAGGCGGTAAAAAAAATCCCGGTGATCGGCAACGGGGATGTGACCACGCCGGAGGCTGCGCTGCACATGTTCGCTGAGACCGGTTGCGCGGGGGTGAGTATCGGGCGCGGAGCCTTTTACGATCCGTGGATTTTCCGGCGCACCGAGCACCTGTTGCGCACGGGAGTGCTATTACCGGAAGCTACATTTACTGAGCGGATCCGGGTATTGCGCCGACACTTTGAGCGTTACGTAGAATTCTACGGGGAAGACCACGGCTCACGGCTTTTCCGCAAGGTGGCGCCTTGGTACGCGAAACGATTTGGGCCATCCAAAATGTTCAAACAGCGCATCGTCTCCATCACCTCGCGGGCCGATTTCGAGGCGACGATGAGCGAGTACCTAGCTTGGCGGGCGCCGTTTTGCGACGAGCACGGGGAATCGCTGCCCAAATATTCGCCCGCACCGATGGTCGCCTCGTTTATGCGCGAACCGGGCGAGGCCGAAGTTTTTGCCCGAGAATCCATCCCCGTGCCCAAGGGCCCGGTTGACACATGGTGAGCGGCTAAGAGGTGGCTCAGGCGGGCCAGATGATTGCATCTAGCAGGCCGGCGCCCTAAGGTTGGCTCCATGCAAAACGTGAGTCATTTCTGGGCGCTGATCCTCGGCACGATCATTGCGTTATTGCCGCTAATTAACCCTCTGGCTTCGGCGCCTTCGTTTCTGGCGATCACCGAGGGGGATTCGCATGAGCGGCGCCAGCAGCAGCTGCGCAACGCCTGTATCTACATGGTGGTGATTCTGGTAGGGTTTCTAGTGGGCGGCACATTTATCATGGGCTTTTTTGGTATTTCAATTCCGGGTCTACGTATTGCCGGCGGGCTGTTGGTGGCCGGTATCGGATCGACCATGTTAATGGCGATTCCCGCCGAAACCGCGGAAGATGATCCGGCGCGCAGAGCGGCGAGGGCCAAGCGTGATGTTTCGTTTTCTCCGCTGGCGATGCCAATGCTCAGTGGCCCAGGGGCCATCGCCGTCACGGTTGGTTTCACCTCGCTGGCGACCCAGTGGCTCGACTACGTGGCCATCATTTTGGGCATCATTACGGTCTCGATCATCACCTACGTGACGCTGAGTCTATCGGAGCGCGTGGTGACGGTGATCGGCACCAACGGGATGAATGCGCTGTCTAAAGTAATGGGGTTTTTGATTCTGTGCATCGGCATTCAGTTTGTCGTCAACGGTGTGCGCGGCATCGTAACCGATCCGGAGTTAATCAACGCCATCCACCGAGCCATAGCCGCGCCCTAAGGCTTTCACCCCTACTTCACGGCCGGGTTTGAGGCCAAAATTTTCCCTCGCGGCGGCAACTACAGCGAACCAAGCTCAAGTTTGCATGAACACGCGTCTGACCTTCCTTGTTTTCGCCCTCACCGGACTTTGCCTGACCTCGGGCTGCTTGAGCTCCCGTAAAAACGCGAAGCCGAAGGAAACCACCGCGATCGCCGCCGAGCTCGAAGAAAGTTTCCGCCAGCGTTGGGTGGAAAAACGCGCCGGTGAACTCATCGGTCGCGGCCTTGCAGCCGATTTGGCGCGCACGCAAGCGTTCGAGGAGTTTAAAACCAAATACAACTTTTCCAATCAACCCGCACGTTGAAAGCCCATCCGCTGCACCGCGACTCATGCGACCGGCACCGCGCCCGCGTTGTTGATCGGCCAGTTGCGGTAAAAACGCCCACGTGAGTCTTGACCCTAGCCCAGCGGAGGCGAAGCGGGGAGCGTTGGCCGCTGCGCTCTGTTATTTTACTTGGGGATTGGTGCCGCTTTATTGGCATTTGTTGGCGGAGGTGGATGCCGTCGAATTAATCGCGCACCGGCTGGTGTGGTCGCTCGTCTTTGTCGCCGCCTTGTTGTTATGGCGGGGCGGTTTTACCCCGTTGCGCGCGGCGCTCGGCACCGGGCGAGGTTTCGCCCTGAACCTGCTCAGCAGCGTGCTGCTTACGGCCAATTGGCTGATCTACGTATGGGGTGTAAATCACGGCCATGTGATCGAGTGTAGCCTTGGTTATTTTCTGGTGCCCTTACTGAACGTCGCTCTCGGGCGTTGGGTGTTACATGAGCACCTACGGCCCGTGCAAGCGGGCGCCATCGCTTGCGCCACACTCGGGGTCGCCATTCAAATTTACCAAGTCGGTCATTTGCCTTGGATTGCCCTCGGACTAGCGGCGACGTTTGGGTTTTACGGCTTGCTGCGCAAACGCTCCACGCTCGGCCCGCTCACCGGCCTAGCGGTGGAGACGACCTTGCTGGCGCCTTTCGCCGCTGCGTTGCTAGTGTGGCGCCTGTGCGAGGGCGCAGGTGCTCTCGGACATGCGCCTGCCACGACGCAGGTGCTGGTGCTGAGCACTGGGGTGGTCACCGCGATCCCCTTGTTACTGTTCGCTTACGGCGCGCGCCGCATCCGTCTTACCACCCTAGGCCTACTGCAATACATCGCGCCTACAGTGCAATTTAGCCTTGGGGTCCTCTTCTTTCACGAAACGTTCACCCACGACCAAGCGCTCGCATTCGGCTGCATCTGGCTTGGACTCGCGCTGTATACGGCGGACAATGTGTATGCCGCCCGCGCCAACGCAGGCTTGACGTCGCCCCGCGCATGAATCGAACCTGACCCTTTCCCCATGAAATACCCCCGCTCCACCTGCCTTGCTTTGCTTTTAATTGCGCTGCTGCCTTTCGCTGCCGCGCAGACCTCGGCCTCGGCCTCGGCCGCCTCCTCCGCCGACGCCTCCGCTGCGATTGAGAAAAAAGATACCAACGGGGCCTTCCGCAAAGCCCACGATTCGTTTCTGGCGCGCGGCAAAGCCGGCCCAGTCGGGTTGCTCTTTCTGGGTGACTCCATCACCGCGGGTTGGACGCGCGCGCCGCACATTTGGGTAAGTTACTACAGCAGTTTTCAACCCGCCAACTTCGGTATCGGCGGCGACCGTACGCAGCACGTGATCTGGCGCATCGAAAACGGCGAACTCGAGGGCCTCACGCCCAAAGTTACCGTGCTCATGCTTGGCACCAACAACTCGAGCGACAACACGGCCGCGGAAATCGCCGCGGCGGATAAAAAAATCGTGCAACTTATTCGCGCAAAAATTCCTGGAACGAAAGTGCTGCTGCTGGCCATCTTCCCGCGCGGCGCGCGCAAGGACAAAGAGGGTGTGATTACGGCCGCGGCTCTCGCCGACGCGAGTCAACGCACCGCCGTCATCAATGCAGCCAACGCCGAGCTCGCCAAACTCGACGACGGCAAAAATGTGCGCTTTCTCGACATTGCGCCGGTTTTCCTCGGTCAAGATGGCAAGATTCCCTTCGCCCTTATGCCCGACCAACTCCATCCCGTCGCCGCCGGTTACCAACTCTGGGCCGATGCCATGAAGCCGCTGCTCACGCAGATGATGAAGTAATAAGAAGCTTCCCTTTCAGTGCATAAAAAAGACGGGCGTTAAGCCCGTCTTTTTTTGCGCCTCACCGTTAAGCGCCTCCGCTCAAGGATGAGCGCTTACTTGTCATCGTCAGCCTTAGCGTGAGCTTTATAAAACGCCGCGCGACGGGGCGCCGGCATCGCCGTATGTTCGCCCTTCACGCTGCGCCAGAGAATTTCATTAAGCGTGATATCGTCCGCTTTATCCGGAGCGCTAAAATCCATCTGCTGCGAAGCGCGGGCACCCCAGGCGAGTTTGCCGTTTACCGCTTCGAGGTCGACCTGCGCGGGTCGCGCCTTAAAAGGCGTGAGGTCGGGCGCATCGCCAAAAGAAGCCCACAGCGGAAGCGCGGCCGCATCAAATTGCGACATTGGTTGTAAACCGAGAATGAGCTCTATGGTGCGGAGCATACTGGTGGTCGAATAGAGCTTAGAATCCACGCTACGCCGCTTCGTCCACGAGCTGATCGCGAGGGCGGGCATGCGGTGTGCGTCGACGTGGTCGGGCCCGTTTTGAGCATCGTCTTCCAAGACAAAAATCACGGTATCGGACCAAAATTTTGAGTGCGATACGGCCTCGACAATGAGGCCGAGGGCGCGGTCGTTATCGGCAATCATCGCGGTCGGCGTGCGGGCGCCGACACGCGCACCGAGCGTGTGATCAGCCCCGAGCCGCAGGACTTGAAGGCGTGGCATCCCCCCTTCAGCTTCGTAGCGGCGCAGCTCAGAGGCAAAGCGCTCCGCGCGTTTTACATCCGGATAATTAAGATCCCAGGCGTTGTAATAAGGATCAATGTGGCCGACGAGAATAGGCAGTGAAGCCGCCGAGAGAATCGGACCACGATGTGGCGTATCACAGAATTCGCCGTAGCTGCGGTAGGTTACGCCTGCTTCGGCGGCACGATTCCAGAGGTAGCCATTGGCGGGGAAAGCGACGGGGTAATGTCCTTCGGCGGGGTAATTGTATTTTTGGTTAGCGTTATGACCGTAGCTAAAGGGCCACATTTTTTCCACAAAGTCGGTGGCGTGTGCGCCCATGGTCCATTCATGACCATCGGCACTGACTTCGCCGTCGGCGTAAAAATTATCGAGCAGCACAAATTCGCGGGCGAGGGCGTGGGCATTGGGGGTGACTTGAGCGGGAAAAAGACAGAGGCGTGGGTCGCCATTGCCCTCGGGGATGTCGCCGAAAACCTGATCATAGGTACGATTTTCACGTACGATATAGATCACATTTTTGAGCGGCGAGGTCTCCCCGATTTTCGCGGGGATGGGATTACCCGGTGCACGTTCCTGCAAGCCGCGCACACTGGCGGTGGCATCGAGAGGGCTGCAAGAGAACGCCGTTTTGCTCCACTGGCCAAATTGCTGGGGGCGATTTTTTTCTAGCGGTAAATCGATGAGTGACAGGGTGCCGGGGAAAAGTCCGCCGATATATTCCTGGAGATTGCGCGGGGCGGTGGTGCCAGGGAAAGGCCCACGAGGATTGGCGGCGGAGCTGAAGCCCTTGCCGTTAGCGACGACCAAGGTTTTGCCATCGCGGGTTACGCGCACACTCGTCGGAAACCAGCCTACGGGGATAAAGCCAAGGGAGCGGGCCTTACCGACCTGCTCGATATCGAACACGGCCACATTGTTATTGTTCGCATTGGCGACGAAGAGTAGTTCGCCATCGGGCGAGAGGGCGAGGCTGTTGGGCATCGAGCCAGCCGGAGAATCAGGATAGAGCGAAGCGGTGAGAATTTCGGTGACGCGGCCGCTGGCGGTATCAATGACGCTCACCGAGTTCAGATTTGATTCGGCGACGTAGAGCCGGCCGTCGCGGCCGAGTACCATTTCACAGGGGTGTGAACCGACCGGCCAGCGCGCAAGATCTGCGCCGGTCTTAGGGTCGAGGACAAGCACCGTGGACTGGGCCCAAAGGCTGACGTAGAGGCGGCCATTTTTCTCGTCGGGCAAACACGTATACGGAAACGGCGCCGCCGCATCGGAGGCTGCTTTCAAGCGAGCCCCTTCGTGATCCATCGTGGCCGAGCCTTCGGCGGCGCCGAGGGAGCGTTGCCAGAGAAAGTGACCGTCGAGGGTGGAAATTTTTTCGACGCGTTGACCCCAGCTTTCCGCGACATAGAGCGCGAGCCCGTCGGCCGAGGGGGCAAGGCCGCTGGGGACGCCTTGTTCGCCGACGGCCCGCAGCGGAAATTGGCGGTGAGCGCTCAGATAGCCGGCGTTAAAATCGAAGGCGTGAATTACTTCTTGGCCGGCGCCGCTTGCGTAAAGTTTTTTACCGTCGGAGGACCAAGCAAGGCCGTAGAATGATTCTTGGAGCGCGACCTGCGATAGGGTCTGACCGGTCTTCACCTCGACGATGCGCACCTCGTGCTGGCCCCAACCGTTGTGCAAGACCGCGGCGAAAATGCCCTCAGGATGGAGGGCGACATTGACCGGAAAATCACCGAGCGGCAACTGCTTACCCACGGGGCGGAGGGACCATTGGTTGGGCAGAAGAACGGAGCCATCGCGTTGTAGGCCCGGGAGCGTGGCTGTGCGCGTGGGCGTGGGCGTGGGCGTGGGCGTGGGCTGCGCCACGGCAACGAGCACCCCTAGAAAACCAATCGCCCAGGGCCGTGCGCAATTCGAGAATTTCATGCGGCCGAGTGTAACGAGCCGCACCGCAAATCCAAGCCCCTGATCAGTGCGCTAGAAAATGTAACCTACCTTAGAACTTAAGAGGCGAGAGAGCCGGCCGGAAGGCGGGCGCACCCCTTACGGCTTGATTTCCAACAGTTCGATCGTGAACACGAGGGCCGCGTTACGCGGAATCTTTGGCGCTTGGCCGCGGGTGCCGTAAGCGAGCTCAGGGGGGATGATGACGATGCGTTTCTCGCCGACCTGCATGAGCGGTAAAATTTGATCCCAGCCTTTAATGACTTGCTCACGAGCGACGCGGAAAACGAAGGGCTTTTGCTTATCGTTGGCTTCGTCGAAGACTTCACCACTGAGCAGTCGGCCGGTGTAAAGCACGGAGACATTTTCCCCGGCGTTGGGTCGAGCGCCTGAGCCGGCTCGCTCGATAATGTAGCGCAAGCCGGTGTTAGTTTTTTTAGCCTCGGGCCAGGATTTTTCCACGACCTCAAGAATTTCGGGTGGAAATTTCTCGCGCTGGGCGTGCAGCCACGGCGTGGCGAACAGACAGGCGATGAAGAGAAAAACTGAACGACGAAAAAATGCACAGCAGCTCATGGCTAAAAGTTGTAGGGTTAGAGGGGCCGTTGCCACGGAAATTTTTAAGGGGCCGCGGGATTGACGCAAAAAAAAGGCGGGCCGCGCAGCCCGCCGTGATTTTTAGGGACAAACCGAGCAGTTTAGCGACCGCGCCGACCACCGCCACCGCCACCGCCAACCCCACCCCCACCCCCACCCCCACCCCCACCCCCACCGGTAGCGCCGCCGCCGCTGGCGCCGAAACGGTTCCAGCTGCCTTCAGTGGGGCGTTGCTGGCCTTCGCCGCGTCCGCCGCCCTGGCCATGGCCATGGCCATGGCCCTGGCCTTGCCGATTACCGCCGCCACCGCCGGATTGATGGCGGGGACCGCCGCTGCCGTACCCGCCGCCACGTTGACCAGCACCGCGTTGGCCGCGGCGTTGTTGCGTGGGTTGATCCGGGCGGGCGATGATGGGGGCGTAGTTAAAGCCTTCGAGCCGGAGCTCGGGAATCTTGGAGCCGATGAAGCGTTGGATGTCGCGGATGTCGGCGGCATTTTCCGGCGAGACTAGCGTGATGGCGTCACCGACGGCTTGAGCTCGGCCGGTGCGACCGATGCGGTGCACGTAATCTTCTGGTTTCTCGGGGACGTCGTAATTGATGACGTGGGAGACGCCGGCAACATCGATGCCGCGGGCGGCAATATCGGTGGCGACCATGACTTCGTATTTACCGGACTTGAAGCCTTCGAGGGCTTCGATGCGTTGGTTCTGGGAGCGGTTGGCGTGGAGGACCGCAACGGCGTGATTGGCGGCTTTGAGGCGGCGCGCGATTTTATCGGCGCCGTGTTTAGTGCGGGAAAACACGATCACGCTATCGAACTCGGTCTTAGCTAAGAGGGCTTCGAGGAGTTCGAATTTCTGGTCATAAGCGACCGGATAAAGCGCGTGGTTAACGGATTCGTTGACCGAGCGGGCGACGCCGATCTCGACTTTGGCGGGGTTGCGCAGGGCAAAGGAGGCGACGGCGGCGATCTCGGGTGGGACGGTGGCAGAGAAGAAGAGGGTCTGACGCTCGCGTGGGCAACGCGCGATGATGTCTTTGACGGTGGGCAAAAAGCCCATGTCGAGCATGCGATCGACTTCGTCGAGGATAAGAATGTTGATGTCGCGCAGGCTGATCTCGCCCGACTTGAGGTAATCGACGAGGCGACCAGGGGTGGCGACGATGATGTCGACGCCGCGTTTGAGCTCGGAGCGTTGCACCCCGTAGCCAACGCCGCCGAAGACGGCGACGGTGCGGATATCGGTGAAACGGGCGAAGTTACGGAAGGAGGTTTCAACCTGAGCGGCGAGTTCGCGCGTGGGCTCGAGCACTAGGACGCGGGTGCGGCCATGGGTGCCGAGGCGGGAGAGCACGGGCAAGGCGAATGCCGCGGTTTTGCCGGTGCCGGTCTGGGCTGAAGCGATGAGATCGCCGCCGCCGAGGACGACGGGGATGGCGCGAAGTTGAATGGGAGTCGGATCCGTGTAACCGGCAGCTTGAACGCCGCGCAGGACCTGCTCAGAAAGATTGAGTGCTTTGAAAGGCATGAGAGTGAAAATGCTGGCAGGCTGCGCCAGAAGCAGGAGCGCAGGCTGAGTCATTTTTCACTCGCTGACGCTCGGCGGCTCGTGAGCCGCTAAGAAAAGAAAAAAGACGGAGCGCCCGGAGGCACTCCGTCTGGAATTGAATTCGGTCCTGAGGGAACCGCGTTACGATTAGTAACGGCGCTCGCCACGGTCGCTGCCGCCGCGATCGCCGCGGTAACCGCCGCCACCGCCGCCGCCGCCGAAGCCACGA
>Ga0136642_1000052_pt1 | contig 76339 bp, 75 predicted proteins | sample LowCatLa1302831Y_FD_115313 | JGI IMG/M metagenome (GOLD analysis project Ga0136642, IMG submission 115313) | Freshwater microbial communities from Lower Cathedral Lake, Yosemite National Park, California, USA - 13028-31Y | ecosystem: Environmental > Aquatic > Freshwater > Lake ... | reverse complement strand
TTTAGGCGCTGGCTCCTCAAGGGTTTTAAGGAGTGCGTTAGCCGCATTCTGGTTCATCTGGTCTGCAGGATGAATCACGATCACCCGATAACCATCGTAAAGCGACATGAGACTGAGGTCTTGAATCACCTTTCGGACCTGATCGACCTTGATCATCTTCCCCGCCTCTTCAGGCTCGAGAATTTTGAGATCCGGGTGTGTCCCCGCTTTAAAGAGATGGCAACCGTGACAGACCCCACAAGGCAAGGGATCTTTAGGTGCGAGACAGAGAAGCCGGGCGGCAAGATGAAGGGCTAAAGATCGTTTACCTAGCCCCTCGCCACCCTGGATGAGCAGCGCGCCCGGAATCCGGTCATCACGCCTCAAGGCATCCAGGTGATCAAAAGCGGATTGAAGCCAGGGATAAAGAGCCGTATTGGCCATCAGCCCTGTCGCTCCAAAAAGGCATCCAGATGGCTCTTGATTTGCGCCTGCACCGTTTCCAGCGCCTGTGAAGCATCAATCCGCCGAAACCTTTGAGGATAGGCCTTGGCCCTCCCGACGTAAGCCGCTCTGACACGCTCAAAAAAATCAAGTTGCTCTGATTCAAATCGGTCGGGACGGCCACGGTCCTTGGCTCTGGCCATCCCGGTCTCTACGGGAAGATCCAAAAGAAGGGTAAGGTCAGGCTGAAGCATGTCCTGTACCCACCGTTCGAGGGTTTCAATCATCTCTAAAGAAAGTCCACGACCCCCCCCCTGATAGGCATAGCTCGCATCGGTAAAGCGATCGGAGAGAACCCAGGTCCCAACGCTCAGTGCAGGTCGAATCACCGCCGCGACATGCTGGGCTCTGGCGGCAAACACCAACAAAAGCTCCGCCTTCAGATCCATCGCATCGCCCTGAAGCAACAACTCACGGATATTTTCACCGAGAGGGGTCCCTCCAGGTTCTCGGGTTTTTAAAAGAGGAATACCGCGATCATCGAAGTAGCGCTCAATGAAGGCGAGGTTGGTGGTCTTACCAACACCTTCGCCACCTTCAAGAGTAATCAATTGTCCTGTCATGGCGTCTTGGGGTGTCGTTGAAATTGATCCACGGCGCGCTCATGCTCCTCGAGTGTCGAGGAAAAACGATGCCGGCCTCCCCCGCTGGCCACAAAGTAGAGGCTGCTACCGGCCGCTGGGTGCAGCGCTGCATGGATAGCATCACGCCCTGGCAGGGCGATCGGGGTGGGCGGCAAACCGTTTCGGGTATAGGTGTTGTAAGGCGTATCTCGGCGGAGATCCTCTTTCCGGATGTTGCCATGGTAACTCTCGCCCATGCCATAGATCACCGTAGGGTCCGTCTGAAGACGCATGCCCTGAAGGAGTCGACGAATAAAGACCCCAGCAATCTCGGCCCGCTCTTCAGAATGCCCCGTTTCTTTTTCAACAATGGACGCCAAAATCAACGCTTCATAGGGCGACGCCAGCGGAAGGTCTGGGGCACGCTCTTGCCACTCCTCTTGAAGAACCGCGTTCATTTTCTTGTGGGCTTTTTTAAGAATATCAAGGTCCGTCGTGCTTTCTGAAGCGTAGTAGGTATCTGGATAAAACAGGCCCTCAGGATACACATCCGGTTCACCGAGCACGCGCATGATCTCGATCGGCCCCTGATCTTTGAGGTCATGACGAAGACTCTCTTGATCCTTCAAGATCTGAATTAGATCCTCAAAACGACGACCCTCGGCAATCATGATCGGGGTCTCAACCGTTCGTCCTTTTAAGAGGAGATCTAGAAGTCCTCGTTGTGTGGTCCCCGGCATCACCCGATAAACCCCGAACCTTAGGCGCTGCAGACTTCCCGAGCGGAGGACTAACACCCTGAACCAAAAAGGCTCAACCAGAAGCTTCTGTTGTTTTAACTGTTCGGCCAATACCGAAAGACCTTCGCCTTTTCGAAGGGAAATGGTCACCGGCTCGGTGATCTTCAGCGGGGTATCAAGGGTTATCCTGGAGTCCTCTGAGAGCCCGAGGATCAGGATAATGCCAGAGGCGGTCAGAAGGCCTAGCCGATGAAGGAGGCTTGATCGCTTTTTATTGCTGTATTCAACCATGCCATCATCCTCATCGTGAAGGGGCCGACCGCGAGCGTCAAGGCATCAATGGCGTTGACCGGCCAGATCCCAATCACGCTGTTGGTCAAAAACACTTCATCAGCCGCCATCAGATCCGGTAAAGTCAAGCGGGACTCCCTGACCCTAAAACCCAAAGTATCCGAGGCTTCAAACATCAAGGAGCGCATCACGCCGGCAATTCCCGATCGGTCCAGCAAGGGGGTAAAGACAACGCCGTTTTTCACCAAAAAAACATTGGTGCGCGTGCCTTCGATCAGAAAACCCTCAAGGTCCAGCATCAAGCCCTCGGCAATCGCCTCATCGCGCCATTCGGCGCGACCGATGATCTGCTCCAAACGATTCATGTGCTTGATTCCAGCGAGGCGGGGATTAAGGCCAAGAGGGGTCCGGAGCAGGGTGACCCTGACACCCATGGCCCTCGCCTCGATGTGTCTTGGTTCCGAGTGAAGCTGCAAGACAACCGTGGGTTCCACAGGATCAGGGGAGGCGTATCCCCTGCCGCCCACCCCTCGGGTCATTTGTATCTTGAGAATGCCCGACGTCTCAGAGGCCGTGATCGCCCTGATATCAAGGCGAAGACGATCGAGGTCCAGGGGAGGCAGGTGCAGTCGCTCGGCGTCTCTCAAAAGGCGCGCGAGATGCCGCTCTACAAACAGCGGAGCCCCTTCTTTTAGGGGAAGGGTCGTGAAAATACCGTCCCCATATTGGAAGCCGCGGTCCCTAAGATCAATGGTTTTAGCAGGGACACCATTCACCCAAGTGATCATGGTTCACCACGCCTCACCGACAACAATGACTGGCGCGGTGTCATAGAGATTCTGGCCTAGTCGTGACGTTTGAAGATCAAGGTGCCGTTGGTTCCACCAAACCCGAAGGAATTCGACATCACGATCTCAAGAGGCATTTCTCGGGCACGATGTGGAATGTAGTCCAAATCACATTGAGGATCGGGGACATCAAGATTAATGGTCGGTGGCGCGATCTGTTCTTTCAGCGCCAGCACACAGAAGATGGCTTCAATACCGCCCGCGGCACCCAGCATGTGACCGGTCATCGATTTAGTGGAGCTGACCGCAACCCGATAGGCGTGATCCCTGAGAACGGTTTTCACCGCCTGCGTTTCAGCCACGTCTCCCGCCGGGGTTGAAGTACCGTGAGCATTGATGTAATCGATATCCGCCGGATTGATCTCCGCATCCCTCAAGGCGTGCTGCATACAACGGGCAGCGCCTTCACCATCTGCGGGGGGCTGTGTCATGTGATAGGCATCCGCACTCATACCAAATCCAATCAATTCGGCATAGATGGTCGCCCCCCTTCGGCGAGCGTGTTCAAGCTCCTCAAGCACCAGAACCCCCGCCCCATCACTGAGGACAAAGCCATCACGATCCTGATCAAAAGGACGGCTGGCGAGCAATGGCTCCTCATTACGCCGCGACAACGCCTTCGCCGATGCAAAACCACCCAGCGAGGTCGGTGATGTGGCCATTTCGGCACCCCCTGCCACCATGACGTCAGCATCCCCATAGCGAATAACTCGGGCGGCCTCACCGATATTATGTGTCCCCGTCGTACAGGCCGTCACAATAGCGAAGTTTGGACCCTTGAGACCATACTTGATCGACAAGTTCCCGGAAATCATATTGATGATATTGCTGGGCACGAAGAAGGGGGATATCTTCCGAGGACCTCCTTTGAGAAAGGCGTTGTGGCCGCTTTCAATGCCCGTGATGCCACCAATGCCCGATCCAATCGCGACACCGATGCGGTCTGCATTTGCTTCAGTGACCTCAATGCCCGAGTGCTCAAAGGCCTGGCAACCCGCGGCGATGCCGTAATGAATGAAGGCATCCATTTTTTTGGCTTCCTTATCACTGATGTAATCCGCGATATTGAAACCCCAGACGCTGCCACCTATTCGGGTGGAAAATTCCGCCACATCAAAGACCTCCAAGGGTCTGATGCCACTTCTGCCGTTCAGGACACTATCCCATGCTTCAGGCACCGTCAGGCCAACTGGCGACACCGCACCCAAACCCGTCACAACCACTCGTCTCTTACTCACGATCCCGTCCCAATACTGTGTCGAACACCCAAAAACCAAAGAACCCCGGAAGACAGAGACGCCTTCCGGGGTTGAAGGGATGGGTTTCGATCAGACGTGAGTATTGATGTAGTCAATCGCCTGCTGGACCGTGGTGATCTTTTCGGCGTCTTCGTCCGGAATCTCGCACTCGAATTCTTCTTCTAGCGCCATGACCAGCTCGACGGTGTCCAGCGAGTCCGCGCCAAGATCGTCGACGAAGGATGCTTCGTTAGTTACTTCCTCCTTCACGCCCAATTGTTCGGTTACGATCTTTTTAACACGTTCTGCTACATCGCTCATTTTGAATCCTCAGTCGTTAAATCTCGTTCGAGAAGTTTATGATTTTTAATTTGAAACCCTTGCAACACAGGCGTTTCTATCTTTCTAAATGACCCACCCGCCGGCACTTCACGATCCGCGCAGCACTTGATGGGGTGTTCTCTTCGATGAGCGCCCCGATAGCCTATTTGGACCAACAATGTACCTTCGGCCATTATAACGCGACTCAGCTCCAAGACGGCATCTAGCGGCGTTGATAATGCGGGGCACTCCCCCAGCCTTAGCATTATGCCATATACATCCCACCATTCACGTGGAGTGTCTCACCCGTGATATAGCCCGCATCCGCCGAGCAGAGGAAACTTACTGCACCGGCAATGTCTTCGGGGGCCCCAAGGCGCGCCAAGGGGATGTTACCCAACAGGGCCTGCCGCTGATCATCCGACAAGGCTCGGGTCATATCGGTATCGATAAACCCAGGCGCCACGCTGTTGACCGTGATGCCGCGGGAGCCGACTTCTTTCGCCAAGGATTTAGTAAACCCAACGATGCCCGCCTTAGCCGCCGCATAGTTGGTTTGACCGGCATTGCCGGTGACCCCAACGATGGAAGTGATATTGACGATACGCCCATAGCGCGCCTTCATCATCCCACGCATACACGCCTTGGCCAGACGAAAGACTGGCGTCAGATTCGTCTTCAAAATGTCATCCCACTCTTCATCCTTCATCCGCATCAGGAGATTGTCACGGGTGATGCCTGCGTTATTGATGAGGACCGCCGGAACCCCGTGGGCCAAGATCACGTCCTCGATAAACGCTTCAATCCCGAGGGGTTCAGCGACATTCAGCAGCCTCCCAACCCCCAGAAGCCCTGCTTCCTCAAGATAGGCCGTAATGGCGGAAGCCCCGGCATCCGTGGTCGCCGTTCCCACCACAAAAAAACCATCGCTCGACAACCTCTCGGCGATCGCACGGCCAATACCCCGGCTGGCGCCGGTCACAATTGCAAGTGGAGCAGTCATAGGAAAAGTCCTTTAGCCTGATTCATAGAAGGGAGGTCGGCAATGGACTCGGTCGGTGCATCCGGCACAATCCGCTTGTTGAGCCCTTTGAGGGTGGGGCCGGGACCGCACTCAATAAAACGGTCAACCCCATCAGAGATCATCGCCCTGATCGTTTCAACCCAGCGGACCGAGCCGCACAATTGCGCTTGAAGCGCATCACGGATTTCATCGGGACGGCCATGAGGGAGAACATCGACATTATGGATCACCGGTACGGCGGGAACATGGAACGGGGTCGCATCAAGAAATGCCCTGAATGCGCTGGCGGCAGTCCCCATCAAGGGACAATGCGAGGGAACGCTCACCGGCAGCATGACCACTTTTCTGGCGCCCGCGGCCTTAGCCGCTTCGGCCGCCTTGACCACCGCTTCGTAATGACCCGCGATCACCACTTGCCCCGGGGCGTTGAAATTCGCGGCACACACCTGATGGGTCCCCGATGAGGCTGCCTCACAGACCGTGATGAGCCGGTCATCTTGAAGACCAATGATGGCCGCCATAGCCCCGATGCCCTCGGGGACGGCGGCCTGCATCAGGCGTGCCCGCTCAGCAACGAGCTTCACCGCATCCTTGAAAGCCAGAGAGCCGGAACAGACCAGCGCGGTATATTCACCCAGGCTATGGCCGGCCATAAACGCGGGCCGGATGTCCGATTCCTCACACCAAGCCGCGTAAACTGCAACCCCTGAAACCAGCATGGCCGGCTGGGTGACGACCGTCGCGTTAAGACGTTCAGCCGGACCTTCGACGATCAATGACCAGAGGTTGTAATCGAGTATCTCGGAGGCTTCGTCAAAAAGACGCAAAACCGAGGGTTTGACGAGGGCCAAATCAGACAGCATGCCGACCGACTGTGATCCCTGCCCTGGAAACAGAAAACCAAGTCTCGAATCACATTGACTCATGAATAGGGGCCTTGAGCTGAACGTTAGTAAACAAGCAGGGCGGATCCCCAGGCGAAACCACCGCCAAAGGCTTCCATCAGAACGGTTTGACCTCGCTGGATGCGACCATCACGAATGGCCTCATCCAGCGCAAGGGGAATGGATGCCGCCGACGTATTGCCTTGGCGTTCAACCGTCAAAACCACCTGATCCATGGGCATCTTCAGTTTCTTAGCGGTCGCTGCAATGATGCGGATATTGGCCTGATGGGGCACGAGCCAATCGACATCGGACTTCTGAAGCCCATTCGCTTCGAGGGTTTCATCTACAATCCGGCCTAGGGTATTCACCGCGACCTTAAAGACTTCATTGCCCTGCATTTTAATGTAACGGCTGTCGTCCTCGCCTTTCCCAGCATGGCTCATCGCAAGCGGATTAGGGACATAAAGGAGATCCTGATACTGGCCATCCGAATGAATATGGGTACTCAGTAGTCCCGGCCGATCCGAAACCCCAAGGACAGCCGCACCGGCCCCATCCCCGAAAAGGATGCAGGTGGAACGATCAGACCAGTCAACAAGCTTTGAATTGAGCTCACTGCCGACCACGAGCACGCGGCGGGCGGTTCCTGCTCTGATGTATTGATCGGCGATGCTGAGAGCAAAAATGAAGCCGGAACAGGCCGCCTGAACGTCAAAAGCGGCACATCGCCGAATGCCGAGTCGGTGTTGCAGTAGACAGGCCGTACTCGGGAAAACCCGGTCCGGGGTCCCCGTTCCAACAATGATAAGGTCGATATCCTGAGGCTCAAGGCCCGCTGCTTCAAGCGCCAGGCGAGAAGCCATCTCGCCCATACTCGAGGCGGTTTCAGTCGGTCCTGCAATCCGCCGTTCGGCAATCCCAGTCCGTTCCATAATCCACTCGTGGGTGGTATCAACGGTTCTTGAAATCTCTTCATTGGTCAAGATCCGCTCGGGCAAGTACCCGCCCGTGCCCAGAAGCGCTGAATAACGCGTCACGAAATCCTTCCCTCAGCAAAAACTTCAGCGACCCGCTGACCGATCCGGTCAGGAACACCCATCTCCACCTCGAGCATGGCCACCCGTATCGCATTGGCGACCGAGGTCCGGTCGGCATTGCCATGACTCTTCACCACGATGCCGCGAAGACCAACGAGGCTAGCGCCGTTATATCGCCGCGGATCAAACCGCCCCTTAAAGGCTCGGAGCACGGGCAATGCCAAAAGACCGAGGACTTTGGTGACGAGATTCCTGCCGAATTCATCGCGGAGAGAACCACCCAGGAGCTTCGCAAAGCCTTCGATCGCCTTCAAAGCCACATTTCCGGTGAAGCCATCGGTGACGACCACGTCGACATTGCCTGAGAAAATATCATTACCTTCGACAAAGCCGATGAAATTGATGTGAGTCCCGGTCAACAGCTTAGCGGCCCGCTTCACCTGCTCATTACCCTTGATTTCTTCTTCTCCGATATTCAGGAGGCCAACCCGAGGGTGTGGATTGTTCTCAACAGCCTTCACCAATTCGTAGCCCATCACCGCAAATTGACAGAGGTGCTCGGCGGTACAATCAATATTGGCGCCCAAATCAAGGACATGGGTATGCCCTGTTTTCGAGGGCAGCATCGCAATAATGGCCGGACGGTCGACGCCTGGAATGGTCTTCAAAACGAATTTCGCGATCGCCATCAAGGCGCCGGTATTGCCGGCACTGACGCAGGCATCTGCAGTCCCGTCCTTCACCATATTGATGGCAACCCGCATGGACGAATCCTTCTTGCCGCGAAGCGCTTTGGAGGGCGTCTCATGCATTTCGACCGTTTCACTGGCATGGCGCACCTGGATCCGATCTGAAAAGGCAGAGGCCCCCCGATCCAGTTCGGCACGAAGTCTCGCTTCATCACCGACCAAAATGAGATGCAGGTTAGGGTAGCGGGAGACGCTATCGATGGCTGCTGGTACGGTCACTGTAGGACCGTGGTCGCCGCCCATGGCGTCAAGCGCAATCGTCAGCTTTCGCGACATAGGTCAGGCCGTGATTGATCGGAGTAAAGAAGAGGGAGGAGAAACGCCAGAGACGACTTATTCCTCGTTGATTTCCTCAACCTTCGTCGCAATGACCTTGCGGCCACGATAAAAACCATCCGCGCTGACGTGATGACGGCGATGGGTTTCACCGGTCGTCGGCTCAATGGAGAGGGTCGCACCCGTCAATGCGTCATGTGAGCGACGCATGTCGCGCTTGGATCGGGTCTTTCGGTTTTGTTGAACTGCCATGATTTACTCCTCGATAGATCGTTTCGATTTGATTTGCACCAAATCGGCAAATGGATTGGGTCGTTCGGGCGCCGGATCCGCGAGCGAAGGCATTCGACAGTCGGGGTGCTGTGGAATGGCGGGAACCGCCAAAATCAGCTCATCCTGAACTATGTCAGCCAACGGCATCTCTGCATCAGGCGTCACCAACAAAGGCTCCATCTCATCGGACAACTGCATGGCGGCATCCACGGAGTTGACGATTCCGAGCTGTACCTCGCAAGCCACGGGCCAAGAAATGGGCCCCAAACAACACTGACATTGCAGCATCAATTCGGCTGAAACCTGACCCACGATGGTCGCCGTGCGCCCTTGCCGAGTGAATGTGAGGTCAACCTCGACCTCCCCATCGGTCTTCATCAAGAATTCCGTCAGGCGATCAAGTTTAACAACGGGAATCACGCCCTTCAGATGGCGTCGCTTTTCAGCGAAACCCATGGGGTCAATAACGTCCGGCAAACGCTCAGGCATAATCGGACAATGATAGCGTCAAACCCTAAATCCTGTCAAAAGAAGAAAGCACACCGATGAACCCTCAACAGACCCGCCTCATTCTCGCCTCGACATCGCCTTACCGAAAAATGCTCCTGGAACGACTGGGCATTCATTTTGAGATCGTGGCGCCTAAAGTCGATGAAACCCCCCTGCCTTCAGAATCCCCCGCGGCGCTAGCGCTAAGACTGTCCATTCTAAAATCGAAGGCTGGGGCAACCGGACGCCACGATGGCCTGATCATTGGGTCCGATCAAGTCGCCTGTCTTGGAACGACCTTGATCGGAAAACCCAGAACCCATGAAAAGGCCCTTCAACAGCTGCTTTTTGCCGCTGGCCAGACTGTGACGTTCTATACAGGTCTTGCCATAACCGATGCCGCATCCAAGGACACCAAAACGGCTCTGGATGTCACCCGGGTCACTTTTAGAGCCCTCACAGAGGACATGATTCTTCGTTATCTCAATCTTGAAAGACCCTATGACTGCGCCGGGAGCTTCAAGGCCGAGGGGTATGGGATTACTCTCATGGAACGCATCGAAAGCCAGGATCCAACCGGCCTCATTGGGCTTCCACTGATCGAACTCAACAAGCTCCTCAACCAATGTGGGGTTGCCTTGCCTTAGTCCTTGAGACGAGAGCTAAAGCCGGGGCGAAGATCAGTTAGACCGCCGGTAAAAACCAAGAACCTTTGAGACGTAGCCCTGCGTTTCGCTGAAAGGGGGGACCTGATTGCCATATTTCATGACGTTTCCCTCGCCGGCGTTATAAGCGGCTACCGCCAGACGCACGTCGGACCCAAACATCCCCATCAAATCCCGAAGGTAGCGGGCGCCACCAAATACATTGTCTTCAGGATCATAAGGATCTCGAACACCGTAACGCTCGGCGGTCCCTGGCATCAACTGCATGAGACCCTTAGCCCCCTTGTGGGAAACCGCTTGAGGGTTATAAGAAGATTCCGCCTGAATGACGGCATGTAAGAGCCAAGGGTCAAGGCCATGGGCCTCAGCCGCCCGCTCAACCAGACGGGCATACTGGAGTTGACGCCCCCCCCGCTGTGGTCTCGCCGCTCGGATATCCGGCACGGCAACAGGGCGCGGCCCATTCCCAAGAATAATGTCCCCTGAAGGGCCTCGAGGCCGGCTAACAGGGACAGCTGCTGGGGCCGCGGCGCTGGGCGCCGGACGATTCGATTTGATGACCAGATGGTAACCGGACCCCTCTGGCTTATCGGTAAAGATCACCTGGCCGTTTCGGCCGATCATCTTGTAGACATCCGCATGAAGGGGCGTGCCCATCATGAGGAGAAGACAATACAGCAGGTTAGGGGACCAAAAAAAACGGATCATTCCTTGAGACGTCCAACCTTAAAGGGAAAGTGTTGCATGGATCTTTGGCCTTGTGAACCCTTGAATTCAATCAACAGTGATCGGCACCACACTCGAAGCCGCCTCAAGGGCCCGCGCTCGCGCTTCCTCGACCGTCCTCCCAACGGCAAGCGCCACCCCCATCCGGCGGCGACGAAATGATTCCGGCTTACCAAACAAGCGCACTTCAACACCGTCTTCCCGCAAGGCTTCCCCAAGGCCGCTATAAGTCAGCCCATAGGCATCAACGCCGCCATAAATGACGGCACTGGCCCCAGGCTGCCGAAGATGGACCCCCACAGGAAGCCCCAAAATAGCGCGGGCATGCAGCTCGAATTCATTCTGCGCTTGGGTGATCATCGTCACCATCCCCGTATCATGGGGTCTCGGGCTGACTTCACTGAACCAGACTTGATCACCCTTAATGAACAACTCGACGCCAAACAGGCCCCGACCGCCAAGATGATCAACCACCGCCCGGGCAATTCTATGCGCCTCTGTCTTGGCCGTGTCACTCATCGCTTGAGGCTGCCAGCTCTCGACATAATCCCCGTTCTGCTGCACGTGACCCACCGGTTCACAAAACTGGATCACCACCTGCCCATCAGCAGAGAGGGTCCGAACCGTCAGCAGGGTGATTTCGTAATCAAAGTCGATGCATCCTTCCACAATGATACGGGTATCCCGAACCCGCCCACCCTCCTGCGCATGACGCCAGGCGGCCTCGATATCGGCTTCACTCCGCAGCATCGACTGACCTTTTCCGGAAGAGGACATGATGGGTTTGACGAAACAAGGGAAACCAACGACCGCCGCCGCGGCGCGGAGACCTGACTCTGAATCGGTGAAAACGAAAGGGGACGTTGGGAGCTTAAGCTCCTCCGCAGCCAGTCGCCTGATGCCCTCCCGGTTCATGGTCAGGCGAACCGCCCGAGCATTCGGAATCACCATCACCTCACCCAGCGACTCGATCTCGACCAGCGCTTCAGTCGCAATCGCCTCAATCTCAGGCACAACAAAATGGGGTCGCTCCCTTCGAATCAGGGCCAGCAAGGCATCGCTATCGGTCATGTCGATCACATGGCTCCGGTGAGCCACTTGCTGCGCGGGCGCCCCCTCATACCGGTCTACAGCAATGACCTCAACCCCATAACGCTGAAGACTGATCGCGACCTCCTTACCCAGCTCCCCACTGCCAAGCAGCATGACGCGGGTCGCTCCCGGTGTCAGGGCTGTACCGATATTCATAGCGTTAGGATCCTTTAGGAAACAATCATTCTTGGGTCTATTTTACCCTCTAAAAGTCGGTCATACCGACGACCTTTCAAGAAACATAGGGCCCAACCAATTGACGACCGGCCGTCTTCAGATAAACTTCAAACGCAACCCCCCGAGCGCAAGCTCATCCACCCCCCCCATTGAAACACCCATGAGCCTGACTGCACGATTGATCAAAACCGCCATCAAATGGACGCCTGAACGGCTGATTACCTTGGTCGCTAACATTGCCCTCAAAGGCATTGCCCGCGTCAGCGCCTTCAACGTCGATCTAGGGCAACGGACGCTCCACGTCGAGACCACCCTCTACGGCGAAAACGAAAGCATCATCCTCCATCTGAGTCAGTTTGCCCTTCACCCTCACGGCGAAGGCTACAGCTTCATTCTTGGCCAAGCGGAATCAAATCGCCCCTGGCTCAACAACCTCCTCCGTCACGTGGTCGGTAAAGCGCTTCCGGTGCCTCATCTTCCTCAATTGGCGCCTTATATGGGCCTCGCATTAGAACTTATTGGTCCCCCCAAAGGCTGCGATTAAGGCGGCCTTCCTGGCTTAGGTCTTGCCGTTCAAAAGGGCCCAGCCATCTGCCATGCGCTTCCCAGAGACCGGCACCAAAGTCTTCAGCTGCTGCGCAAATAAGGACACCCGAAACTCTTCCAATAGCCAACGAAAGGCATCACGTTCGGGATAACGGCGCCCTTGCTCCCGCTCTACCAGCGTCCAGTAGCACTCTAGAAAGGGAGCAATCTGGCTCAGCTGGTGGAGATCCTTTTGGGGATCCTGAGGGGCCTTTTGTAAGCGGTTGAGGATGGCGCCCAAATACCTTGGCATTTCGCAAAGGTTCAGCCAAGAGGTCGTCACCCAAAAACCCTGATAGATCATCCGGCCCAACTGCTTCTCGATATCCTCCCGAAGGACCGCTGACAGGGGGCCCGCCAGTGCTTTTTGGATTGATCGATAAAGATCCAGAATCTTTCGGGCGGCTTCAGCCATCTGATCGGCCCGGCCCAATAGATCACTGCGGGCCATTCGAACCCGGTCATCGAAAGCCCCTGCACTGCGGAGAATGGGTTGGCCTTCGAGAAAGACCGATGCGACCAGACGATCCAGAAGATCCTCCCTAAGCTCACGGCTCTTGGCGAGGCCGCTGTAAAGGAAGGGATGCCCTTGCAGCTGTCGATAGCTTAATTCAGTGGCCGCATCGATCACTAACTGACGTTTGATGTACTTGATCTCCTTTAAGAGCACGATGCGCAATAGCCTTGAGACGCCCAGCTCATGCGCTTGAGCGGCCGCCTCGGGTGATTCAAAAACACGAACCCCAATCGTCTCACCCTCATCCACGACGGCCGGAAATCCATAGACCTTCTGGCCCTCATGCTCCCCATCGAAGCTGTCGCCAAGATCACCAAAGGACCAGTGGGTCAGCCCCGTATGAAGATAGGCCTGACTCGCAATTTTTTGGAACGTTTTCCCGGCATCTCCCGAGTGACGGCGCTTGAGGACTTCAAGATCACGGGATTGATCAATGATCCGGTCATGCACATCGATCACCTTAAAGGTCATCCGAAGATGATTCGGAAGAATATCCTCCCGAAAGGCGTCTGCCCCTACCGCAATACCGCCTGTTTTTTTAAGGGCCATGGATAATTGCCCATAGAGAGAGCCTCGCCCGATGTCGAGCATGGGCAAGATGCGATCGGCATAGTCTGGCACCGGAACGAAATGAATTCGAAGCGTTTTGGGCAAGGATTTGATCAAGGCCACCAATTTTTCTCGCAACATTCCAGGGACTAGCCATCGAAATGGCGCTTCATCGAGGGTATTGAGAAGATGCAGTGGCATCAGGGCGGTCACCCCATCCTCCTCATGGCCGGGTTCAAAGCGGTACTGCAGCGGGATGCGGATGGATCCGATCTGACAGTGGTCTGGAAAATTAACCGCATCGAGGGTCGCATCCACCTTGACGGTAATGTCATCAGCGGTGAGCTTCAACAGCCCTGGATCCTTCGCCTCACTCAGTTTCCGCCATTTCTCAAAGGTGACGCCGCTGACGACATCTGCTGGGATCCTCTGGTCAAAGAAACCGGTGAGCCAAGCCTCATCGACCAGAAGATCGACGCGGCGACCTTTTTGCTGAAGGTAATCCGCCTCTTCCAAAAGCTTGAGATTGTGAAGAAAGAAAGGCGCCCTGCTCTCATAGTCCATCTGCACGAGGGCATGGCGGATGAACATTTCGCGGGCTTCTTTGGGATTCACCCGTTCGTAGGGGATCTTTCGTCCTGATTGAATGATCAGACTAAATAATTGGGTCCGCTCATGGACCGCCACGCGCCCAGCTTTCCGCTCCCAATGAGGGTCATAGTAGTGCGATTTGATGAGATGGGCTCCGATCGATTCGATCCATTCAGGTTCGATCGCCGCGACTGTTCGTCCATAGACCTTGGTCGTCTCGATCTGTTCTTGGGAGATGATCCACTTAGGCTTAACCTTGAACAGGTAGGACCCCGGATGAATGTGAAGCCTGACTCCCCTTGCGCCTAGATAGTCGTTCTGCTCCTGTTTGAGCGCCACATTCGACAGGAGCCCTGAGAGAAGCGCCCGATGAATCTCGGGATAATCGGCGGGCACCTCGTTCATCTTGAAGCCCAAATCGCCCTTAATCACCTCCATGATCTGGCTATGCACATCCTGCCACTCCGACATCCGGACGAAGGAAAGGAAAGAATCACGGCAATATTGGCGTAACTTTGCTCTCGATCGATGCTGTTTTTCATGATGAAAATCTCGCCAAAGATTCAACAACCCCACAAAATCCGAGCGCTCATCTTTGAACCTTGCATGCTTTTGATCCGCCTGAGGGGCTCTGTCCTGAGGCCGCTCCCGGGGATCTGGAACACTCAGAGCCGAGACAATGGTCGCTATTTCACAGAGGCAGTTTTCATCACGAGCGGCTATCAGCATTCGGCCGAGACGGGGATCAACGGGAAGTTTTGCAAGCCCTCGGCCTATCGGCGTGATCTCGTTGCGCTCATTCAGCGCATTCAACTCCTGAAGGGTTCGAAGGCCATCCCGAATCAAACGCTCATCAGGGGGCTCGACAAAAGGGAAACGCGCGATGTCGCCAAGCCGCAGCGCATGCATCTGCAGGATAACCGCAGCGAGATTCGTCCGCAAAATCTCAGGATCGGTAAATTCCGGGCGGTTAATGAAATCCTCCTCCGAATAAAGCCTGATCGCGATGCCAGGGCCAACCCGGCCACAGCGTCCAGAGCGCTGATGGGCAGACGCCTGGGAGATTTTTTCAATGGGCAGACGCTGAAGCTTGCTGCGGTGTGAATAGCGACTGATTCTGGCATAGCCGGTGTCGATGACTGAGCGGATGCCGGGGACGGTCAGGGACGTTTCAGCGACGTTAGTCGACAGGACAATCCGCCGCTGTCCGATAGGTTTGAAGACCTTTTCCTGCTCCGATTGGGAAAGCCTTGAATAAAGCGGCAAAATCTCGCATTTGGAAGGATGATGTTTCTTCAAAGATTCGTGGGTCTCCCGAATCTCCCGCTCGCCGCTGAGAAAGATCAGGATATCGCCCGGGTTTTCCCGCCAGAGTTCATCGACCGCATCCAGAATCGCCTGCTGTTCAGGGTGATCGGTTTCATCCCCTTCTTCCACCTCGACCGGTCGATAGCGAAGATCCACAGGATAAGACCGCCCAGAGACATGGAGAATCGGAGCATCGTCAAAGTGTTTTGAGAACCGCTCAGGATCAATCGTCGCTGAAGTAATCACGACTTTAAGGTCAGGACGCCGAGGCAATAGCCACTTGAGATACCCCAGAAGGAAATCGATATTGAGGCTGCGTTCATGGGCCTCATCGACGATCAGGGTGTCATAGGCATCAAGAAACCGGTCCCGCGGGGTTTCCGCGAGCAAAATTCCATCGGTCATCAATTTGATAAGACTTTCCGGCCGGCTCTGATCTTGAAAGCGGACCTTGTAACCCACGGCTTGGCCTAGGGGCTGACCCATTTCTTCGGCAATCCGCATCGCAACGGCTCTTGCCGCGATGCGGCGCGGCTGGGTATGACCAATAAAGCCGCGGCGGCCGCGCCCCGCCTCAAGGCAGATTTTGGGAAGCTGCGTTGTCTTACCGGATCCCGTCTCTCCACACACGATGATCACCTGGTGGGCCATTAAGGCATTCAGGATATCCTGACGTCGCTCTGAAACCGGGAGCTCTGGGTAGGAAATTTTTGGGATTGACTGGACTCTTCGATCAACCAAGGCCTCGGAAGCGAGCAGGCGTTGTTCGAGCGCCTCAAAAGCCCCTTCCAAATGAAGACCCGTCTTTTGATCAGCCAGCAGGCGGTCTAACATTCTGACCAGCCGATGGCGATCTTTGGAGAGGCACTGCCCGATGCGCTGGCGGAAAATCTTGGGATCAGTGAACATAGCAAATATTATCTAATTGCGGAAATTTAAGGGGCAGATCCTCGCCTGTAAAGGAAATATTTATGCACTAAACGCTTTTAAGCCCTCAAGGCCTCCGGCACAATAGCCTCTTCTTTTTCTCTTTCTTCGCGTATGGCTATTCGAACCCTCCCCCCTCAGCTCATTAATCAGATCGCGGCCGGCGAGGTCGTAGAACGACCGGCATCCGCTGTCAAGGAATTGGTGGAGAACGCCTTTGACGCCGGATCAGACCGCATTGAGGTCGATATAGAACAAGGCGGCCTCGGGCTCCTTCGGGTGAGGGACAACGGAAGCGGGATCGCCAAAGACGAATTGGCGCTGGCCCTGTCACGCCATGCCACAAGCAAAATCAGCAGCCTTGAAGATCTGGAGCAGGTCGCCACCATGGGGTTTCGGGGTGAGGCACTGCCGAGTATCAGTTCCGTTTCAAGGCTGATCCTCACGTCAAGGCAGCGCGGCGAACCCAACGCCTGGCAAGTAAGTACCGATGGCGCCGAAACCTTCTTTGAGGTGCGCCCCGCGGCCCACCCCGAGGGGAGCACCGTCGAAGTTCGGGATCTCTTTTACAACACCCCCGCCCGACGGAAATTCCTAAAATCTGAAAAAACGGAATTCCAGCACATCGACACCCTGATTCGCCGCATGTCGCTGGCACGACTTGATGTCGGCATCACCCTGACCCATAACCAGCGGGAAATTATTCGTTTAAAGCCCTCTCTCGACGCCCACGATGTCGATCAGCGGCTGACGATGCTTCTTGGGACGGACTTTCTGGAGCAAAGTCTTCCACTTGATATGACCGCATCAGGACTCCGCCTCCATGGCTGGGTGAGCCTCCCGACGTTTTCGAGAAGCCAACAGGACCAGCAGTTTTTCTATGTCAATGGACGCCTAGTCCGTGACAAACTCATCAACGTGGCGATGCGGCAGGCTTACCAGGACGTCCTCTACCACGGCCGTCACCCGCTCTATGTGCTCTATCTTGAAATCGATCCCCAGCTGGTCGATGTGAACGCCCACCCAACCAAAATGGAGGTCCGGTTCCGAGAGTCAAGGATGGTTCACGACTTTATCTTTCGCTCCCTCCATAAGGCCCTCGGGCAATCCATAGCGGGCTTGAGCGTAGCCCCTCCCCGCCACGAAAACGTGAAGATTCAGGAATCGCCCGCTTTTTTATCGGACGAGGGACACACCAGCCCGCCGCCATCGGCATCAGGGACCACCGCGTTTTCGGTAGGACATTCAACGAACCCGTTTCGCCAGTCAACCCTTCCACTGCCGGTGGATCAGCTCGTCGAAACCTATGGCCACCTCCTGAGTGGTCATCGTTCTCCGTCTTTAGAGGACGCCCATCAAGCTATCTCCTCAGCGCCGCTTGGTTTTGCTCTGGCCCACCTTCATGGCGCCTTCATCCTGGCCCAGAATGAGAAGGGACTCATCCTCGTTGATGCCCATGCCGCTCATGAGCGAGTCACTTATGAAAAATTGAAGCAACAGCGTGATGGCGGAAATATTCCAAGCCAGCCGCTCTTACTGCCGATCCGGGTCGAAGTCACTGAGCAGGAAGCAGAGATCGCCAGTGAGCAAGTTGAAATGCTCCTTGAGTTTGGTGTGGATCTCAGCCGGATGTCCCCGACCACGCTGCTGGTGAGAGCCCTTCCAGCCGCCCTTTCCCAAGGTCATGCAGAACAGTTGATCCGCGATGTATTGGCAGATCTGAAGGAAGATGGACAATCTCGGCGGATGGAAGAGACCTTCAACGCCCTACTTGGAAGCCTCGCCTGCCATGGCTCGGTCAGAGCACATCGCCCGCTGACCATCGGGGAGATGAATGCGCTTCTTAGAGAGATGGAGCAGACGGAGAGAAGCGGCCAATGTAACCATGGCCGACCGACTTGGATTCAATTAACCCTGAAGGAATTAGATGGGCTTTTTCAAAGAGGACGCTAGTTTGAGCGTCAGCGCTTCAACCAACCATGAAGCATGCGCTGCCATGACCATTTTTGTGGAGGTCTTGGAAAAGTGGATCGGCTTTGAGGGTGACCAGCATCCTCCTGTCTCCCGGCAGACGGGGCGCTGCAACCGTCATACGCCGGCTAAGCCTGCTTCTGGGTCTACTGCGCTAGGTTAGTGGTCTTTGTGCTGGCGGAGAGAGAGGGATTCGAACCCTCGATACGTTGCCGTATACACGATTTCCAGTCGTGCGCCTTCGACCACTCGGCCACCTCTCCAGCAAGCCGATCATTATAGAGCAAATCGGGCGCCTTGGAAGAAGAAAGGACGGATAAAGACGGTGGCTCCTTAAGGTCAAGCTCTCTCGATCGGGAACCCTAGCACGTCCTCAAGGGAGCTTGATCCGATCAGAGCCATCAGTAGACGGTCCAATCCGATAGCCATTCCAGAACAGGCGGGTAATCCCACCCGTAGCGCCTCCAACAGCCGTTGATCCATGGGCAGCATCACCTGGCCATGATCCTGTCGTCGCTCAAGGTCTCTCTCAAACCGCTGGCGTTGCTCGTTGGGGTCTCTCAATTCATGAAACCCATTACCGAGCTCCATCCCTGCGAGAAAAAGCTCTGCCCGCTCGACATAACGAGGATCATGGGGGCAGGATCTAGCGAGGGAGGGAAGAATCGCTGGGTAACCGATGACCACCGTCAATGCATCCCGGCCAAGATCAGGCTGGATGAAATGCCCGAATAAAAGATCCAACCAGGTCGCGCGGTCTTCACCGCAAAGATGCGATGCCTCAGGCAGACCTAAAGCCTCCGCTTTGGCCTGAAATTCACTGAATGAGGATTCGAGGGGGTCACATTGAAGTCTTGCCAGAAAGAGAGTCTGATAACTGATTCGTCTTGAGGTCAAGCCTTTCCCAAAGGATGCCGCTAACATCAAAATGAGCGCCTCAACTTCATCGATCAATTGATCCAAACCAAAATCCACCCGATACCATTCGAGCAAACTGAACTCGGGATTATGGTAGCGGCCTTGCTCTTCATTCCGAAAGGCTTTGACGATCTGATAAATGGATCCAGAACCTCCCGCTAAAAGCCGCTTCATCGCGAATTCGGGCGAAGTCTGAAGGTAAAGATCCCCTGAATACGAGGACCCCGGGCGGTGGTAGGCCGTTTTAAAAGGGGTGAGCGCTGGGTCAGTGACAGTTCCCCAAGATAGGAGGGGGGTTTCCACTTCGAGAACGCCGCGGTCCTCAAAAAACGTGCGGATAGACCGATTGAGCTGCGCTCTCATTTTGATCGCTGAGAGCGGGCATGAAGGCGCCCAATGTAAGGGCATGAGTGCTTTCATCAGGGGGATGGTCGGTGCGAGACCCAGACCTCGCACCCTGATCCATGAGCGATCAGTGCTTATTTGACGCGTGAGACGTATTCGCCTGTCCGAGTATCAACCTTGATGATCTCATCAACGCCGATAAACAGCGGAACACGAACCACAGCGCCCGTCTCAAGGGTGGCTGGCTTGCCACCACCACCTGAAGTATCACCGCGAACCCCGGGGTCCGTTTCGGTGATTTTTAGTTCAACAAAATTCGGTGACGCGACCCCAATCGGCACCCCGTTGTAAAGGGTGACTTGGCAGATATCCTGCTCTTTCAGCCATTTCTTAGCATCAGCAACCGCGGCCTCATCGGCACCGTACTGCTCGAAGGTCTCAACCACCATGAAGTGCCACAACTCACCATCATTATAGAGATACTGCATATCGGTATCGACCACGTCGGCCGTTTCAAAGGTTTCACCGGACTTAAAGGTCCGCTCAAGGACCCTACCGGTCTTGAGGTTCCTTAACTTAACGCGGTTGAAGGCTTGACCCTTACCTGGTTTGACGAATTCATTTTCGAGGATGTTGTAGGGGTCACCATCCATCATCAACTTCATGCCGCCTTTGAAATCACTGGTGCTGACTGTCGCCATTCGTGCCTCTAGCTATGATGTGCCTGGATAAACATGGCATTATAATGGACTGTTGCCCGCTTTGATAATTTAAGACTTTTAGGTCCCCTAGGTGGCCTATAGAAACGCTCCATGACCATGTCAAACACCTGGCAGGCCCAATTGGCCGATGCCTATATCGATCCCCTGGCCCTTTTAAAAGATCTTGGCATCAATCCCAATGACTTACCGGAGAAGATCGCGTCTAGGACCGGCTTCGCGTTCAAAGTCACCCGATCCTTTGCGGCCAGAATGAAGCCCGGAGACCCTTTAGACCCCCTCCTGCGTCAGGTACTTCCAAGCCTAGAGGAAGACAAGATAGTGCCTGGATTTCATCGAGACCCCGTTGGGGATCTGGAGGCCATCGAGGAACCTGGCCTCCTCCATAAATATCAGGGGCGCGTCCTCTTAATTACCACCGGTGCTTGCGCTATTCACTGCCGTTACTGCTTTCGTCGAAATTTTCCTTATCAGGAGCAGCAGCTCGCAAAACGTCGCGAATCCATCAGTCTTGAGAGAATAAAAGAGGATCCTTCGATTTCGGAAGTCATCTTCAGTGGTGGCGATCCCCTGGTCCTTAGCAACGATCGCCTGAGGACCCTGATCGCGGCCATTGCGGCCATTCCAAGCGTTGAGCGCCTAAGACTCCATACCCGACTTCCGATCGTTCTTCCTTCGAGAATCGACCCAGAATTGCGCGACATCCTTCAATCGACCCGCCTCAAGGTCATTGTGGTCATTCACGCGAATCATTCCAATGAAATAAATGATGAAGTCCACCAAGCGCTTGAAGCCTTGAGCCTTCAAGGCATCACGCTACTCAATCAAACGGTCCTCCTCAAGGGGATCAACGATGACGCTGATCTCCTGAGCGACTTGAGTCACCGTCTTTTTGAGGGAGGGGTACTTCCCTATTACCTCCACCTTCTCGATCGCGCTCAGGGGACGCATCATTTCGAGGTCGAGGAAGCAAAAGCCAAAGCGATCTATGAAGGGCTTCTGTCACGGCTTCCAGGCTACCTCGTCCCCAAAATGGTCCGCGAGGAAAAAGGGGCGCCCTCGAAAATCCCGTTGCTTGGATGACGAAAAAAGGGGCCATAGGGCCCCTTTTTGTCTAGCACCGCGCTGTGGCGGTCTTATTCGTCTTCTTCGATGGCCTTCATACTGAGACGAACACGGCCCTGGCGATCAATTTCTAAGACCTTGACACGAACAACATCGCCTTCAGACAGCTTGTCGCTGACCTTTTCAACATGTTCGTCGGAGATCTGGGAGATATGCACCAGCCCGTCTTTGCCCGGCAGCACCGTCACGAAGGCACCAAAATCCATCAGCCGCGCAACGCGGCCTTCATAGATCTTGCCCACTTCGACTTCTGCCGTAATGTCTTCAATCCGGCGACGCGCTTCATCACCCGCCTCACGATCAACAGAAGCCACCTTGACGACACCGTCATCGGTGATATCGATGCTGGCGCCGGTTTCCTCGGTGATGGCCCTGATGGTCGCACCGCCCTTGCCGATGACATCGCGGATCTTGCTGGGGTCAATGCTAAAGCTGACGATCCGTGGCGCATAATCGGACATTTGCTGCCTTGGCGCTGAGAGGACCTCGGCCATCTTGCCAAGAATATGGAGACGACCGGCTTTGGCCTGCTCTAGGGCTTTTCGCATGATTTCAGCGGTGATCCCATCAATCTTGATATCCATCTGCAGCGCGGTAATACCGTCTTCGCTACCCGCCACCTTAAAGTCCATATCACCCAGATGATCTTCGTCACCCATGATGTCTGAAAGGACCGCAAAATGATCACCGTCCTTGATCAAACCCATCGCAATCCCAGCGACGGGCGCCAGCGTCGGAACCCCTGCATCCATCAGCGCGAGGCTTGAACCACACACCGAAGCCATAGAGCTCGAACCATTGGATTCGGTAATCTCAGAAACGACGCGGACCACATAAGGGAATTCCTCCTGATCCGGCATCACGGCTTGAACACCGCGCTTTGCGAGTCGCCCATGGCCGACTTCCCGGCGCTTTGGGGAACCCATCATGCCGATCTCACCCACACAGTAGGGAGGAAAGTTGTAATGGAACAGGAAGGTTTCCTTGTACTCGCCCTCAATCGCATCAATCAACTGCGCATCACGGCCGGTTCCAAGGGTTGCGACCACCAGCGCCTGTGTTTCGCCGCGAGTAAACAGGGCCGAACCGTGGGTCCTTGGGAGAACACCCGTCCGGATGCTGATCGGACGGACCGTTGAGAGGTCGCGGCCATCAATACGCTTGGATTCTAGAAGGATGCGGGCACGGACACTGTTGTATTCGAGATCCTCGATGAGCGTCTTAATCACTTTGGCGGTATGGAAACCATCCGCGGTCAAGGCTTCGATGGTCTGCGTCCTCGCCACTTTCAATGCATTCTGGCGCTGCTGCTTATCGGCAATCTGATAGGCGACCTTAATCGCCTCTTCGGCATGATGGGCCACCGCCTTGACCAGACTTGCATCATGAACGGGTGCGACCCATTCCCAGTGATTAACGCCCACCTCATCAGCCAGCTCGCGAATCGCTTGGATAGCAACCTGCATCTGTTCGTGACCGTAGACCACAGCGCCGAGCATCTCATCCTCGGAGAGCATATCCGCCTCAGATTCCACCATCAACACCGCATTAGCCGTTCCAGCGACCACGAGATCAAGCAGGGAGTCATCCAGCTCGGTCGCGGTCGGGTTGAGGACATACTGCTCATCGATAAACCCAACACGGGCCGCACCAATCGGACCCTTGAAGGGCATTCCGGACAGGGTCAGTGCAGCAGAAGCACCGAGCAGCGCTGGAATATCGGGGTCGATTTCAGGATTGAGGGACATCACGGTCGCCGTCACCTGGACGTCGTGATTAAATCCTTCTGGGAACAGTGGACGCACGGGGCGGTCAATGAGACGCGCCGTCAGGGTTTCCTTTTCCGCGGGGCGTCCTTCACGTTTAAAAAATCCACCTGGAATCTTGCCCGCAGCGTAGGCCTTTTCCTGATAGTCCACGCGCAAGGGGAAGAAATCGGTATCGGGCGATGCTTCGCGCTTGCCGACCGCGGTTACGAGAACCACGGTACCGCCCATGTCGACCATCACGGCCGCATCGGCCTGACGAGCAATTTCGCCTGTTTCCAGGGTGACGACGTGATCGCCGTACTTGAACTGTTTCCGGATTGGATTCACAACAAACCTCTCAAGGTTCAGGATTAGCGACGCAGGCCCAGTCTCTCGATCAAGCTCTTGTAGCGATCAACATCCTTTCCCTTAAGGTAGTCGAGCAATTTGCGGCGCTGGTTAACCAGGCGCAGAAGGCCACGACGGGAATGGTGATCCTTCTTGTTCACGACAAAATGGGGGGTCAAGTGATTGATGCGCGCAGTCAAAAGCGCAACTTGCACTTCAGGGGACCCGGTATCATTCGCAGCACGTTGATAATTTTGTACAACGGCACTTTTTTCGGTGGCGGTATAAGGCATTTTTCGACTCCTAAAAACTCGGACTTCTGCTAAACAAACCATTTTAACTTTCTATGACCCCGTTATCAAACAGGATCACATCAGATCACTCGTAAGAGACTCTAGGGCGACCCAATGACTCCTGGCTTCTCTCATTCGATCGTCCCTGGAGTCCCAAGCTGAAGGATCCGTCTAGGACCCACACGGCCATCATCCAGTACTTCCCCAAGCCCCATGAATCCGATGCCGGGGCCATAAAGACGGACCCATCCAGAGGTCGGTGCCTGAGTCACCAACACAGGGTTTCCCTGACGAACAAGCGCGCTCAATGAGCCACTAAGTTCTACCCGAGGGAAATGGGCTACTAGACCGTCCATGGGCTGAAGGCACCGATCTCGAACAGGAAGTTCCAACGCCTCAAGGCCATCCACCGTCGTGGCGTTTTCGAGGCGGAGATCGCCCACAGCGGTCCTCCTCAACACTTCGACATGCCCCCCACAGCCTAGGGCGCGACCAATATCCTGGGCCAGCGAACGAATATAGGTCCCCTTGGAGCAATGAACTTCAAGATCCAAGGACGTCTCAGTAAAGGCTTGGAGAAGGAGTTCGTAAATCGTAATAGGGCGCGGCTCACGTTCAATGTCGAGCCCTTTTCGGGCCAGGTCGTAGAGCCTTTGCCCCTGATGTTTTAGCGCCGAATACATCGGCGGCACCTGGGCAATCGCTCCTCGAAACGGCGTCAGGACCTCATCGATCAGGCTGGCCGTCAGCGGGGGGACTTCACCTTGCAAGATCACCGCCCCTTCGATGTCCGCCGTGTCCGTCTCAACGCCGAGCCTGACCCTGACCACATATCGTTTGTCGGAATGAAGGAGATAACTCGAAAGCTTGGTGGCCTCCCCAAGACAAATCGGCAAAAGCCCGCTCGCAATCGGATCAAGACTTCCGGTATGACCCGCCTTTTGAGCGTTAAAAAGCCGCTTGACCTTCTGGAGGGAAGCGTTCGAGGAATAACCAGGGACCTTGTCCAGCAGAAAAACCCCATGGATGGGGCGACGATTTGAACGAAACTGACTCATTCGTCCCGATCATCATCCCGCAGGAGCTTGGGTTGCTCTTCAAGACCTTTGAGCAACGCATCCATATGCATCCCTCGCTCAATCGAATCATCGTAGGCGAACCTGAGCTCAGGGAGAACTCGGATTCGGATTCTTTTGCCTAGCTCTCGGCGAAGCTCCGGAACATCCTGCATCAATCGCTTGACAGCCTCTTTCACCGGCAACTTGGCCGCAAGAAAACTGACATAAAGCTTAGCAACCGACAGATCGCGACTCAACTCAACATCACTGACAGTGATCATGCCAAGCTTGGGATCCTTCATATGGGTTCTGAGGATCTCTGCCATTTCCCGCTGAATCTGAGAGGCGACCCGATCGCTGCGGCTGAACTCTCTAGGCATCAGTTCGGAACCTGAACCTTCTCAAAGACTTCGATCTGGTCACCCACTTTGATTTCATTGTAGTTCTTCACCCCCATGCCGCACTCCATCCCGGCCTTGACCTCAGCCGCATCGTCCTTGAAGCGACGCAACGAATCGAGTTGCCCTTCGAAGATAACGACGTTGTCACGAAGAACACGAATCGGCAGATTACGCTTCACGAATCCTTCGGTGACCATACAGCCTGCGATCGCCCCAAACTTCGGATGACGGAAGACATCGCGAACCTCAGCATTCCCAACGATCTGTTCACGGAACTCCGGCTCCAGCATGCCTTTGAGGGATTTCTTGATTTCGTCAATCGCCTCGTAAATGATGCTGTAGTAGTGAAGGTCAATGCCACGATCTTCGATCAGCTTCCTAGCACCAGAATCAGCGCGCACATTAAAACCGATGATGATGGCATTTGAGGCCAGCGCGAGGTTTGCATCAGATTCGCTGATCCCACCGACACCCCCTCCGATGACCTTGACCTTGACCTTATCGGTCGACAGATCGGTCAAAGAACTCCGCAGTGCCTCGAGGCTGCCCTGAACATCCGCCTTGATGATGACATTGAGATCCACACTGTCAGCGCTGCTTTCCATGCGGGCGAAGATATTGTCGAGCTTCAGCGCCTGCTGCTCTGCGAGCTTAATATGGCGGAGCTTCTCCTCGCGCTGCATAGCGATTTCTCGGGCCTTCCGCTCATCGGAGACAACGATGAATTCATCCCCGGCATTGGGTGCGCCGGAAAGACCCAGCACCTCGACTGGACAGGAAGGGCCAGCCTCCTTGAGGGGCTTGCCATTCTCGTTAAACATCGCGCGGACTCGCCCAAACTCCATGCCACACAAAAGGAAATCACCCTTCTTAAGATGGCCTTGCTGAATCAGGATATCGGCAACAGGGCCGCGTCCTTTTTCAAGTTTCGACTCCAGCACCACGCCGGTCGCCGGAATCGTGTGAGCCGCCTTCAGTTCGAGAACCTCCGCCTGAAGAAGAATGGCATCTATCAGCCCATCAATCCCCTGGCCCGTCTTAGCCGAGACCTCAACAAACTGAGAATCACCCCCCCATTCCTCGGGGATGACATTAAAATTGGTTAGCTCATGCTTGACCTTCTCAGGATCAGCCTCTGGCTTATCCACCTTGTTCACAGCGACCACGATAGGGACGCCAGCCGCCCGGGAGTGATCGATCGCCTCGCGCGTTTGCGGCATCACCCCATCATCAGCGGCCACTACCAGAACGACGATATCCGTCGCTTGAGCGCCACGGGCCCGCATGGCAGTGAACGCCGCATGGCCTGGCGTATCAAGAAAAGTGACCGATCCATGATCGGTTTTGACTTGGTAAGCACCGATATGCTGGGTAATGCCCCCCGCTTCACCGGCGGCGACGCGACTCTTGCGAATGTAATCAAGGAGGGAGGTCTTGCCGTGATCGACGTGACCCATGATGGTCACCACCGGCGCTCTTGGCGTCTGCTCCGCCTGTGCCGCCAGATTCATCGTCGCTTCAATCTCGGCCTCCAGCACATCCTCGACCTGACGAAGAGCCGTATGCCCCATTTCCTCGACGACCAGAATCGCCGTATCCTGATCCAGCATCTGATTAATGGTGGCCATCACCCCCATCTTCATCAGGGTCTTGATCACCTCAGGCGCCTTCACGGACATCCGGTTAGACAGCTCTGAAACCGTGATGGATTCAGGAATATTCACGTCACGCACCATAGGCCCCGTCGGCCGCTCAAAACCATGGCGGGATTCAGGCATCACCGCGGCTTTTCCTGACTTCAGTTTCTTCTTGATCTTGGGCTTGGCCCGAAGACCCTCCAGACCGTGACCATCATCGAGGCTCTTTTCACGCTCCTTTTTCTTGGAACGGCGATCATCTTCCTCCGTCTGAAGATTCCTTGGCGGCGCTGGCTGTGGCTTGGGCCGCTCAACGACCACTTTGGGAATTAAAGGCTCGATCGGAAGCTCATCGATGATCACTTCCGGGACATCATCCACCTTCACTAACTCTTCTTCGAGCGTCCCTGGGTCCGCCATCTGCTGCTGTTCTTTGCTCATGAGTTCGAGTTCCTCGCGGCGAAGTTGCTCGAGGACTTCGGCCTTGTGCTGCTCCTCCTCTTCACGGAGTTTGCGCTGCGCTTCAGCTTCGAGGTCTCGGCGCTGCTGTTCCTCGAGCGCTTGCTGTGCCTGCTCCACTTCATGACGCTGCTCGCTCACTTCCGGCAATTCACTGCGCTTGACATAAGTCCGCTTCTTGCGAACCTCGACACTGATGGTTTTTGCAGTCTTGCCGGGCGCCGTCTTGCCTTGCTTCAGCTCGCTGACAGTGCGGCGCTGCAAGGTGACGCGCTTCGGATTATTGAGATCCTCCCCTTCTGCCTTGCCATGACTCTGGCGCAGAAAATTCAGAAAGGTCATTTTTTCGGCATCGGTTAGAAGCTCATCGGGACCCCCCTTCTCAAGGCCCGCCTCACTCAACTGAGAAAGCAACCGCTCCAATGGGATCCCGACTACTTCAGCCAGTTGACGTACTGTTAAATCGCTCATACTTAGCCTCTGCTCTTCCGCATTGGGTTAACTTTCCGCAAACCAGGGCCGGCGAGCGACCATGATCAACTGGCCCGCTCGCACTTCGTCCATTCCCTCGATATCCAACATTTCATCGATGGACAACTCAGCAAGATCCTCCATGGTGGTGATTCCCCGACCAGCAAGCGCTTCTGCAAGGACTGGATCCATTCCTTCCATAGTCAGGAGCTCAGCCGTCGGCGCCCCAGGCTCGAGCTTCTCTTCAGTGGCAATCGCCTTGATCAGAAGAGCGTCCCGGGCACGATTACGCAGCTCCTCCACAATATCTTCGTCAAATTCGTCGATTTCCAGCAATTCCTTAGCAGGAACATAGGCCAACTCTTCGACCGTTGAAAAGCCTTCCCGCACCAAAATTTCTGCGACGCCTTCATCCACATCCAACTGCTGGACGAAAGACTGAATCAGGATCTCGGTTTCCTTTTCACTCTTTTCCTCGGCCTGCGTCTCACTCATGACGTTCAGCGTCCATCCGGTCAGCTCAGACGCCAAGCGAACATTCTGACCCCCGCGACCAATGGCCATCGAGAGATTTTCATCACTGACAGCGATATCCATGGAGTGACGGTCTTCATCCATCACGATAGAGACGATCTCCGCCGGGGACATCGCATTCACTACAAACTGAGCTTCATTTTCATTCCAGAGAATGATATCCACCCGCTCTCCCGCCAATTCGTTGGAGACCGCCTGAACCCTTGACCCCCGCATGCCGACACAAGCACCCACAGGATCAAGCCGAGGATCATGGCTTCTGACCGCGATCTTGGCCCTGACGCCAGGATCCCTCGCGGCACCCACAATTTCGATGATGCCTTCGCTGACTTCCGGCACCTCCAGTTTGAAAAGGGCAACAATGAGGTCAGGCGATGTCCTCGTGACGAACAACTGCGGTCCTCTCACCTCTTGGCGAACCTCCTTGAGGTAACCGCGGAGACGATCACCGGAGCGCACGGCTTCCCGCTGGATCATTTCTTCCCGAGGAATAAAGGCTTCAACGTTGTTGCCGAGATCAAGGAAAACATTACCGCGCTCTACGCGCTTAATGATCCCGGTGACCAGCTCACCCACCCGATCCTTGTAAGCCTCAACCACCTTCCTGCGCTCGGCATCCCGAACCCGCTGAACGATGACCTGCTTCGCAGTCTGGGCTTCGATGCGGCCAAACCCGATGGACTCCATGGGTTCGATGACGAAGCCGCCAACCTCGGCACTGCCGAAACGTTGGCTCGCATCCTCAAGGGTCATCTGCAGTTCAGCATTGAACGGCTCCTCGATCGTGCCTTCATCTGACTCGACCACGGTCCAGCGCCGAAAGGTGTCGTAGTCACCGGTTTTACGATCAATTTTGATCTGCGCGTCAAGACGGTTTTCATAGCTCTTCATGGTCGCCATCCGAAGCGCGTCCTCAATCGCTGCGAAAACGATCTCCTTCTCGATGTCCTTCTCGTGAGAAAAGGCATCAACGACCAGCAGGATTTCTTTGTTTGCCATGGCAACATCCTTCAAAAATTAATTGTCAAATTGCGGCGACAATCGCGCCTTCTCAATCATGTCAAAAGGAACTCTGAAGGTCAGACCATCCTCGACCAGGATCAGGTCATGACCATCAATGCCCTCAATCAGCGCCTTGAATCGGCGGCGGCCTTCAAGAGGCCTTGAAAGCTGCAAGCGCACCAGCTCGCCTTTAAAGCGTTCGAAGTGTTCGAGGGTGAACAACGGACGATCCATGCCGGGGGATGAGACCTCAAGCTGATAGCGTCCTGGAATAGGGTCTTCAACATCGAGAACACCGCTCAATTGATAGCTCACCTTGGAGCAGTCTTCCACCCGGATCCCCTCAGGGTGATCGATATAGACCCTGAGTACCCGCTGATGCCCGTCAAACTCAAGCCCGACGAGTTCATAGCCCAGCCCGGTCACCACCGGATCAAGAAGCTCTGTCAGCCCCTTACTTGCCTTCAAGCACCACCTCAAAAACGTCCGAAAATAAAAAATGGGCGCGAAGCCCATCCCGTCAACCAGTCCCTTAAAACCAAAAACGCCCCGATGGGGCGAATGTCGAGACGGCACCGGTTTGAGCCTGTGCCACCCAAAAAAGGAATGTTAGCATATCCTTTAAAATTAGTCGAATAAACGCCGCTCTCATCGGCCCACCTCTGAGGCCGATTGAGAGGACATGACCCCACCTTAGGCTTTGTAGCGCCGATGACTGCTCATCTACTGGATCATCAACCACCCAACATGCGACTCGACAAGTGGCTTTGGGCTGCCCGATTCTTCAAGACAAGGCAACTGGCCATCGAAGCGATCGATGGCGGTAAGGTGCATGTCAACGGGCATCGAGGAAAACCCAGCAAGGACATCACGATCGGCACCCAACTCTCGATCACCAAGGAGTCCTATTCCTTTGATATTACCGTGACCGGTCTTAATCTAACGCGAAGACCCGCTGGTGAGGCGGCTCAACTCTATGAAGAATCCAAAGAAAGCCAGGACAAACGTCAACTCGAAATCGCGAGGCGCCGGGAGCAGCGGGACTTGGGTATTCCGCATGATATTCGCCCAAACAAACGTGATCGCCGACTGATCCATCGCTTCAAACGGATTGAGGACTGAACCTTTAAACCACCACGTGCCCCACCTGGCGCGGTCGACAAGGGGCTTTTCGGCAGGGATAATCATGCGCTGTTTGGCATGCTCTGGGGTGATCGATAGAACCCCAACACCTTCCCATCAAGGAGATCTTCATGAATCAAAAAAGCCACGCCCTGATCGAGGCCTACTATGCCGCCTTCAATGCCGGCGATATGGACACCTTCCTCCATCTTTTGACCGACGACGTTATTCATGACATCAACCAGGGGCATCGTGAGATTGGCAAGGCCGCCTTTGCCGCTTTCATGGATCGAATGAATCAGAATTACGGCGAACAACTGGCCGAGATGGTGATCATGACCTCCGACGATGGGACCCGGGCTGCCGCCGAGTTTGTGGTGCTCGGTACCTACAAGGTCACCGATGAAGGATTGCCAGAAGCCCGCGGGCAGTCCTACCGGCTGCCTGCCGGGGCCTTTTTTGATCTCCGGGATGGGAAGGTGGCAAGGATCACCAACTATTACAACCTCGAGGACTGGATGGCTCAGGTCAGCGCCTAATTGGACATTGAAAGCCCATCAGGACCATGACTGAAGCACTCACCATTCGTCGATTCAACGGTAACGACCCTGAATTAAGGCCCTTTTTGAAGGACCTCGCCCGCCTGCGCATGGAGGTCTTTCATGACTTCCCTTATCTCTACGACGGCACGGCCGAGTATGAGGAAAAATATCTCGAGACTTACACCCAGTGCTCAGACAGCCTCGTGGTTCTCGTCCTCGATGGCGAGCGGGTGGTCGGGGCGACCACCGGCCTTCCCATGACAGATGAAACGCCGGAGTTTAAGGCCCCTTTCATCGCGGCAGGGTATGATCCTAAGACGATCTTCTACTGCGCCGAATCGGTCCTCCTCCCCGCCTATCGGGGGCGCGGGGTATATCCGCGCTTCTTTGAAGAAAGAGAAGGTCATGCCCTGAGCCTTGGACGCTTTGATCTTTCCTGTTTCTGTTGTGTCGTGCGTCCCGACGACCACCCTTTAAGACCTTTAGATTACGCCCCCCTCGACCGAATCTGGAGCAAATTTGGTTACCAGAAGCACCCGGAGCTGACCACAACGTATGACTGGAAGGATGTGGACCAGGCGCTAGAAACCCCGAAAACCATGGTCTTCTGGCTGAAATCCTTCAAGGAGGCCCGCTAATGGAACAGGCGTTTCGGATCGCAACGGCGCAATACGACCTGAGTCAATTTGAAAACTTTGCCACCTATGAGGCCAAGATAGGCCGCTGGGTGCAAGAGGCCGTCACGGGGGGAGCTCACTTTCTGGTGTTCCCAGAATACTTCAGCATGGAACTCGCCTCGTTGTTTGAGGAGAACACCCTCCGATCACTGTCAAAAGAGCTGCACGCGCTGCAGGAAGTCGTGCCTGAATTTAAACGCCTTTTCGGTCAACTGGCCGAGCACCATGGCATCACGATCGTGGCCGGCAGCATTCCGGTGCGTCATGTTCAAGGTGAATACCGAAACCGCAGCTATCTCTTTCATCCCGACGGACGGTCAGAGCATCAGGACAAACTCCAGATGACCCGCTTTGAGCATGAACAATGGTTCATCACCGGCGGACATGACATCCGGGTCATTGAAACGGTGCATGGCCGAATCGGCATCAACATCTGCTATGACAGCGAATTCCCGATGATCGCACGTCGGCAAGTCGAGGCGGGGGCCGACCTTATCGTCGTCCCAAGTTGCACCGACACCCTAGCAGGCTATTGGCGGGTCCGCATCGGATGTCAAGCCCGGGCGCTCGAGAACCAGTGCTTTGTGGTGCAATCACCCACCGTGGGCACCGCCCCTTGGTCAGAGGCTGTCGACATCAATATTGGCGCCGCCGGGGTCTATACCCCTATCGATTATGGGTTCCCGGACCATGGGGTTCTGGCCATTGGCGCGCTGAGCGAACCTCAGTGGGTGTTTGCAGATCTCGATCTCGCCGCCATCGCGCATATTCGAAAGACCGGACAGGTTTTCAATGACCGAGACTGGCCTTCACAATTTCGCCCTGAACTGAATACCCGATGATTGCAGCGTCACCCATGTCACTCGCACCAAAGACCATTGAACTGTTCGATACCACCCTCCGTGATGGCAGCCAGACCGCTGGCATTAACTTTTCTCTCGAGGATAAAGTCCGTATTGCTGAACGTTTAGCGGACTTTCAGATCGGCTGGATCGAGGGCGGATGGCCTGGAGCAAGCCCTAAGGACACCGAATTCTTCGAGCGAATGCGGCAGCGACAGTGGGCAAAAACAAAGCTGATCGCCTTTGGCAGTATGGCGCGCCCCGGCAAATCGGCTAGCGAGGATCCGGGACTTCGGCATCTGGTGGACAGTGGTGCCGATGGGGCCTGTGTTTTTGGGAAAAGCTGGGGACTCCATGTCACCAAGGCGCTCGGGATTAGCTTTTCTGAAAATCTCGACCTCATTGAGGACACGATCCGCTGGCTCAAGGAGCAATTACCGAGCGTCTTTTTTGACGCTGAGCATTTCTTTGATGGCTACCGCGAGAACCCCGAATATGCCCTTGAAGTGCTGAAGGCGGCGCACTCCGCCGGTGCTGATGGACTGGTCCTTTGTGACACCAACGGCGGCAGCATCCCCTCACAGGTCGCAGCCACGGTTGCCGATGTCATTCGTCATTGCCCCGATGTCTTGGTTGGAATCCATGCCCACAACGATTCGGAGCTGGCTGTAGCCAATTCAGTGGCGGCGATGGAAGCGGGCGCCCGCATGATCCAGGGGACCATGAATGGCATTGGTGAGCGCTGCGGTAATGCCAATCTGGTCTCGATCATTCCCATTCTTCAGCTAAAAATGGGATTCAACTGCGGCATTGATAGTGAACGTCTAAAACAGCTTGCCTCTCTGTCGCGTTTCGTCAATGAAATGGCCAATCGCCAACCCTGGCCCTATCAGCCCTTCGTCGGACACAACGCATTTGCCCATAAAGGCGGCATTCATGCCTCGGCCGTTCAGAAGGATGCGAGGCTTTATGAGCATCTAGACCCCGAACTGGTGGGTAACGACCGCTTGATTCTTATTTCAGATCAAGCAGGCAAAAGTAGCGTCCAGCTGAAAATGGCCGAAATGGGATTCGATGTCGCTCGGGACGCCAATGATCCAGCGATTAGGACGGCCATCAATCGGGTGAAAGAGCTCGAAAACAGAGGATTTGCCTACGAAGGTGCTGAAGCGTCCTTCCAACTTCTGCTCCTCAAGGCCATGAACCGCTTCACACCTTTTTTTGAATTAAAGGAATTCAAGGTGATTGACGAGCGTCATGGCGATCAGGACGCGCCGATATCCGAGGTCTCCGTCACCCTTTTGGTCGGAGAGGAGATCACGAGCACCACTGCGCGGGGGAACGGCCCGGTCAATGCCATGGACAATGCCTTGCGGGAGGCCCTACTCCCCTTCTACCCCGCCCTTGCCAGCATGCGGCTGACCGACTTCAAGGTCCGCGTCCTCACCACCAACCAGGCGACCCGAGCCACCGTTAGAGTCCTTATTGAGTCCACCGACGGTCATGCCGAATGGGGCACCGTTGGCGTCTCGGCCAACATGGTCGATGCCAGTTACCAGGCGCTCGCCGATGCAATCCAGTTCAAGCTGATGACCGATAAAACAGTGCCCCATGAACAATAAGCGCGAAACCCCCATGGTCTCTTATTGGGAGGACCTTCCTTGACCCCTTTGTCCCCCTCAAAAGCTGTCATCATCACCTCCCTGAGAGGCTGTTGATTTCAGAAAAACCGCGACGTATACTGCGCGTCGAAGCTTTCATAAAGCCTGACCCAAAAACAACGAATTTACTTTTTGGAGGATGACGACATGAGATGGGAAAAACCAAGCTACAACGACATGCGTTTCGGCTTTGAAGTGACCATGTACATCTACAACCGTTAATTAACGGCTTGTAACCGAAACGGGGCTCTGCAGCAATGTTGAGCCCCGTTTTTTATTCCTGAAGCTCTCCCGAAGCGGACGACAACCATGAAGATTAGAGTGCTCGGCGCTGGCGCAGGTGGGGGCTTCCCGCAATGGAACTGTAACTGTGCGCAGTGTGCCGGCGTCAGAGATCAGACGCTTGAGGCCACCCCGAGAACACAATCCTCGATCGCGGTCAGCGTTGATGATGAACAGTGGGTCCTCTTCAATGCCTCTCCAGACATCAGAACCCAACTGGAGGCTTTCCCCGGCGCCCATCCCAGAAAGGGCATTCGAGATTCTGGAATCAAAGCCATTGTGCTGATCGACAGCCAGATCGATCACACCACGGGTCTCTTAATGCTCAGGGAATCGTCCTCCCCGCTCCCTATTTTCTGTAGTGAGATGGTCCGTCAGGATCTGACCTCGGGCTTTCCGATCTTCACCATTCTCGGCCACTATTGCGGGGTTCAACATCATCCTATTCCGCTCGATGGCCGTCCATTCACCATCGCTGGCTTCGAAGATCTTCGCTTTTACAGTCACTCTCTGAAAAGTAAAGCCCCGCCCTACTCCCCGCACCGGCATGACCCGCACGATGGCGATAATATCGGCGTCATCATTGAGCAGGTTTCTAGCGGGAAGAAACTTTATTATGCACCAGGGCTGGGTGAGATCGAACCCCATGTGAAGAGGGCCTTTGAATCCGTAGACTGCATTCTGGTCGATGGCACCTTCTGGCAACATGACGAGATGGAGCGCCGCGGCATCAGTAGCAAGCGTGCACTGGAGATGGGGCATCTCCCCCAATCAGGCGCCGGAGGGATGATCTCAACCCTTGATGGACTTCCTGCTCGGAAGATCCTGATTCACATCAACAATACCAATCCGATTCTGGACGAAGCATCGCCGGAGCGCCATGAACTGAAGGCGCACGGCATCGAAGTCGCCCATGATGGACTGGAGATTTGCCTGAATTGAAGGAACGTCGATGAGTGAAACCCAAGCGCCCTGGAGTCCCGAGGTTTTCGAAACGAAACTACGCGAGAAGGAAGCCTACTACCACATCCATCACCCCTATCAGGTGGAAATGGCTAAAGGACATCTCACCCGCGAACAGATTCAGGGCTGGGTCGCAAACCGGTTTTATTATCAAATCAACATCCCGGTCAAGGACGCCAATATCCTAGCTAATTGCCCTGATCGTGATACCCGCAGACTCTGGATACAGCGGATGATTGACCACGATGGCGATCAAGAAGAAAAAGGCGGGATTGAAGCGTGGACCCGCCTTGGGCAAGCGGTTGGCATCCCCCGCGAAGAACTTTGGTCACTAAAACGAGTCTTACCTGGCGTTCGCTTTGCCGTCGATGCTTATGTTCATTTTGCCCGCAATGCGTCCTGGCAAGAAGCCGCCTGCTCGTCTCTGACCGAAATGTTCGCGCCAACGATTCACCAGCAGCGCCTCGGCGGCTGGCCGGATCTTTACCCATGGATCGATCAGGAAGGCCTTGCCTATTTTAGGAAGCGGGTCAGTCAGGCCAATCGGGATGTCGAGCATGGCCTCGCCATCACACTGTCGCACTTTAGAACCAGAGAACAGCAGGACAAAGCAGTTGACATTCTGGCGTTCAAATTGGATATCCTATGGACGATGCTCGATGCCATGTGGCTGGCCTATATGGACCAGAAACCCCCGTACTTCAATATCCATCGCTGATGTCATCGATGATCCAAGATAGCACCCGATTAGGCCTTTCCCCCCTCTATCGACTGCAGTGGGAAGAATCACAGCAACGCTTTGTGATGCTCTATCCGGAGGGCATGGTGGAACTCAATGGCCCTGCCGCTGAAATTCTGAAGCTCTGCGATGGCACCCGCAGCTTCAGCGACATGGTGGGCACCCTTGAAACCGCGTTTGACACTCAAGGGCTCCGCAGCGATATCGAAGAACTGGTTCAAGCCGCACTCGATCATGGCTGGATTACCATCCTATCCTAACGGCAGCCCTCGCTGGCTGCTGGCAGAGCTGACCTACCGCTGTCCCTTGCAGTGCCCCTACTGCTCGAACCCGGTTGACTATGCCATGCATCAAAACGAACTGAGCACCGAGGAATGGTGTCGGGTCTTGTCAGAGGCTCGCGCTTTAGGCGCGGTTCAGCTCGGTCTTTCAGGCGGAGAACCCTTAATCCGCCAGGACCTTTCGGCCCTCGTTCTGCATGCCCGGGAGCTCGGCTATTACACGAACCTGATCACCTCAGGCTATGGCCTCACCGCGGAACGGATAGCAGACCTTAAGTCCTCGGGCCTTGATCATATCCAGATCAGTATCCAGGCACCTGAAAAGACGCTGAATGACACACTGGCCGGCACCGAGTCCTTTGAGCAGAAAAAAAAGGTCGCCCGACTGATCAAGGCGCAAGGCTACCCCATGGTGCTCTGTGTGGTCATCCATCGTCAGAACATCCATCTCATGTCCGACATTCTGGCGATGGCGACAGAACTGGGTGCCGACTACCTGGAGCTCGCCAACACACAGTACTACGGCTGGGCCCACCTCAATCGTGACCAGCTGATGCCGACTCGGGAGCAATTCGAGACGGCAGAGGTCATCGCCCAGGCCTACAAGGAAAAGGTCAAGGGCCAAATGAAAATCTACTATGTCGTTCCCGATTACTACGAGGATCGGCCCAAGCCCTGCATGAACGGTTGGGGAACGACCTTTCTGACGGTTGCCCCAGATGGCCTGGCCCTGCCCTGCCACGAGGCCCGGATATTGCCGGGTCTTGACTGTCCAAACGTTCGGGACTTTTCAATCAGGGAAATCTGGGAAGAGTCGCCAGCCTTTAAACATTTCCGCCATTTTGACTGGATGGAGGAACCGTGCAAAAGCTGTCCGGAGAAAATCAAGGACTTCGGCGGCTGCCGGTGCCAGGCCTATCTGTTGACGGGGAACCTCAATGCCACCGACCCTGTCTGCAGCAAATCACCCCTCCATCACACGGTAGAGGAAGCGATCCACCTCGCCGAACAAGACCGAGTATCGGGGAGCCCGAAACCGCTCATCTTCAGAAACAGTCTGAATTCTAAGACCTTAGGTTGACGCCTAAGATTCGGAAATACCGCTCCAAGGCGTATAAAGCCCCGAAATCTCGATGCCCGCCACCGACAGCACTCGCCCCACAGTCTCATCAATGATGGCCTCAAGACTCTTAGGACCGCCATAGAAGGCCGGCAACGGAGGGTAGATGATGCCTCCCATCTCGGTGATAATCCCCATATTACGGATATGCACCAGATGAAGGGGCGCTTCCCGCGGCAGAATCACCAATCGCCGACGCTCCTTCAGAACGACATCCGCTGCCCGGGCAATCAGATTGTCACCAAAGCCATGGGCTATCGCAGCCAGCGTCTTCATGGAGCAGGGAACAATGATCATGCCCTCGGTACGAAACCCCCCGCTCGCAATACTGGCTGCAATATCGTCAATGTGATGCACTTTGTCTGCGAGTTTTGCAAACTCGCTCTTCTTAAGGCCCAGCTCGTGATGGATGTTAAGCGCGCCAGCCGCTGAGACCACCAAATGCGTTTCAAAGCCCCCGGCCTCCCTCAGAACTTCAAGGATACGCTTGCCATAAATGGCGCCAGTGGCGCCGGTCATGCCGATAATAAGTCGTTTCAACGCGTGAACTCCTTTTCCAATTGATGGGCCATCGCAAGGGCCGCTTCCACCAGCGCACTGACCATCTGATCCCCCGCAGCAATATGCCCACCTTCTTCTACAATCTTCAAGGAAGACCCCGGGAGTGCGTCATGGAGTGTCAGACTCGACTCAAGGGGGCAAACAAGATCTTGACGGCCATGAACGATCATCGTTGGAATACCGATCAGCTGACCGATATTCTCAAGAATCTCGTTCTCACCGATATAGTAGTGATGGACCGCATAATGGAGTTCCAAGCGCGCCTGCTGGATCACCCTGGCTGAAACGGAATGGTCGGCGACCCAAGGCCTCGACACCGCCCCAAGGGTGACCGCGGTTCCCCAATGCTCCCAAGCCCGCGCCACCCGTCGCCGTTCAAGCTCATCCTTGCCGGTCAGTGCCTCATAGAGTGTCTTGAGCGTTTCAAGGGTATCCCCTCGATCATAGTCGACCAAGGTCTCGAACCAGACATCACCCAGGAGCCGGCGGACCCCATCGGCACCTAAAAACCAGTCCATATCTCGTTGGCGCGCCAGAAAGCAGCCGCGAAGAATCAGGCCTGCTAGGGCCTTGGGGTAAGTCTCTGCATAAAGCAGCGCTAAGGTGGCGCCCCAAGACCCACCAAAAAGAACCCATCGCTCTAATCCAAGTCGCGACCGAATGACTTCAAGGTCTTCAATTAAATCGATGGTCGTATTGGCTTCAAGACAGCCGGGAGGGCTTGATTGGCCTGCGCCCCGTTGATCCACGAGGATAATGCGGTACGTGGCTGGATCAAAGAAGGTGCGGTGATGGGGCTTACAGCCTGAACCCGGGCCGCCGTGCAGAAAAACGACAGGAATACCCTTGGGGTTACCGGACTCTTCCACGGCGATCACATGGGCGCCTCTTAGGATCCGGTGGGAGGCGTGAGGCTCAATGGGTAAAAAGGGAGGCGTCATCAAAGGATGGATCAGAAGAACAAGAGGATGGGCCCATCTACTCTACCGCGATCACCCCCAAGGCTCCACAAAAAAAAGGGGCCCCAAAGGCCCCTTTTTGCTTCATGGGTTTGGCTTAGAAGCCCACACCGATGTAACCACCCGCGGTCAGGCCCTGGGTTGGGGTCTGATTATAGATAGCGCCGTTAACTGCGCCGCTAGAATTAGCACCTTGGTAGCGGTAGTTGAGATCGCCACCGGTGAACTGGTAACGGAAATCACTACCGATCCAGATGTTCTTCCAGAGGTTGTACTCGATACCCGTGCCCAGCATCAGGCCTGGATTCAGAACGGTGACGCCACTCGAAGGCGGGCTCACGACGTTGATCGCAAGACCAAACGGGATGATCCAGGGACGAAGGCTACCTTCCATCAGATTGAACTTGATTTTCGGCGATGCGGCAATCGTCAGCATGGTGATCTGATTGGTCACCTTTTGACCCACGATGCTGCTGACGAAACTGTTGTAGGACTGGCCATAGTTCTGGTACTCGAACATGACTTCGCCATCAAGAGCAACCATATCGCTCAGACCAAAAAAGTCACTGGACAGGCGATGATCAAAACCAGCACCTACGTACCAGCCATTGCCATTCCCTGAGGGGGTGCCGTAACCCGCCGGGTTGTATGCTGAACTGGAGGTCAGCAGTTCGTTATGACGGTTTGTGGTGAGTGCCGCAAAACCACCACGGAAGAACAACAGATCCTGGCCCTGCTCTTCCTTTGCCGCAGTTTCAGCAATCTGAGTTTCAAGTTGGGTCTGCTTCGCTTCAACAGCGTCAGCCGCCTGCTTTTGGGTCGTCAGCTGGGCACGAAGGTCGCCGACTTCGGATTCAAGATTGGCGATGCGCGTATCGTCAACCCGGAGATGACGTTCATCAGCGCGGACCAGGCTACGGGTGCTGGGGGTCGTCGCCTTCTTGGTGTGTTTATGCTTGGCGTGAGCCATCGCTTGAGGAGCAACCGCAGTCATGGCGACAACAGCGCTCACGATAGCGGCAAGACTCAGCAGCTTGCGTGGGTTATTCATATGGGGTCTCCCTCGTGTAATCAGGAATATTATACGTTGTAATATAGCAACAACTGTTGTTGAGGCGCACTTAGGATAGCAAGAAATCATGCGATTGCAAGATAATTTTATTTTCAAAATAAGCTTTTGTTATTATTGATTTATTCTCATTTTTTAGGCCGCCAAAAAAGACCTCTGGACCGCCATAGTGCGCTTTACAACCCCCCCATAAGAGACCACCCATGCGTCCGATTGTTGCAGATAAGACACAAACTGGCATCCATACCCTATGTGACCGTATAATGTCCGTTTGACCGCCGGTTGAGTGAACACTTTCGATTGACGCCAGCGCCCGCTGTCGCTCACCGACTGCCGGAACCTTCCGGAACGGCCTAACGCCATCATCCACCCCGTGACAACCCTGGAGCTTCATGACCATGGCGATAAAAAATCGCTTGCACCGCAGCGAACTCGCGGTTCCTGGCAGCAATCCTAGAATGCTGGAGAAAGCCCCCATGGCGGGCGCTGATATCGTTTTTCTGGACCTCGAGGACGCGGTTGCGCCAGACGACAAGGAACAAGCACGATCCAACATCATCCACGCCCTCAAGACCTACGACTGGTCCTCATGTGCCGTTTCCATCCGGATGAATGGCCTTGATACGCACTATGCCTATCGCGATCTGGTCGATATCGTTGAGGCTTGCGGCGATCAATTAGACACCATCTTGATCCCCAAGGTTGGCTGCGCTGCGGATGTCTACTTTGTGGCCACCATGCTCACGCAAATCGAAGCCTCCAAGGGCTTCAAACCGATCAATATTCATGTCCTCATCGAGACGGCCATGGGCATGGCGAACGTCGAAGAAATCGCTAAAGCCTGCCCGGAAAGGATGGAGGCCATGGTTTTTGGGGTGGCGGACTATGCCGCCTCCGTCAGGGCGCGAACCACCCAGATCGGCGGAGCCAACCCAGACTATGGCATGCTGACAGATCCAGATGCTTCAGGAGAGCGGTCTTATCACTGGGGTGATCAATGGCACTACGCGATCTCAAGAATGGCCGCAGCCTGCAGAGCCTATGGCCTGAGGCCCATTGATGGTCCTTTTGGCGATTTCAGTGACCCCGAGGGCTACAAGGTCGCCGCTCGTCGCGCTGCAGCCCTTGGCTGCGAAGGGAAGTGGGCGATCCACCCCTCACAGGTCGCCCTGGCCAACGCGGTGTTCACCCCGACCGAACAGGAAGTTGATCGCGCCCGCCGCATCCTGATCGAAATGGAAAAAGCGGCCAAGGAAGGGAAAGGGGCTGTCTCCCTCGATGGTCGACTGATTGATGCCGCATCCATCAGGATGGCGGAAAATGTCGTCAAGCAAATCGAACAAATCGAATCGTTCAAGGGGTAAACCCGCGAGCACTCTCCCTTTAAGAGGTCATTCTGCCGTGAACATTCATGAATACCAGGCGAAGGAGCTCCTGCAATCCTTCGGGGTTCCCGTCCCATCAGGAAGCGTGGCTTATAACTCAACGCAAGCGAGCCAAGTCGCTGAAGAGCTCGGCGGCAACCGCTGGGTCGTCAAGGCGCAAGTGCACGCCGGCGGCCGCGGCAAGGCCGGCGGAGTCAAGGTCGTCAGCAGTTTGGATGAGGTCAAAAAAGCGGCTGATGCCATGCTGGGGTCACGGCTGATCACCCACCAGACGGGCCCTGAAGGCTCCTTGATCCAGCGCGTCTTGATCGAACAGGCCAGCACCATCCGAGATGAGCTTTACTTAGGCTTCATCATTGATCGGGCCAGTCAGCGCATCACGTTGATTGCTTCAAGTGAAGGCGGCATGGAGATCGAGGAAGTCGCTAAAACCCACCCCGAAAAAATCATCACAGAAATCGTCGACCCAGCCATCGGTCTCCGGGACTTCCAGTGCCGAAAAGTAGCCACAGCGATCGGCCTCAAGGGCAAGCTGATGCCTCAGGCGGTTCGGGTTATGAAAGCCATTTACCGCTGCATGCGAGATAATGATGCCCTTCAAGCTGAGATCAACCCGCTGGCCATCGTCGGCGGTGACGACGATCTAAGACTGATGGTGCTGGACGCCAAATTCAACTTCGACGACAACGCCTTATACCGGCAAAAGACCATCACCGAAATGCGTGACCTTCAAGAAGAAGACCCCAAGGAGGTTGAAGCGTCAGGTCACGGCCTTAACTATATTGCTCTTGACGGCAATATCGGCTGCATCGTCAATGGGGCCGGCCTTGCCATGGCCTCCCTTGATGCCATCACCCTCCATGGCGGAAAGCCTGCCAACTTCCTGGATGTGGGCGGCGGCGCATCACCTGAAAAGGTCACTAATGCCTGTCGTATTGTCTTAGAAGACCCGAACGTTCAGTGCATCCTGGTCAATATCTTTGCCGGCATTAATCGGTGCGACTGGATCGCCAAAGGCCTCATCCAGGCTTGCGACAGCCTAAAGATCAAGGTCCCCCTGATCGTCCGCCTAGCCGGAACCAATGTTGAAGAAGGCCGCAAGATTCTCAAAGAATCAGGTCTCACCTTCATTACCGCTGAAAATCTCGACAGCGCAGCTGAAAAGGCTGTTGCTATCGTCAAGGGATAAACCCATGAGCGTTTTCGTCAACAAGCATTCAAAAGTCATCTTCCAAGGCTTCACCGGGGAGCACGCCACCTTTCACGCCCGGGACGCGATAAGTATCGGGACCCAGGTGGTCGGTGGCGTCACGCCCGGCAAGGGAGGCACCACACACCTTGGACTTCCCGTTTTTGATACGGTTGCAGAAGCGGTCGCTGCCACCGGCGCCGATGTCTCAGCTGTCTTTGTGCCGCCTCCCTTCAGTGCCGATGCCCTGATGGAGGCGATTGATGCCGGCATCAAGGTGGCCGTCACCATCGCCGATGGGATTCCCATCCATGACATGGTGCAAGTCCAGCGTTACCGCGTCGGCAAGGACGCCATCATCATTGGTCCAAATACACCCGGGATTATCACCCCCGGCGAATGCAAGGTCGGCATTATGCCTTCCCACATTTATCGAAGAGGCAATATCGGCATCGTCTCGCGCTCCGGCACCCTCAATTACGAAGCCACCGAACAGATGACGGCATTAGGTCTTGGGATTACCACCTCCGTTGGCATCGGCGGTGATCCCGTGAACGGCACCGACTTTGTCACGGTTCTTAGAGCCTTCGAAGCAGACCCCGAAACCGAAGTCGTCGTGATGATTGGAGAAATTGGTGGCCCTCAAGAAGTCGCTGCCGCCCGCTGGGCTAAAGACCATATGACGAAGCCTCTGATCGGCTTCGTGGCCGGCGTGGCCGCTCCCGCTGGCCGCCGTATGGGGCATGCCGGCGCCATCATCGCCAGTGAAGCCGATACCGCCAGCGCCAAAATGGATGCGATGGAGGCATTGGGGCATTACGTCGCGAGAAACCCCGCTCACATTGGCCAGACGGTTCTTGAAGCGATGCGGAAACAAGGCATTGCCATTCGTTGAGCCTCAACATCTCATGGAGCAACCCCTGAAAACCCTCACCGCCAAAGATTTGGAGGCCCGCCGTCAGTCGGGCGACGCACTCTGGTTGCTCGATGTTCGCGAGCCTCATGAATTTGCCTACTGCCACATCTCTGGCAGCATCAATATCCCAATGAACACGATTCCCTCAAGGCTGTCGGAGATTGATGTCAATGCGGCCATCGTGACCATCTGCCATCACGGGATCCGCAGTGCCGCGGTGGCTCACTTTCTGATCGCTCAGGGGGTCACCGAGGTCATTAATCTCGAGGGAGGCGTCGACGCCTTCGCGCGGGATATCGACCCGACGATGGGGCGCTACTAAGCGCAATGATCAGCGTGGTCCAGCGTGTCAGTGAGGCCTCGGTGCAGGTTGAGGGGATCCTCGTGGGCGCCATCAAGCACGGCCTTTTGGCCTTGGTGGCCATTGAAAAAGGGGACACCGAAAGCACCGCCCACAAACTCGCCGAAAAACTTCTAGCCTATCGCATGTTCCAAGACAGCGAGGGCAAGATGAACCTTGATGTGGGTGCGGTTGGTGGCGGCATCCTCCTGGTCTCCCAATTCACGCTGGCAGCAGATACCGGCAAAGGATTGAGGCCCAGCTTTACCCCCGCAGCCGATCCTGAGACCGGTCAACGCCTGTTCGATGTGGTGGTAGACCGAATCCGATCAGACCATCCAAAGGTCGCAACGGGTCAATTCGGCGCCGACATGAAGGTCGCACTCATCAATGACGGTCCAGTGACCTTCACCTTCAGAATTCCTCCCGCATAAACTAAGGTCCACAGTGGTAAGCCTTGCCGACCAAGGTGGCATTTGCGGTGCCACCGGACAATTCGTGCTGAGAGTACTGTTGCTGCTGAATCAGGACCGCATTGCCACCGAGGCGCGCTGCCTCATTCTTAATGGCATGCCGCGCGCCAAGAATCAGGTTCTCATTGCTGGTGAACGTGCCTGAAAACCGATTGCCCTGGCTCCCTGAGACATCGCCAATGAAGGCGCACTTCTTGACTTCCCTCGGGGTCGTCATGACCTCCACCTTTTCGGCGCCGGGATTGAGGGGATTGGCGACACAACCCAATAAGAGAACACTCAAGCTTAAGGTGACAGTTCGTTTCATCAGTGACCTCACGGAAAACCCCGCCCTTCAGGGTGGGGAGGACATCAAAGGATTCTCAACATTCAATCGAATGAAAGGGGCCCACACAGACCCCCTTTGAAAGAACCTACGCCGTATAATGGGGCCGGTCAAGAGATCTTGTCTCCCCCATCCATCCCCATCCTCTTTACGATCGATCAGCCTCCTCATGGATATGATTCGCATTCGCGGCGCAAGGACCCACAACCTCAAGAACATCGACCTTGACCTTCCTCGTGATCGCCTGATCGTCATCACTGGACTCTCAGGTTCCGGGAAATCCTCATTGGCCTTCGATACCATCTATGCCGAGGGCCAAAGACGCTATGTCGAATCCCTCTCGGCCTACGCCCGACAATTCCTGTCCGTCATGGAAAAACCGGATGTGGATCATATTGAGGGGCTTTCCCCCGCCATCTCAATAGAACAAAAATCGACCTCCCACAACCCGCGCTCGACGGTCGGTACCATTACGGAAGTCTATGACTACCTGAGGCTCCTCTATGCGCGCGTCGGGACGCCGCAATGCCCGGATCATGGCGTATCCCTTATCGCCCAGACCGTCAGCCAGATGGTCGATCAAGTCATGCAAGAACCCTTCGACAGCCGCTGGATGTTGCTTGCACCCGTCGTCAACGACCGGAAAGGCGAACATCTTCAGGTCCTTGAGGACCTCAAAAACCGTGGTTTTGTTCGGGCCAGGATCAACGGCGAGGTGTTTGAAATCGATGACCCACCTAAACTTGAGCTTCGTAAAAAACACACCATTGAAGCCGTTGTAGACCGTTTCAAGATTCGCGCAGACCTGGTGACCCGCCTTGCCGAATCCTTTGAAACGGCACTCAAGCTGGCTGGCGGCCTCGCCCTGGTGGTCTCCATGGATAAGGATGGCAAAGAAACGATCTTCTCCGATCAATATGCTTGCCCTCATTGTGGCTATGCGTTGAGTGAACTTGAGCCACGGATTTTTTCCTTCAACAACCCCAAAGGGGCTTGTCCTGAGTGCGATGGGCTCGGTATCCGGCAGTATTTCGATCCAGATCTCGTGGTGCACAGCCCACACCTAAGCCTTGCCGATGGCGCCGTCAGACACTGGGACCGGCGAAATGCCTACTACTACCATCTCATCCTGTCACTCGCCGAACATTACAGCTTCGACCCAGAACAACCCTTCGATTCCCTCCCCTCGGAGATCAAGAAGGTCATTCTGTTCGGCAGCGGCCGCGAAGCCATTACCTTTACATCGCCGACATCACGGGGAACCACGACCACCCAACGACACCGCTTTGAGGGTGTGATCCCCAATATGGAGCGGCGTTACCTCGAAACCGATTCGATGAGTGTCCGCGAGGAGCTGGCCAAATATCAAGCGAATAAGCCCTGCCCGAGCTGCCATGGCGCTCGCCTTAATCGCGCCGCCCGCCATGTCTTCATTGACCAACAACCACTTCACCATCTCACCCGCCTGCCGATCCGGCGTGCCGTTGATTTCTTCCAAACTCTGGAGCTTGAGGGACAACGCGGTCAAGTGGCCGCCAAAATCATCAAAGAAATCGGCGAGCGCTTGAAATTTCTGGTCAACGTGGGGCTCGACTATCTGACCCTTGATCGCAGCGCCGACACCCTCTCAGGAGGCGAAGCCCAAAGGATTCGACTGGCCAGTCAAGTGGGTGCTGGACTGGTGGGGGTCATGTATGTGCTGGACGAACCCTCGATCGGCCTCCACCAGCGCGATAATCAGCGGCTTCTGGATACCCTGATTCATCTCAGAGACATCGGTAATACGGTGATCGTGGTTGAACACGATGAAGAGGCCATCCGTCTGGCTGATCGCGTGGTGGATATTGGACCTGGAGCCGGTGTTCACGGCGGAGAGATTGTCGCCAGTGGGACCCCGGAGGAAGTCATGGCCCACCCCCACTCCCTCACCGGGCAATACCTTTCCGGAAGGTTACTGATCGAAGTTCCAACTAAACGGGGGGCGTTCGACCCTCAGAAGGTTTTAACCCTCAAAGGGGCTAAGGGTAACAATTTGAAGGATGTCACTGCCCTCTTTCCGGTCGGTCTTTTGACCTGTGTCACGGGCGTTTCAGGGTCCGGCAAATCAACTCTCGTCAATGACACCCTCTTCAGAATCGCAGCGCGGGAGCTCAATGGCGCAAGCCAGGCGGCGGCCCCCTTCGAAAAAGCCGAAGGTCTCGATCACTTTGACAAGGTTGTCGATATCGATCAGAGCCCCATCGGCAGAACGCCCCGCTCCAACCCAGCGACATATACCCAGGTCTTCACTCCGATCCGAGAGCTCTTTGCAGCAACCCCAGAGGCTCGGTCGCGGGGATACTCCCTGGGACGCTTCAGCTTCAACGTCAAAGGCGGACGCTGCGAGGCCTGTGCGGGCGATGGCGTGATCAAGGTCGAAATGCATTTCCTACCGGACCTCTTCGTCAACTGCGATGCCTGTCAGGGCAAGCGTTATAACCGGGAAACCCTCGATATTCGCTACAAAGGCAAAACCATTGATGAAGTCCTCAGCATGACCGTTGAAGTCGCCGCGAGCTTCTTTTCAGCGATCCCGACCGTCTCTCGAAAGCTTGATACCCTGATGGAGGTGGGTCTTGGCTATATCACCCTCGGCCAGAACGCAGTGACTCTCTCAGGGGGCGAAGCACAACGCGTCAAGTTGGCTCGGGAACTATCGAAACGAGATACCGGCAAAACCCTTTATATCCTCGATGAGCCCACCACAGGCCTTCACTTTCATGACATTCGCCAGCTCCTTTCGGTTCTTCATCAACTGAGGGATCATGGCAACACCGTGATCATCATCGAACACAACCTCGATGTCATCAAAACGGCCGACTGGATCATTGATCTGGGCCCTGAGGGGGGAGATGGCGGAGGCACGATTATCGCCACAGGCACCCCCGAAACGGTTGCGGAGACGCCAAGTTCCTATACGGGGCAATACCTTCGAAAGGTACTTTCAAGGACTGAAGTAACGCCATCAAAGCCTAAAAAAATCCCGGGCAAACGTCAGGCTCAGCGCAAAACCCCACTCGAAATCTAGCCTCGTCGCCCGTCGCCAGCTCTAAGGCTCAGGACCTTCCCTGCGATAAAGTGGCAGAAAACACGAGGGAGTCCACCAAGCTAACCGACTATGCGGCCAAGCTAGGCATCGGCGCCATATACAAGCGCCTCGGGTTCCTCCTAGAACGTGATCACCCTGACCAAGGCGCGCTGATCGAGGAATGCCAGGCGAAGCTCTCCACCGGCTATGCCAAGCTGGACCCCTTCATTACCGGCTGATCGCCTGGTCACCGCTTGGCGCGTCTGGGTATCCGCGACTGAACTCCACAAGGCCGCGCGATGATCCCAAAGCAGGAGATCATGGCACTCGCCACCGAGCTCCAGCTTCAGGTGCATATTGTCGAGAAAGACTATGCACTCGGCTGGCTTCTTGCCGGCATCGCTGCACATCCAGCAATCTGCGACCGATGGGTCTTCAAGGGGGGTACCAGTTTGAAGAAGTGCTGTATTCTCACGTCCGCTTTCAGCACGGGATCTGGCCATCAGTGCCATGAATATGGCCCTCTGAAAAGAGACAAATAAAATCAGCGAAGCCCATCATCAAACGTGAAAATACAGCCATCAAATCACGTGATCGCACTCATATAACCAGAACCCGAAATATTTTCTTCACGGCCGACACCTTATGATATATAATCATTCACTAATATCTTGTATCCGGCTTTAGCCAAGCCTTACCCTTCTGCCTTGACCCAAAACGTCGCAGCCATCGTCACCATGCATCATTGTTTTCGACTGATACGTGTTGGATTATCGGCCCTGTTGTTTTCTTCAACCGTCCTGGCGACACCCCAAAACGCACCGGACAAGGGAACACCCAGCCGAGGCCTCAGCTTAAAGGAGGCGATAGATCTCGCCTTTGCCCAGAACCCAGATCTCGCCGTTGCGGTCTCCAGAATCGGACAGGCTGAATCTCGGGTCGCCGAGGTCGCAGCCGGGTTCTATCCCAAAGTGACCGCTCGGGTCGGTTATGACTACACGAATAATCCCGCCCTCGCCTTCTCCTACATCGTCTCCCAACGACGATTTAATGCCAATAGCAGTGACTTTAATAGTCAGGTGAATAATCCTGGTTGGGTTGAAAACTTCCGGCCGGAAGTCATCGGTAGCATCAACCTTTATCGGGGTGGCCAGGATGATTATCTCCATAAGGCGGCTGAACTGGGCGTCAAGGCCACAGAACTTGAGTATGCAGCGCTCAGAAACCGCCTCGCCGCGGCGGTCACTGCCGCCTTCTATGCGGTCATATCAGCCCCAAAACAGGTCGAAATCGCCAAGCGCTCCATCATTGCCGTTGATAAGGCAGTAGAGCACACCCGCCTGAAGGTCGAGGAAGGCAGCGCCCTCCGAGGGGATGTCCTGAGTCTCGAGGTCCGCTCAAAATCCGCAAAAGAATCAGAGCTTCAGGCCATCAATAACGTCAATCTCTCAAGGTCTGCACTGAAATCCCTTTTGGGAGACACCGGAACGGAGCTTCCTGAGGTGCGTGAACTCGAAGTGCCCACGCCGACCCTGAAGGAGAATCTTAAGACCCTGTTTGATGAAGCGTCTAACCACAGACCCGAATTACAGGCGGCGAACCACCAGATCGAGATTCGACAGCACGAACTCAGCGCGGCCAACGGTGCGATTCTCCCAAGAGTCAACGCCTATGCCGCCTATGGCTCTAATAGTCGCACCCTGAACCCCTCAACTTACGAAGGCAATGCCAGCATTGGCATCAACGCGGAAATGGATCTTTTTGCAGGCGGCGCCATCAATGCCCGCATTTCAGCCGCAGAACGCCGTCTTGCCGAAGCCGAAGCCGTCGAACAAAAAGCCCGTCTTGAGGTTGAACAACAGGTACGTCAGACCTATTCGACCCTAGAGCAAGCTCTTGAGCGCCTCAAGGTCTCAAAAGCCGGGGCGCAATCGGCTGAGGAGGCGCTGCGGCTCGTTAATGAGCAGTACCACGGTGGGACCGCTCCCGTGACCCGCTATCTTGAAGCAGAGACCGATCGTGCGAGCGCTTCGCTGAGAGCCGTGGTCGCACAATTTGAGACCCAGGTTGCCGAAGCCCAACTGCTTGAAGCCATCGGGCACTGGCGATGATGATTTCCATCCATATAAAGCAAAGACAGGTCCCGCCATGTCCGAAATGAACGCCTCCTCCCGCAGTATCCTGATCAAACTCGGGATCACCGTGGCAGGCTTTGTTTTCGTGTTGATCTTGATCGAGGGTGGCTTTAAGGGCAAGACGAAGCCTGGTCAAACAGTGCTCACTGCATCAGCTCCGACGGCACCTAAGACCGTGCCCGTGGTGCGACTCGAGGGGGGAGATACCAGTGTCTGGCCAGCGACCATCACCGCCCTTAAAGTCATTACCATTGCCCCCGCGATCAATGGCCGTATTCTCGAACTTCCCTTCAGCAACGGCCAGCGAGTAAAGCGTGGCCAACTCATCGCCCGCATCGATCACCCAGGCCTTGATGCCCGATTAGCGCAGGCGAGAAGTGAGCTTAAAGCCAGAGAAGCCGAGGCCCAAAGAGCCCGGGCAGATGCCCATCGGCTCAGGAATCTCTTTGAGCGGGAGGCAGCAACCCGTCAGGCCCTTGAAGCCGCCGAGGCTCAAGAGTCTCAAGGAAGCGCCATGGTCCTGAAAGCCCGTGACGGTGTCCGTGAAGCCGAAGCCCAACTCGCAGAAACCCGTCTTTTAGCTCCATTCGATGGAACGATTGATGTTCGACACCAAGAACTAGGCGATATGGCGATGCCCGGTCAGCCCATTCTAACGCTCCTCCAATCAGGCTCATTGCGCGTTGCAGCCAGTATCCCAGACCTCTGCAGCCACGCCATTCAAATCGGTGCCTCTCTAACCATCCGAACCGCATCCTCAGATCCCATCCAAAACGCCTTGATCGATGAAATCGTAGCCTCCGAAGACCCGACCACCCATACCCTATTGATTAAGGCAACGCTCGCCATGGTTGATGGCCAAGCGATTCGGCCTGGAAACTTTGCCACCGTCAGCCTTGCTTGCGGCACCCTTAACACCCTCGCCATCCCAGAAGAAGGGATCCATCGGAATGGCCAACTGGAGATGGTTCATATCATTAAAGAAGGAAAGCCCGTCATCAGGTTGGTTCGAACAGGCCGAAAGATCGGGACTCAAATCGAAATTCTCTCGGGCGTTGATGAAGGCGATCGCGTGGTCATGGATCGAGACGAACCATGAAAAACGCCAAACCGACGCCTCAAGAGCGCGGCATCACAAGCAAGATCGTCGAAGTCTTCATTACCTCGCGACTCTCCGTTCTCTTGCTGATCGCCTCTTTTCTCGCGGGGTTTGCAGCCCTCGCACTGACGCCCCGCGAAGAAGAGCCGCAGATTATCGTCCCGGTGGCCGATGTTCTGATTTCGGCCCCCGGAACCTCTGCGGAGGCCATTGAAAAACTGATCGCCACACCGCTTGAAAGCCTCCTCCGAGGGATTGATGGCGTCGAATATGTCTACTCCGCCTCAAGAGATAATGAAGCGCTGGTAACCGTTCGTTTTTATGTCGGCGAAGACCGGGAAGACAGTCTTCTTAAGGTCTGGAGCCGGCTGCTGTCCCATCAGGCCGACATGGCCCCCCAAATCAAGCAATGGCGAGTGACACCGATCGAAATCGACGATGTTCCGATTGTCACCTTAACCCTCTCCTCCATCTCCGATAACGCGGATACAGCCAGCCTCCGACGAGTCGCCGATGAACTAAAGGACAAATTCTCCGCCATCCAAGATGCCGGCAATATCACCGTCACCGGGGGTGAGGCGCGACGGATTCTGATCACGCCTGATCCGGCGCGGCTTGGAGGCTTTGGTCTGACCCTCGATGACCTCATGCTGGCCTTGAAGGCAGGCAATCTCAACCTCAGTGCTGGCACGTTTGATCAGTCAAACCAGGTCGTTCGTCTCGATGCAGGTCCCGCCTTCGAGAAACTCGAAGATGTTAAGAGGCTCCCTATTCGGATGATCGATGGGAAACCCTTATTGCTTCAGGATGTCGCCACCATCTTAGATCGGGAAGAAGAACTGACCCACTACACCAGAATCGGCTTCGGTGCAGCGGCAGCGGAAAGCAAAACCGTCGGCAACCCAGCATCCGGGGTCGACGCCCAATTACCACCCAAGGCCTTTGACCGACGCGAAGCCGTCACCCTTGGCATTGCTAAACGCAAGGGAGCCAATGCGGTCACAGTGGCTGAAGCCGTCATGAAGACAGCCGAAACCGCCAAAGGATCGTTGATCCCGGAAGATATTAGAATCACCGTCACCCGCGATAACGGGGAAACCGCTGATCACAAAGTCAACGAACTGGTCAAACATCTGCTGATTGCGATCGTCACCATCGTCATCCTGCTGGCGTTTGCCCTTGGCCCGAAGGAAGCCTTCATTGTTGCCCTGGCCGTTCCAATGACGCTCGGAGTGACCCTCCTGATGGATCTCATCTTTGGGTACACCATTAATCGGGTAACACTCTTTGCTCTGATCCTCTCTCTTGGGCTCCTGGTCGATGACCCCATCGTCGATGTTGAGAACATCTACCGCCATTTTAAATTACGCCGCGAACCACCACTCGATGCGGCGCTGAGCGCCATTGAGGAAGTCAGACCTCCTACCATTTTTGCGACCTTCACGGTCATCGTCTCGTTTTTGCCGATGTTCTTTATCACCGGCATGATGGGACCCTACATGGCGCCCATGGCCTTCAATGTCCCGGTGGCCATGTTGATGTCCCTTCTGGTGGCGTTCACCGTGACACCGTGGGCGACCTATCACCTTCTTCAAAGTGAATATGGCCAGGGCGAACTAGTGGATCCAAGAGCTTCCGTACTCTGGCGTTTTTATGAAAAAAGTCTCGGCCCGATGCTCAAGGCTCCCACCCATGCACGCCTCTTTTTGATCATCGTTTTTGTCGCCTTCGTGCTGTCCGCCTTGCTCGCGGTCTTTCGGGTCGTTCCCTTGAAACTGCTGCCCTTTGACAACAAGACGGAGCTAGCACTGGTCATTGACATGCCGAGGGGCAGCACCCTTGAAAAAACCGATGCCCTCGCTCGGGATCTCGAGGATTACCTCCTCACAGTCAATGAAGTGACGGATGTGGAGACCTACGTTGGCACGGCCTCCCCCATGGATTTCAATGGGATGGTCCGTCACTATTACCTTAGAGGAGAACCCTTTAAGGGTGACATGAGAATCAACCTCTTACCAAAGGAAGCGAGAAGCCAGCAGTCGCATGAAATTGCTCTTAGGATTCGAAGCGACGTCAAAGCGATTGCCAAAGCCCATGAAGGCAATGTCAAAATTGTCGAAAGCCCACCAGGCCCACCGGTCCTTTCGACCTTTGTTGCCGAAGTCTATGGCCCACTCAGCGCTGGCCCGATGGAGCTTGCCGACGTGACCCAGCGGGTCAGCAAGGAGGTGAGCACCATTGAGGGCGTCGTGGATGTCGACAATACCGTAGACGCCCCACAGACGGTCTATGAGTATCGACTCGATCGACTCAAAGCCGCCGAGGTAGGTATCACGGTCAGCCAGGCGGCCCATACGCTCGAGACCGCTCTCGGCGGCACCGATCAAGGCACCCTGCGGGTTGATCAGGAGCGTCAACCACTCACCATCACGCTTCGCCTGAATCGAGGCGACCGCTCTAGCATCATGGCCCTTGAGTCCCTCAAAATCAGAGGCTATGAAGGCCAGCTGGTCGCCTTGGGGGACATCGGCACCGTCGAGCAACATCCAGCGAATCTCACGATCTATCATAAGAATCTTCGCCGTCTCCATTACGTCACAGCCGAAATGGTAGGCCGCGAACCGGTTGAAGCGGTTCTCGATTTCGGTCGTATCCGTGATCAAAGCCCACTCCCTGAAGACTACACGGTCGATTTAGCGGGGGAGGGCGAGTGGAAAATAACGGTCGATGTCTTTCGGGACCTTGGGCTCGCTTTTGGGGCCGCTCTGCTGATGATTTATGTGCTGCTCGTCGCCCAGACCGGGTCTCTCGGACTGCCCTTAATCATCATGGTCGCCATCCCACTGACCGTCATCGGCATCATGCCCGGATTCTGGCTGCTCAATAGCCTGTTCACGACCCCCATTGACGGCATCGAGAATCCTATCCTGTTCACCGCGACAGCCATGATTGGAATGATCGCCTTAGCGGGCATCGTGGTGAGAAATTCGATCATTCTCATTGACTTCATTGCCCGCTTGAGAGCTCAAGGACTCCCTCTTGAAGCCGCTCTGATTGAGGCTGGAGCCACCCGTATGCGGCCCATTTTTCTCACCGCAGGGGCCGCTTTGTTTGGTTCTTTGATTATTACTCTTGATCCCATTTTTTCAGGGTTGGCGTGGAGTTTCATTTTTGGGATCTTCGCCTCCACGGCGTTTTCCCTCTATGTCGTGCCGCTGGTCTACTTCCTAATCAACCGAAATCCACACCACGATGTCATCCCCACCACCCAGGAAGAAAATCCATGACAAGCGATCGAATCATCCGCATCGTTGCAGGTCTTTTTGTGATGTTATCCCTCGCCTTAGGCCTTGAGGAGAGCCCTCTCTTTCATGACAGTCACTGGCTGTGGTTTACCGCCTTTGTCGGCCTTAACCTTTTCCAAAGTGGGTTTACCCGATTCTGCCCCTTGGAAAGGTTATTGGTCAAACTGGGCTTAGCCCAATCACTGGCCCATTCGAGCCATCAACCCTAAGGGCGGCAACGCCCCAGATCACCCTGAGGAGAAACCCATGTCTAAAATTGTGATTGTAGGCGCCGGTATCGGGGGCATCCCGATGGCATTTGAAATGAAGGAAATGGCTCGCAAAAGCGATGAAGTCGTCGTCATCGCCAACACCCCGACCTTCCACTTTGTTCCTTCCAACCCCTGGGTTGCCGTTAATTGGAGAAAACCCTCGGATATCAAGGTCCAGCTGGCCCCGGTGCTCAAGAAAAAAGGCATTACCTTTATTCAAAATACCGTGACCCGCTTCCAGCCCGAACTCAGTCGGGTCGCACTAGCCGATGGATCCCACGTGACTTATGACTTCCTGATCATTGCCACCGGGCCAAAGCTTGCTTTTGACGAGATCGAAGGTCTCGGCCCAGAGGGGCACACCCAATCGGTCTGCCATGTCGATCATGCCGGCGAATCCGGTGAGTTCTGGAACGAGTTTGTTAAGGATCCAGGGCCCATTATCATCGGCGCCGTCCAGGGCGCTTCCTGTTTTGGGCCTGCCTATGAATATCTCTTCATCGCCGAGACGGATTTAAGGAAGCGGAAGATCCGAGACAAGGTCAAGATGACCTACGTGACCTCCGAGCCCTTTATCGGACACCTCGGCCTAGGGGGTGTTGGTGATACCAAGGGCCTTTTGGAGAGTGAGTTGCGCAACAAGCACGTTGACTGGATTTGTAATGCCAAGGTCGACAAGATCGAAGCCGGGATGATGTATGTCACCGAATTCGATGAGAATGGGCAGGAAAAGAAGAAGCATGAGCTTCCTTTTAAACACAGCATGATGCTGCCGGCCTTCAAGGGCGTCGATGGCCTCATCGGGGTCGAGAAACTGGTCAACCCGAGAGGATTCGTTCTGGTCGATGAGCATCAAAGAAATCCGACCTTCAAGAACGTTTATTCGATCGGTGTCTGTATCGCCATTCCACCCCTGAGCCAGACCCCGGTTCCGACCGGGACACCGAAAACCGGATATATGATTGAATCCATGGTCACGGCAACCGCCCATAACATCCGAGAGGAACTGGAGGGCAAGGCGCCCACCCACAAAGCCACCTGGAACGCCTTGTGTCTTGCTGACTTTGGCGATTCGGGTGTTGCCTTCCTGGCGATGCCACAGATCCCCCCGAGGAACGTCCAGTGGTCATCCAGTGGTCGTTGGGTCCATTGGGCCAAGATCGCTTATGAAAAGTACTTCATCCGCAAGGTTAGAAAAGGGATCAGTGAGCCCACCTACGAGCGTCTCCCCCTCAAGGCCATGGGTATTGTGCGACTAAAAAAGAAGGACTGAGCCCCGACATGTTTAAAAAAGCCCTAGGGAATTCCAACAACCCGGGGCTTTTTTATTGCCCAACGTCTTTTATTTCTTATTCCGACCCCAGCACCAAACACGGGGTGCAGCCCCTCAGGAAGATCATAAAATCAGCCACATTTTCCCATTAAAAAACCAGTGTAGCCGCATAGAATGGCTTCATGAAACACCTGATTGATCCCAAGATCGATTGCGTCTTCAAAGCCCTCCTGGGGGCCGAAGAGAATCGAAACTTGTTAGTGCATTTCTTGAATGCCGTTCTCGCCCTGGAGCTAAAAGCGCCACTGGCCGATGTTGAAATTTTAAATCCCTATAACGAGAGGGAGTTCGCTCACGACAAGCTCAGTATCGTGGATGTCAAGGCCAGAGATTCTGAAGGACAGATATTTCAAATCGAGATTCAGTTGGTGCAATATGCTCAGCTTGTATCAAGGATTCTCTACAGCTGGGCGGATATCTATAGTCAGCAGCTCCAAAGCGGCGAGAGTTACAACAAAGTGAAACCGACCTACTCGATTTGGCTTTTGGATGATACGCTGATCGCAACCGACCAAGATTATGTTCGCAGTTACAAAATGAGGGATGCCAGAGGCCAAACCCTATTTGATCATGGCGGGATCTGGCTGTTTGAGATTAAAAAATTCCACGCCCAAAAGGTTGGCAGCGAGGAGCAACGTTGGCTCCGTTTCCTCAAAGAGGGCCATCAGCTGGATGATATTTTACTGCCCGACTGGATGTTCACAAAAGAGATGGAGCAAGCCATGAGTACATTGAAAAAGTTTTCAGATAAAGAACGGGATTATCACGAATATCAGGCTCGTCAGAACTACTTGCGCCAGCAACAGGCCATTCAGCAGGAGCTCGAGAGCGCTGTTACTCGGACGGATCAGGCGCATATGGAGACAGAACGTGCTCTCCTCGAAACGCGGAACGCCATAGAAGCAAAAGAGCGTGCTATGGAAGAAACACAGAGGGCCATGGCAGAAAGGGAGAATGCTCTAAAGGAAAGACAAGACGCCTTCGCTGAAATAGCGCGCCTTAAGGCGCTCTTGGAACACGCAGGCCAAATCCCCTAGAGGGGGGGCTATCCGAGCCATCAGGATGACTCAACAAAGGGCTAGATAGGCCGCTCGAAATTGCTCCAAGCGCTTTTTCGAGCGGGTTCCACCCACGCTCTTCTCTCCTTTTAGAGTCAGGCTACGAGCTTCCCTTAATCGCCCTTCGATTCAATAGGTGGTTTCCGCAGACGGATCCCAAGCTCACGGAGCTGGAAGTCGGTCACTTCAGCAGGCGCATCGATCATCGGACACCAAGCTGACTGGGTCTTCGGGAAGGCCATGACTTCCCGAATGGAGTGAGCGCCGGTCATCAGCATAACCAGACGATCCATGCCGAAGGCAATTCCCCCATGGGGCGGCGCCCCGTATTTCAGTGCATTGAGGAGGAAGCCAAACTTCTGTTGGGCTTCTTCTTCCGAGATTCCAAGGAGCTTGAAGACAACTTCCTGCATCTCGGTCTGATGGATACGCACCGAGCCACCCCCAATTTCAGTCCCATTCAGCACCATGTCATAAGCCCTTGAGAGGGCCCGCTGCGGCTCCCATTGAAGTTCTTCAAGGCTGCACTTGGGGGCGGTAAAGGGATGGTGCAGCGCGAATAAACGCTGATCTTTGTCGTCCCATTCGAACATCGGAAAATCAACCACCCAAAGCGGCGCCCAAGCGCCTTTCGCATGGCCCTGCTCGTGACCGATCTTGAGCCTGAGTGCGCCCATCGCTTCATTGACGATTTTGGCCTTGTCGGCACCAAAAAATACCAGATCGCCGGTTTGGGCACCGACCCGATCGAGGATTTCAAGGACGGCTTCGCCGGGAATAAATTTGATAATGGGCGATTGGAGGCCGTCAAGACCCGCGCTGCGGTCGGTCACCTTGATGTAAGCGAGACCCTTCGCTCCATAAATAGCGACGTACTGCGTCAGATCATCAATGTCTTTCCGTGACAATTCAGCGCCACCTGGTAGACAAAGGGCGACCACGCGGCCTTCGGGGTCCTTCGCCGGCCCCGCAAACACCTTGAATTCAATATCGCTCAGAAGATCAGCGACATCGACCAATTCAAGCAGAATCCGAAGATCTGGCTTATCGGAGCCAAAACGACGCATGGCCTCAGCATAGGACAGACGCGGGAAGGGTTCTGGAAGTTCGACGTCTAGTGTTGCCTTAAACAGTTCACGAATCATCACCTCCATGAGGTCGGTGATCGCCTGTTCATCCATAAACGAGGTTTCGATATCAAGCTGGGTAAATTCCGGCTGACGATCGGCTCGAAGATCCTCATCGCGGAAACAGCGGACCACCTGGTAATACCGATCCATCCCAGAAACCATCAGCAGCTGTTTGTACAACTGAGGCGATTGCGGCAGGGCAAAGAAATGATTCGGGTGGGTGCGACTTGGCACCAGATAATCCCGAGCCCCTTCGGGGGTCGCCTTGGTCAGGAAAGGCGTCTCGATTTCATAGAAGCCATGATCATCCATAAAGTTACGGAGATGGCGGGTGACATCGCGGCGCATCTTCATGCGCTGCTGCATCAAGGGCCTTCTAAGATCGATGTACCGATAGCGAAGTCTCGTCTCCTCACTCACCTCAATATCGCTTTCAAGGGGAAATGGCGGGGTTTCAGACTTATTGAGGATTTCAAGTGCCGTGGCCAACACCTCAATCTTGCCGGTCGTGAGATTGAGATTCTCGGTGCCTTCGGGCCGGGGCCGAACCTTGCCATGAACCCTCAGAACAAACTCACTGCGAACCGTCTCAGCAAGGCTAAAGGCAGCCTGATAGTCAGGATCAAAGACGACCTGAACCAGTCCTTCCCGATCACGAAGATCGATGAAAATAACCCCCCCATGGTCGCGACGCCGATGAACCCAGCCGCAAAGATCGACTTCAAGATTCAGATGGCTTTCCGTTACTTCTCCACAGCGGTGGCTACGCATGACTCATTCCCTGAACAGCAAAAGGTGAAATCCTTGAATTATAAGGCCTCCAGGCCCTATCACACAAGGCTTCATCGCGCCAGGAGAGGGTTATTGGTGGCTCTCATCAGAGAATTAAGATCCGCAAAAGGGGGGTCTGGCCCCCTCTGCTGACTGTTAGAATAGGGACTTCCTTCCACCAGCAGCATCCCACCATGACCGTCACCGGCCAGCAATCCCTGATCCTCGTCGATGGTTCTTCCTTTCTCTACCGGGCATTTCACGCGCTCCCCCCCCTCCACAATTCGAAAGGGCAACCCACAGGCGCCATTTTGGGCGTTGCCAATATGCTCCGAAAGCTGGTCGCCAACTACCCTAAAAGCCATATCGGAGTCGTCTTTGATGCCCCAGGACGCACCTTCAGAGACGACCTTTTCGAAGCCTATAAATCCCATCGCCCGCCGATGCCAGAGGATCTTCGCTGTCAGATAGAACCCCTTCATGCGGTGATTCGTGCCATGGGACTCCCGATTCTGATTGAAGCCGGGGTTGAAGCCGATGATGTCATCGGGACCCTCGCCGTGGCGGCCTTTAAAAGGGGCTTTGAGGTCATCATTTCAACCGGCGATAAAGACATGGCTCAGCTGGTCAATGAAGGCATCACACTTGAAAACACCATGTTCAATATCCGCATGGACCGGCAAGGGGTCATCGAAAAATTTGGCGTCCCCCCAGAGCGCATCATCGACTACTTGGCGCTGGTCGGTGATACCTCAGACAATATTCCCGGCGTCCCCAAAGTGGGGCCAAAAACGGCGGCTAAATGGCTTCGAGAATATGGCTCTCTTGATCATCTCATGGCGAAGGCCGAAGAGATCAGCGGCAAAGTCGGCGAATCCTTGAGAGAATCACTCGGGCAGATTCCCCTTTCAAGAGAGCTCGCCACCATCAAATGTGATCTTAAGTTACCGCTCACCCCAGACCAACTGTCGCTCTCGCCGGTGGACCTTGACACCTTGAGGGAATGGCTGACGCGCCTCGAATTCACCAGTTGGCTTCGGCAACTCGGAAGCCCAAACGCCATCAACAACGAAGCCCTCCCCCTCGACCCTGCCCCCTCCAGCCAGCCCCAAAAGGCGGCTGACTATGAAACTATTTTCACTGAGGCAGCATTAGACCTTTGGATCGAACGCATCAAGGCCCATGGTCTTTTTGCTTTTGATACTGAAACGACCAGCCTTGATTACATGATCGCCGAGCTGGTCGGGGTGTCGTTTGCGGTCGAGGCGGGAGCCGCAGCCTATGTGCCGTTGGCGCATGAAGACCCCAACGCCCCACAGCAGCTCAACGCTTCACTGGTCCTCAAAAAGCTTAAACCGCTGCTTGAAGATCCCTCCCTCGGCAAGATTGGGCAAAATCTTAAATACGATGCCCATGTCCTTGAGAACCTCGGCATCACCCTTCAGGGGATCCGTTTCGACACCATGCTCGAATCCTACGTGATGGACAGCACAGCCAGTCGTCACGACATGGATTCCTTGGCCTCTCATTACCTTCACACAAAGACCGTTTCCTATGAGGAGGTGGCTGGCAAAGGCGCCAAACAGATCCCCTTTGCCGCCGTTTCCATCGACGCCGCCAGCCGCTATGCGGCGGAAGATGCCGATATCACCCTTCGACTTCATGATCATCTTTGGCCCCGTCTCGAAGCTTCTCAAGGTCTCAGGGGTGTTTTTGAAACCCTTGAGATGCCTTTGGTCCCCATTCTCAAGAAGATGGAAAGAACCGGTGTTCTGATTGACGTCAACCTGCTGTCGATCCAAAGCGGCGAACTATCAAACCGAATGGTGGAGGTCGAAACACAAGCCCATCGCCTCGCAGGATCCCTCTTCAACCTCGGATCCCCCAAACAGATTCAGACGATCCTCTACGACCAACTAAACCTGCCTATTCTCAAAAAAACACCCAAGGGTCAACCCTCCACTGATGAATCAGTCCTTCAAGAGCTCGCCGAACAATACGATCTTCCACGCCTCATCCTTGACCACCGAACACTGTCAAAACTCCGATCCACCTATACCGAGAAACTTCCGCAACAGATCAATCAAACCACCGGTCGGGTGCATACGTCCTATCACCAAGCGGTCACCGCCACCGGCCGCCTATCCTCCTCAGATCCGAATCTTCAAAACATTCCAGTCAGAACGCCCGAGGGGCGCCGCATCCGGAAAGCCTTTATCGCCGCGCCGGGTAGCTTGATTCTGGCCGCCGACTATTCCCAGATTGAACTTCGGATCATGGCTCATTTTTCAGCGGATGAAAGCCTTCTTAAAGCCTTTGCCAGTGACACTGATGTCCATCGCCACACCGCCGCTGAAGTCTTCGGGGTAAAGGAGGACGCCGTAACCCAGGATCAGCGGCGTTCGGCCAAAGCGATCAACTTTGGCCTGATTTATGGCATGTCAGCCTTTGGTCTTGCAAAGCAGCTCGGGATCGACCGAACCCTCGCCCAGCGCTATATCGATACTTACTTCGAGCGTTACCCCGGCGTCCGCCGCTTCATGGACCAAAGCCGCGAGAGCGCGAGGCAACTCGGGTACGTGGAGACCCTGATGGGCCGCCGACTCCATGTGAGTGACATCAATTCGAGTCATGGCCAACGCCGCCAGTCCGCCGAGCGGGCGGCGATAAATGCCCCCATGCAAGGGACCGCGGCCGATATCATCAAGGCCGCCATGATCGCCGTGGATGCTTGGATTACAGCGTCAGGTGCGCCCCTCCGGATGATCATGCAGGTTCATGACGAACTGGTTTTCGAGGTAGCTGAGGGCTATGAGGACAACGCCAAAAAATACCTCCGCCCTTTAATGATGGGCGCCGCCACGCTCGCCGTGCCCCTTGTGGTCGAGATCGGCGTTGGCAGCAACTGGGACGAGGCCCATTAAACCCATCATGAGGCGTCGTCACGTCACGCCATGCCGTCACTGAATTTGCTAGGATCACCCAGACGCGATAACGCGGTAAACCCAACTTCAAGGAAAATGCCATGAAAAAAACACTGATTTTGTTCATACTGGTCACCCTCTTGAGCAGCGGCACTGCTCTAGCGCTGACCGCTCAACAGGAGAAAATGACAGCCTGCAATGGGGACGCCAGCGCTCAATCGCTCAAAGGTCAGGCCCGTAAGGATTTCATGAAGTCATGCCTTTCAGCGAGCCATCTCACGCCGCAGCAGGAAAAAATGAAGACCTGTAACCAAGAAGCCAGCCAGCAAGCCCTTAAGGGAGATGCCCGTAAAAGCTTCATGAAAACCTGCCTTTCAAGCTGAACTTCCTCGTGAATCAGGCGGCCTCTTTATTGGAGGCCTTTCACCCTTTAAGGCCATCCCTTCAAGAAAGGCCACAGACTGGAAAACCAAAATGATGGATCTTGATCAAGCAGCCCCCATTCTTTGGGTTCTCTTTCTCGCCGTTCTCGCTCCCGTAATCGCCGATCTTTTTGGCAAAGCCCGATTGCCGGTCCTCGTCATCGAGATGATTCTTGGCATCCTCGCAGGACCCGATGTCCTTCATTTGGTGAGCGTCACTCCGACCCTTGACACGCTCTCCCACTATGGCCTTGCTTTCCTGTTCTTTCTCGTGGGCTTAGAACTCCAGCTTGGGCGCCTTTGGGGGAAACCTCTCTTGCTGGCCACGGAGGGTTGGGTCATTTCCCTGATGACGGGCCTCCTGATCGGCTCCATACTTAAGATGGCCGGCCTGGTCGCCTCCCCGCTCTTCGTCGGGGTAGCCTTAAGCACCAGTGCTCTAGGTGTTCTGCTTCCCGCCTTGAGAGATGCTGAAGAACTTGATACTCCCTTTGGCATCCTGACGGTAGCCGCAGCAGCGATGGGCGAAATCGGCCCGATTGTGATCATTTCTCTGGCCTTAAGTAGCGAAGGCCTCGGGGGGCCCCTCGATGTCCTCCTGATCGGCGCCTTCATTGGCGCCCTCATCGGCGCGACCCTTCTGGCCTTGAGGATTCACCCGCCAAAGATCATTGCCATGCTCCAAAAGCACATGCACACCAGCGGCCAGCTCCCGATCCGCCTTGCGATCCTTTTACTGGGCCTGCTGCTTTTGCTGTCGAGTAAACTGGGGCTTGAATCTATCCTTGGGGCGCTCGCCGCAGGCGTCATTGTGGGACTTTTGACCAAGGAAGCCGATGATGAACTTCGGGGACGCCTGGAATCCCTTGGGTTCGGGTTATTCATTCCTTTCTTTAGCATCGTCACCGGCCTCAAATTTGATCTTGGTGGACTTTTAGAGTCAGGCGCCGCCTTGGCCCAAATCCCTTTGTTCTTGATCCTCTTCCTGGTGGTTCGTGGGGCACCTCTGATTCTCTACCGAAAATTGCTTGATCGGCAACAGTGGAAGCCTTTTGCTTATGCCAGCGCGACAACCCTTCCTCTCGTTATCGCCATTACCGATATCGGCATGAAAAATGGGATCATGCGAGGTGAAACGGCGGCAGGACTCATCGGAGCGGCCACGCTAACGGTCCTACTCTATCCTTCCCTGGCGCTTCAATGGCTGAAGAAAATGTCCAAGGGGGAGACGTGAGCCTCAGTGATCGACGCCCTTATGCGACGCTTGGAATTCTTTTCGGGGAAAGGACAACCGGACGCCTTAAGCGTCTTCCGTTTCTTGGATTTTCGATCTTCTCGAGCGTGATTGCCTCCCTCGCTATGGTCATCATCGCGCTGACCATGGGGGGGACGGCTTGGTTCATGAGTCATGATTCCCTGACAGCGCGTCAGTACGTGCATGATCATCTGATGGCACCTGGCTTTATTGGCATGATGGCCATCGGTCTTCTCCTAACGTTCATCCACATGAATCTCTCGGCTAAACGGCTCCGGGACATAGGGCTTCAAGGTTGGCGAACACTCGGACTTTTTGTGCTTCTGGTCATCGGACTGGCCTTTTTTTTCAAAGAAGCCATCGGCCTCTGCCAGTTTCTGGGGTTTCTGGTGCTAGCCGTCACCCCATCAAGGGCTCGTCAATCGGCTCGGAGCGGATAAAGCGACCGGCCCTTGGAGGCTTTGCTGCTGAGTGGCTCCCTGGGAGTCACTGCCCTTAAAAAAATGCTAGGGACTAGAGCTCCCTGGTCGAACTAAAACGAACCTCAGGCCAGCGCTCCTGAGCGAGCGAGAGATTAACGCGACTGGTTGCAAGATAGACCAGATAGCCACTGCCATCTTCTGCAAGATTATCAAAGACCTTGCGCTTGAAGTCGTCGAGCATCTTGGGATCCTCACAGGTCACCCATCGTGCGGTGGTCACAGGAACCGCATCGTAGATGCATTCGACGTTATATTCAGACTTCAACCTAAAAGCCGTGACATCAAACTGCAGCACGCCGACTGCCCCGAGGATGAGATCATTGTTTTTCATTGGCTTAAACAACTGAGTAGCCCCTTCTTCTGTGAGCTGCTGGAGACCCTTCTGTAAGGCTTTACCGCGGAGGGGATCTTTGAGGATGACCCGTCTGAACAGTTCAGGGGCAAAATAGGGCACCCCTTCATATTTCAGGGCTTCACCCTGGGTGAAGGTATCACCCACCTGAATCGTACCGTGATTGTGAAGACCGATGATATCGCCGGGAAAGGCGTCCTCGACATTCACCCGACTGTCGGCTTGAAAGGTCAAGGCATTAGCGATTTGGACCGTCTTTTGGGTCCTCACATGCTGCATTTTCATCCCCTTGATGTACTTTCCCGAACAAATCCTCAGGAAGGCAATCCGGTCACGATGCGCAGGATCCATATTCGCCTGAATCTTAAAAACAAACCCACTGAATTTTTCTTCGCCAGGATCCACGGAGCGTTCACGGGTAGCGCGAGGCTTGGGGCCTGGCGCATAGTCGGCAAACGCATCCAGCAGTTCAATGACACCAAAATTGTTGATGCCGGAACCAAAAAACACGGGCGTCTGCTCACCCCGGAGATAAGCCGCATGATCAAAGGTATGGCTAGCACCCTGCACCAGCTCGATTTCCAAACGAAGCTCATCGGCCTGATCTCCAAGAATCTCATCGAGCCTTGGATTATCGAGTCCTGCAATCATTTCGCCTTCGATAATGCGATCACCATGGGAGGGAGAAAATAGCTGAACCGCATGACGGTAAAGGTGATACACCCCCTTAAAGCGTTTTCCCATTCCAATCGGCCAGGTCATCGGAGCGCACTGGATCTTCAAAATGCGTTCCACCTCATCAAGCAGCTCGATAGGTTCACGACCTTCCCGGTCCAGCTTGTTGACGAACGTCAGAATTGGGGTATCACGAAGACGACACACTTCCATCAGCTTGATGGTCCTTTCCTCGACCCCTTTGGCGCTGTCGATCACCATCAGCGCCGAATCAACCGCGGTCAACGTCCGATAGGTATCTTCTGAAAAGTCCTCATGGCCCGGGGTATCAAGAAGGTTGAAGATCTTGCCGCGATGATCGAACTGCATGACCGAGGTGGTGACCGAAATACCACGCTGCTTCTCCATCTCCATCCAGTCAGAGGTTGCATGACGCGCCGCTTTGCGGCCCTTGACAGACCCTGCGAGCTGAATCGCACCGCCGAAGAGAAGCAGCTTCTCGGTGAGGGTGGTCTTACCAGCATCGGGATGCGAGATGATCGCAAAAGTCCGGCGTCGTTCTAGTTCGGTTTGAAGCTCGGTCATTGAATGAAAGCTAAAAAATAGAGATTATATCGCGCGTCTCAAGATACCCAGCAGATGAAAAAGTCTCATGCCGACCCCCTCACCAGAAACCAAAGTCCTTCAAGATCTCAAGAAGGCAGCCCACGCGCTTCAAATCGATCACATCGAGCGCCATATCTTTCTCTGCGCCGATCAGACCAAGCCGAAGTGCTGTGACCTTCAACAAGGCCTTGAGGCCTTTGACTACCTTAAGCGCCGCTTGAATGAACTAGGGCTCTCGACATCAGGCCGGGTCGCACGAACTAAAGCCAATTGCTTGAGGCTCTGCCTCAATGGACCCATTGCGGTCGTCTATCCTGAAGGGGTCTGGTATCACTCCTGTAGGCCAGATGTTCTCGAACGCATCATCAAAGAACATCTTCTTGAAGGCCGGGTGGTCGAGGACTATGCCATTCACCTGGATGAATGGAGCACCACAGTCTAGTCGCGCTTCAACCGACAGGACCCACTTGCTCTTCAAGCCCGCTCAGCTGGCTTGAGGTGCCAAGCGCCAGGAGCTGATCGCCCGCGGCCAATGTCACCTGGTCATCGGGATTCGGAAGGACCTCGCTTGCTCGAAGAATCACCAGAATATTAGCGCCAGAGCGCTCCCGGAGTTTGAGCTCGGCGAGCGTTTTCCCCACGATGGGTGAATTTTCCCGAACCTCAATCCCTTCGAGATTAATCCGCTCATCGCCCTTTGAAATCACTGTCTCAAAGAAATCAACGACGGTCGGGCTCAAAATCAAATGGGCCAAGCGGCGGCCGCCGATGGCATGGGGGCTAAGGGCACGATTAGCCCCCGCTCGAGTCAGCTTGGGAATGCTCGATTCGACGACCGCCCGAGAGATGATAAAAAGATCGGGATTAAGGACTCGGGCTGACAACACAATGTAGATATTGATCGCATCATCACCACTGGTCACGATCAGCCCTTTGGCTTTTTGGATGCCCACACTGTCCAAGACGGCGTCATCACTCGCATCGCCCTGGACCATCAGATAACCCTGCTGAACTGCAAAGGCCAAGGCTTCGGGCTTTGGATCAACCAGCACAAAAGGTGCGCCCGCATCCCAGAGCTCCTTGGCCGCCTGACGACCAACCCGGCCTAATCCAGCAACAATGATGTGATCTTTTAGCGTACTGACTTCTCGTTGCATCTTTTTGATTCCAAGGGGATCAGCAATACGAGCCATCACCAGGTAATCCATGGTGACGGTCAAAGAATAATAAAGACTGCCAATCCCGGTGATCGCGATAAAGATAGTAAAAACCCGACCGGCTTCATCAAGATGGATCACCTCACCATAACCAATGGTCGTGATGGTGATGATGGTCATAAAGAGCGCATCCAAAACCGTCGCATCCTGACGCTGCCCTAGCCAGTAGTAACCGGCGGTGCCGATCAGCGTCACGAGAACAACCAAGGAGACCGGCAAGACCAAGCGATCCCTAAGACGAGCAGGCGTCCAGCGCTGATGTTCAGAAATCATGGAGACCCAAAAGTCGGTGCCGCTTGACTGGACATGAAGCTCTCCCCCTAGGAGGCCTCAGGATGACCGCCCGATCATCGCATCCAACGTTCGATGGCTGGGGAGGATGGCAAACCCATATGAGGTGGCACCGACTCGCCCTGCCAGAGCTTTTCGAGTTGATAGAAATCCCTGATCTGAGGCTTCATGACATGGACGATGACATCACCCAGATCGACGAGGACCCATTCACCGACATCTTCACCTTCGACGCCGAGTGGCATCGTATCGTGTTTCTTCGCCTCTTCGGCAACATGACTGGCCAGCGACTTGACGTGCCGCTCGGAGGTTCCGCAGGCAACCACCATAAAATCCGTCATGCTGGTCTTGCCACGGACATCCACCACCAAAACATCGCGCCCCTTGCCATCATCCAACGTGGCCAACACCAGCTTCAAAAGTTCATCAGGATTCATGGGAGGAGTGCTCGGGGGGGATTCAAACATCGGAGGCAATGGGTCATCCTGTGAAAAAAACTAATGGGGACACTATTGCGCCAAATCATTCTAAATACAAGGCGAATGAAGATCATCGACGTGATTTCTTCTCAGCCTTCTTTTGAGAGGAGGTCTCATGAGTGCGGGGTAGAGCAGGGCTCGTAGCCTTTCCCCCCTTGCTGTTAACTTTGGGGGGCGTCTCCACATGCCGTGTATGCGCCTTATCATGAGAGCTGGTCTGGCCCGCCTTCGCAGGAGTGGACTCATGCCCTGTTTTTTTCGCCTGCCGGTCCACGTCTACCTGATGTGACTTGCTCTGACTGACAGAGGGCTCCTCTTGGGCATCGGTGAACACCAGCTTTTGTCCCGCCTTAACCTGAGTTCTTGGCGAAATGTGGTTCCATTTTGCAAGATCATCGACGCTGACTGAATGTTTTCTGGCCACGTCATAGAGCGTCTCACCCCGACGGACCTCGTAGGGCCCCTTATGGTTTCCGCCATCAGAACGGCGGGGAGAGGTTTCAGCGGCCAACACGCGGCCATATCGACTCTCCTGGCTCGCTGGTGAAGAACGACGGTTTTCAACCGCATCATCCCGAGGCGCCGCGCGTCCCTCACTCCCAAAGGCTCTTTTGCCACCCTTAGAGGCGCTGTCATCGGAGCGGCTCGAGGAGGCATAAGGGCTTTTTGAGATTTGCTCTTCACCATGACTGGTGTCGTCATTCGTCTTTTTCTGAAATTCACGTCGGAAGGTCTGGAAGGCGCCAGGCTCTGTCGGAAGCCCTTCATCAAAAGTCGATGGCCGCGGCAGAGGGCGCCGCTGGGAGTGCAGTCGCTCGACTTCCTCACGGAAATCAGCGGCCTTCTTGTCAGCTGGAATATAGAGGTGATAGCTCCCATCGATATCCGCATACTGGCCCTTAAAGCCCGGATTAAGTTCATAGAGTTTATCGAGCGAAATCCCGGCCGCATCCGCTGCTAGCGCAAGGTCTAGTTGATTCGTCACCTTGACGGGCTTGTACTGGGCCACGTTGGGGAGATCTTTGAGACTGATCCCATATTTCTCGGCATCGGCAAACAACCTGGAGACGGCCAAAAGCTTCGGGACATAGGCCCGTGTTTCCTGCGGCAGATTCAACGACCAGAAATCGGTCGGAAGGCCAGCGGCCTGGTTGCGACGAATCGCTCGTCCGACGGCGCCCTCACCACAGTTGTAAGCCGCGATGGCGAGGAGCCAATCACCAAAATCACCATGAAGCTTTTTGAGATACTTGATGGCGGCCTTGGTGGACGCATAGACATCCCGGCGACCATCATAGGAATGATTCCGCTTCAATCCATAGTTGGTGCCGGTCGATGGAATAAACTGCCAGATACCGGCAGCCCGCGCCGAGGAGACGACATGAGGCTGAAAAGCGCTCTCAACAATCGGTAACAAGGCAATTTCACCAGGAACATTCTTTTTCTCGACCAGCTTAACGATGGAGTAAAGAAAGGGTTCTGCGCGGTTTTGAGCTCTTTCGAGATAGGCGGGGTGGTTAGCGAACCAATTCAACTCCCGATCAATGTCGGGGTGATTGATAGGGGGCAAGGCATAAAGCGCAAAGAGACGATCCCACAAGGTGTCGTACTGAGATCCTCTGGAGTCTCTTCGGAGGCGCCCAGTCTTTCCCTTCCCGTTTAACTCGAGCTGGGACGAATCAGGTATAGTTGGCGCTTTCTTGACTTCGTTTCGGGAACATCCAGAGAGAATCGAGGCCCCGACTAAAAAGCAGCACATCAATCTGATTCGAGACTTTTTTAGTAGCATCGCTAAATGGATCCTCAACTCGGGTATTGGCCGTTTGATTTCAGGGTATTGGCGTAAGGCACATGAAAACAAGACGACCAACCCATGCGCTTTCGCGCCACCAATTCCTGAGATGGTATCACGTGGCCAGTCTCGGACAAACGCTACAGAACCGAGAGTCGGTCTATCTAAGATCCACGCTAAACCTCACCTATCAGCAAAAAACCTTGCAGATCGGACGCTTAGGATCCGAAAGCCACTATATTGACCCTGACTTCATCGGGGACTTTGTGCTGGCCGATAACAAGGGACCGAGGAGCTTCCCAACCTTTGTTCAAGCGACCGCGGGAGCCCTTCCGGTGGCTACGGAAAGCATCGATACCGTCATCCTTCCCCACGTCCTCGAGTTTGTCTCCGACCGCCATCAGGTTCTTCGAGAAGTGGCCCGTGTGCTGAAACCGCAGGGGCGACTTTTAATCCTAGGGCTCAACCCCTGGAGTCCAAGGCGGCTCATGCGTTTTTCACGCCAGCCTTCGTTTTGGAGGTCCCCATTGATCCTGGCACACCATCTTCTTGACTGGCTCAGCATCCTCAATTTCGACGCCGATCTTGAAGTGGCCTTCAGCAGCCTCGGCGGCAAGGAGATCAGAAATCCTGAGACCGCCCTCGAAGAGATCAAGGCCAGCTTATCGCTGGGATATGCGATCAAGGCGATTAAACGGGATTATCGGCTGATTCCCATTGAGCCCCAATGGTCCCCCTTAAAGCAACTCGTCAGTGGCCCTCTTATCGAGAGCCCCCAGCTTAATCGACAATCTGAAGCCCCTCATGACTGATGCTGTCCACATTTTTACTGACGGCGCCTGCCGCGGCAATCCAGGCCCCGGAGGCTGGGGCGCCCTTTTGGTCTATCAGCACAAAGAACTCGAGCTTTTTGGCGGTGAATGGGCGACGACCAATAATCGAATGGAGCTGATGGGAGCCATTAAGGCCCTTGAAGCTCTCCAAAAGCCCTGCCGCACGGTCATCACGACCGATTCTACCTATGTCATGAAAGGGATGACCGAGTGGTTACCCAGCTGGATCAAAAAAGGCTGGCGGACGGCGGGTAACCAGCCGGTCAAAAACGCCGATCTCTGGCAGCAGCTGATGGCCGCCACAGCCCCCCATGAGATCGAATGGCATTGGGTAAAAGGCCATAGTGGTCACATTCAAAATGAACGAGCTGACCGACTTGCAAACCTTGGGATCGATCACATTCTTCAGCAACAGAGGGCGCACCGATGATTCGTCAGGTCATTCTCGATACCGAAACGACCGGACTTGACCCCGCCCAAGGTCACCGGATCATCGAAATCGGCTGCGTCGAACTGCTCGATCGGAAGCGCAGCGGCAATCATTTTCATGTTTATCTCAACCCAGAACGAGAGATAGACGCTGGCGCGGTCGAAGTGCATGGCCTCAGCGAGGAGTTTCTGGCTGACAAACCTCATTTTCAGGACATTGCCAGCGATTTCCTGATGTTTGTCGAAAATGCTGAACTGATTATTCATAACGCCCCCTTTGATGTCGGCTTTCTAAATCACGAGCTCCGTCTGCTGGCCACCGAAACGCCCCTGATCACCGATCTCTGCGAGATTCTTGACACTCTCCAGCTCGCAAGACGCAAACACCCAGGGCAGCGGAATAGCCTTGACGCCCTGTGCCGACGTTACGGGATCGACAACGCCCATCGCAGCCTTCACGGCGCGCTGCTCGATGCCGAGATTCTTGCCGAAGTCTACCTCGCGATGACCGGGGGCCAGACCACGCTCCTCCTTGAGGAATTAGAGCAAGAACCACCGCAAGCCATGCTGATGAGCCGGGAATGGGCGCGACTTAAGGTTTCTGATCGGCCTGCCTTGAGGGTGATTCGGCCGAGTGAGACCGAACGGGCTGCCCACGATCAGCGACTTCTCGAGATCGACAAGGCCAGTGGCGGGCAATGCCTTTGGCAGAGACTCACCGACGCCGTCTAAGCCTCACGAAGTCAAGCGCGCTGCTGCCTTTTTTTGCTTATACTGGAACCCTGACCGTTGGGGTTTTTTTAATCAGGGGGACCATCCTATGCGTAGGGTTATATTCAATCAGAAAGGCGGTGTCGGGAAGTCCACGATCACCTGTAATTTAGCCGCGATCAGTGCGGCTGCCGGCAAGAAGACGCTGGTCATCGACTTAGATGTTCAGGGCAATTCGTCACAATATATCCTTGGCGACAAAGTGCCGGATGCCGAGGCGACCATCGCCCATTTCTTCAAGGAGTCCCTGAGCGTCAAAGTCTTCAGTAAGGGCCAAGCACAAGCTTTTAACGACCAGATTCATGCAAGCCCCTACCCGAACCTTCATGTTCTGCCATCGCATCCAGAACTTGAACCCTTGCAGAGCCGCCTTGAGTCCCGTTACAAGATCTACAAGCTCCGCGAAGCTCTCGATAGTCTTGAGGGGTTTGATGCGGTCTATATCGACACCCCCCCGGTGCTTAACTTCTATAGCCGCTCGGCGCTGATTGCCGCTAAACGCTGCCTGATTCCCTTCGATTGCGACGCGTTTTCACGAGAGGCGCTTTACTCACTCATCCAGGCGCTCGCGGAAATCCGTGAAGACCATAATCCAGAGCTGACCATCGAAGGGGTTGTCGTCAATCAGTTTCAATCGCGCGCCAAACTTCCACAGCAACTCGTAGATGAACTCTGCGCAAAGGGACAGCCGGTTCTCGCCACCAAGCTCTCTACCTCCGTCAAGGTCCGTGAATCGCATAGCCTGTCTCGCCCATTGATTCACTTTGTACCAGAACATAAGCTCAGTAAGGAGTTTGTTGCTCTCTACGAGGAATTGGAAAACCGCTAGAAACCGCAACATCAAGAAAAACAGGCCTGATGTTTTCGGCGTCAGGTCGCAACATCCATCCTGAGGACGACTCCTTCAGTCAGGACGCTAACGCCCAAAGACACTCCCACCCCAAGGTTTTCCATGCGGCTATCCCCCTTTCATTGGCCTTTATCGGTTCAAGTCTTTGTCGCTATGATCTTAGGCATCGCCCTCGGGGAATTCGGCCGCACGCAGCCCTACCTCGGCGGACTGGTGAACAACACTCTTGGCCAAATCGGGATGATGATCATCCGCTTCCTGAAAGCCCTGGCCGTCCCTCTCATTCTTTTTGGCGTTCTGGATGCCATCATTAGTAGCCCGGTGACGGCAAAAATAGCGGGAAGGCTGGCCATCATCTGCCTTATTAATGTCACGGTGGCCTTTGGTATCGGCCTTACCTTGATGAACACCTTAAGACCCGGAGATGCTTGGCGGGGACACACCGAGGAACTGATTGAAAAACTGGGGGGGCCTCAAACGCCGCTGGGCCAGGGCCTCAAACCCACGCTAGACCCACTCCAAAGCCTGAGTGGGCTCATTCCAAATGATCTTCTTGAGCCTTTCCTTCATAACAACGTCATCGCCGTCGTGTTGCTCGCAATCCTCTTTGGAGCGGCCATTCGCTCGATTCGGGGGCGAACGATTGATGGGGTGCCGGTTCATCTTGACGCCATCGAACAGGCTATTCGTGGCCTTTACCAGATCTTCGCCCGGGTTCTGACCTGGTCAGTAAGGATTGTTCCCCTGGCCGTACTGGGTTTGGTGGCCCATGCGGTTGCAAAATTAGGGCTGAGCCTCTTTCAAGATCTCATCAGCTATGGCGGCATCGTCCTTTTGGGTCTGTCGCTCCATGGCCTAATTTACTATCCCTTCATGGCCTTTTTTGCCGGCGGCATAACCCCCCGCCGTTACCTCGGCCAAGGCGCCGATGCCCTCTTGACCGGAATGGCCACCAACAGCAGCCTTGCGACCGTCCCGATTACGCTTCGATGCCTGCAGCGGATGGGCGTTAGCGACACGTCGGCACGATTGGCCGCGTGTGCCGGCACTAATTTCAACAATGATGGGGTAACGCTTTATGAAGCCATTACGGCGCTATTTCTTGCCCAGGCGATCGGCTTTGATCTCACCCCTTTTGAGCAACTGATCGTGGTTCTCTCGAGCCTCATGGCGAGTATTGGCATTGCGGGCGTCCCTGAGGCAGGTCTCATCATTCTCCCCTTGGTCCTCGGATCCGCAGGGCTTCCAGACGCTGTTGTCGCCGCCGCCATCCCGCTCATCGCCCCGATTGACTGGATTCTTGCTCGGTGCCGTTCCGCCGTCAATGTGCTCAGTGACATGCTGGTGGCCATCTTGTTGGATGCTTGGAATCAGCGCGCCGGTCAGCGTCAATAGGGGGATTCACATGAAGAAAAAAGGGCGCTCTTCCGCTTGGATTGGGAAACAGGATAATTTGATGGGCCTTTTGAGCCCTCAATGAGTGTGCCATCCGATGGAATCGACCACCCTCTTCACTGCTGCCCTGGGCCTCAAAGAGCCTTGGAACATCCGCTTTCGACCTTGTTTCTGGCAGTCAATATCAAGCGCTTCTGGAGATGCTCAATCGCCCGGAGTCCGACAATCCTGGGCTGACTGATTTGTTCTCTCGGCGACCGGTTTGGGCTAACAAATGAACTGGGTGGCACCCCAACCACCGGGCACATCGCATCGGCTGGAAGAATGTGATTGCGGCAAGCCTGCCCTAACGGACTGGTTGCTGAACCAGGCACGCCAAGCGCAAGGCAGCGGTTCTGCGCGAACCTTTGTAGCCTGTGACCAGGATCGGGTTGCCGGCTACTACAGTTTGACCGTGGGGCAAATCGACACAGGGGAAGCGCCTGAGCGGATTCGTCGTGGCCTGGGGCAGTACCCCATCCCTCTGGTCATATTGACCAGACTTGCCGTTGGCCCATCCCATCGATGCCGAGGCCGATGCGTTTTATCGGCGCTTTGGTTTCGATCCAACGCCCCCTTCGAGAGCGGCAACTGATTATGTTGCTCAAGGACGCCCGGCGATCAGCGCGGACATGAAACGCTAACTGATCTGCCGGCCACCCCCCCTTCCTGAATCAGACCCCGGTATGACTGATTTTCCACACGATTCGGCAGAGAGCCAAAAAAAGACAACGCACCTTAGGTGCGGTTGCCTCCAGACACAGGCGACACGCCTTTCTATGAGCGATGGGATCCCATGAAGATCTTGAGCAAAAGACAAGAAGGCCATGAGGCTCGACTCATCAGCATCGACCATCTCCGAGGGATCATCATGATCCTGATGGCTCTCGATCACACCCGGGATTTTTTCAGCAATGCCCATTTCAATCCTCTCGATCTTGAGCAAACCAACCCTGGCCTTTTTCTGACGCGCTGGATCACCCATTTCTGCGCGCCACTGTTTATTCTCCTTTCGGGTATTAGTACGGAACTGTCCCTCTCACGAACGCGGGACAAAGCCTCCCAATCCCGTCTTCTCCTGATGAGAGGGGCCATGCTGATTCTCCTTGAACTCACCTGGATCAGGGTCTTTGGGTGGGACTTTGGCCTTGATCGAGACCATATGAGTGTGGGCGTCATCTGGGCCATTGGATGGAGCATGATCACCCTCGGCGGCTTCATCTATCTCCCAAGGCTTTGGATCCTCATTTTCAGCCTCACTCTGATGTTGGGCCACAATGCGCTCGATGGCATCAACCCTGATCGTTTTGGTCCTCTGGACTGGCTTTGGAAGATCCTTCACACGGGGGGAAAGATCCCTCTTTGGGGAGGTCAACACTTTCATCCCTACTATCCACTGATTCCCTGGCTGGGCCTGATGACCTTCGGATATGTCATAGGCCCCCTGTTTCATCGCCGTGCCAAGGATCGACAACGCATGCTCATGGGCTTAGGCTTAATCTTGACGGTCGCCTTCATATCGCTTCGAGCCACTCATGGCTACGGCGAAAGTCATGGCTGGGTCAATCAAGGGCCTTGGATCCGGCAGGCTCTTGCGTTTCTTGACTGTACGAAATATCCCCCCTCGTTGCAGTACCTATTGATGACGCTGGGGTTAGGTCTCATTGTGCTTTCACTGATCGACCGGGTATGGCCCCAGCGAAAGCCGCTGCTCGCCATCTTCGGGGAGGTCCCTCTTTTTTTCTATCTGCTCCATCTTCCTTTGATCCACGGTCTCGCTGTCCTTTGGGATCTTTTGATCTATGGAACGGCGATCTCTGAATTTAACTGGCCCTTCAATCCGGAACACATCAAGCCCCCCATAGACCGAGGGATTCCTCTTTTAGGGGTCTACCTGATGACGGGTTTTGTGATCTTGTTGCTCACCCCTCTATGCCGCCAGTATGCTCAATTGAAGCGACAACGAAAACATCCGCTCCTGAGGTACCTCTAATGGTGGCCTTGCGTATTGGGGGGCTCGTCACTGTTCGCATAAATCTTCACTTATATATGAAAATATCAGCTTTTCTCTTGAACCTTCAGCCATTGAATGATGGCCTCGCGGACCATCTCGGAGATTTTTCGCCCTTGGGCCACTGCCTTCATCCGCTCGATGAGTTCGACAGGCAAATAAATGTTGGTGCGTTTGCTTTCGGTCATTGTTATGTATAATAAGTGCAAATAAAGGCCCTATTGTACTGATGTCAGATACCGAAGTCGAACTCACGATGCTTAGAGTCCACAAGATCAAGCTGAATCCTCATCAGGAACAGGACGTCTATTTCCTTAAGGCGTGCGGTGTGGCGCGTCACGCCAACGGGGCCTTGGCGACATGGAAGCATTAGTACGACGCCTTAGAGAAGCCCAACGAGGCGAATCTAAGGAAGATCTACAACGCCATCAAGCCCGTCGAGTTCCCGTGGGCATTAGAAATCACCAAATGCGCGCCACAACAAGCCATCAAGAACGCAGGCAAGGCCTACAAGAATTTCTTCGACCGCCTGAAGA